>Ga0074075_11849_pt1 | contig 42307 bp, 40 predicted proteins | sample YNPg_E_FD_63712 | JGI IMG/M metagenome (GOLD analysis project Ga0074075, IMG submission 63712) | Hot spring microbial communities from Beowulf Spring, Yellowstone National Park, Wyoming, USA - YNP_Beowulf Spring_E v2 (version 2) | ecosystem: Environmental > Aquatic > Thermal springs > Hot (42-90C)... | reverse complement strand
TTATATCACTCATCTATTAAAAGTTGTGTTGTATGCTTAAAAATGTTTTTAGTAATCTACTGCTTGTTACTGCCAAACCATTGTATCACTTTATTTGCGGCGTTTTTACCTGGTATTCCGGTAACACCACCACCGGGATGTGAGCCGGAGCCGCACAGAAAAACTCCTTTAATTGGCGTCGCGTAATTGTTGCACTCCGGTAAAGGTCTAAAAACGAAAAGCTGGTCTGGCGTCATATCAAGGTGAAAGATGTTTCCTCCCCAAATGCCAAATCTACGTTCTATATCAAGTGCAGTAAGTAATTGATACTTGATTGGCTTAAAGTTCGGCGCGTATTCTCTTAAGGTATCCAAAATAAGTATGGCGTACTCTTCTTTGAAATCATCTAATTTCTTATCGTAGGGAAGATACTGTCCAAAAATTGAAAAGGAATACTTTCCTTGTGGTGCAACAGTAGGATCTAATGACGATTGAATGTTAACTTCAAACCATGGTTTTTTGGAATAACCGTAAACCAAAGCGTCGCGATAAGCTTGTTCCGCATAGTCTACGCTAGGTAAAATCACTTCTGAAGCGATGTGCTCAGGTTGTAGCGATTTTCCATTTCCAAAATCAGGAAGTTCTTCCAAATACCCAACCATTTTAAAGGAAACCCCAGTCGATTTGAGCGAGTTCACCCTTTTTTTAAAGTCAGATTCAAGCTCCGCATTTCTGAGTAGTTTAAGAAAAGTTGTCTTCGGATCTGCATTAGAAACCACAGCTTTTGATTGAATTGTTTTGCCATCTTTCAACTTTATTCCTTCAACCTTTCCGTTTTTACTAAAATTTCGTCAACTTCAGTGGTTGTGTAGATCGACACACCGTAATGCTCAGCGGCTTTTTTCATAGCCTGCGTTACTCCACCCATCCCTCCTTCGACGTATCCCCAAGCACCTTGAACGCCATTTACAGAACCAAGGACGTGATGCGCTAGGACGTACGCAGTTCCTGGAGTTGAAGGTGCGGCGAACGTTCCGACAACGGAATCCAAACACAGACCGGCCTTAACCTCTTCCGTTTCAAAATATGAGTCTAACATCGATTTTGCATCTCTTGCAAAAACCTGAAGAGAGTTCAGCAAATTTATTTCTTCGATTTCTAACGCGTCTAAATTGGTTAGTAATTCCTTTGCATCTTTTAATGTGGGTGGTGGGTTTAGCATAAACGGCTCAACTAATGTAGCAAAAGAATTCCAAAAACTTTGCCAGCGCTCGTAGCCGTCCGCGTCTTTTTTGGAAAACTTTTCTATTTCTTTTTTCGTCTTTTTTGTATCACACCAAAGATAGAGTTTTTTACCGTTTGGAAAGGGTAAAAACATCCCAGGATCTTTTATGTAAACCTTAAGTCCAAACCTTCTTAATTCGAGTTCTTGAATTATTTCTTCGCGTAAAAGACTAAGCACGTAGGCTCCCATTGAAACCTTTATTCCTGGCCAAGGTTCCTCTGTGACACAAGCTCCGCCAACGATTTCTCTTCGTTCAAATAGTGCGACCTTTAAACCTGCTTTTGCCAAGTATGAAGCGCAAACTAACCCGTTGTGTCCTCCTCCAATTACTATTACATCGAACATACAATTTAACTACTGAACTTAAAATTAAATGTTTTTCATTAATTATTTGCCTTTATCATAATATTGTGTATTAATACAAGAGCATAAGTATATTATATAAAAATTATTACTAGCGCTGATTTTATATAGAATTTCAAATTAACTAAATAGCAGACTTTGAAGAATTTTATCAAAAAAGCAAAAATCCACTTGTTTTACACAGAATATGTTGTGCTTGCATCCTTTTATGATTCTAAATAACACTCTATCCGAAAATCTTGATAAAAAGATATTGTCTAAGACCACTTTGAAAGTTTGGCTTGGGGCGGTAATGAAAACTGATTCGTTATATGACCTCCAAAACTTCACCTTTAAAGATTGAGAATTTCTAACTAACGGAGTTTTTGTGTAACCTTGCAAGTTAACTTACTAAGATTCGCGCGTAAGTCCTTTACTTACGTATCGTAGAACATGGCCGAATACAGAAAGACTTAACAAGATAGACCACAAAGGGTTTAGCGTTCACTTTTCTTTAATCCTTATAATAGGAAAAAGCAAACCCAATGACAATAACCAAAACCACCACAAAAATACTAGGGGTTTACATTGTCAATGCGAGCGTGGACTTCGGGGACTTTGTGTGGTGTAAATGGGGAGTTAGCGGATTTAAGGACGGACGTAAGATAGACTATTTCGTTAAAATTCTATCACAATTTTTTACTCTAATGCTGGCTTGTCCCTATTAAAGCGTTAAACAGGTAGTAATTTAACGTTTTTAACATCCAGTTATCAAGGTTCGAATCCTCGTTGCGGCACTTTAAAAAACGGATGTTGCTAAAGCTTGTAAGGTTTTTCCATTGAGATTTATTTGTTATTAATTCCAGAATATTCTTATCTTTCGCAGTCAAAGGAAAACCTCAAGTAGATAACAATATCTGTTGCTGAGTATGACTCTGTTAAAATCTGAGCATTAACGATGATAGGGCATAACCAATTCCACCACCTATGTAGTTAAAACTTAAGACAATGGTAGAAATTTCGGGGGCACGGTTAGTAGATGAGACTAATGTGTTAATGAGGGGCTCAAGCAGGCTAGACGAAATTGCTAAGACAATTAATATTAAAAAGAACGTAATCGGGCTGGTCTTCATGAATATGAATGAAACGAATAATGTAACTATCAAAGCGTAAAAGCCTAGTAGCCCAGAAACTGCCTTCACGTTCGCTAACCGCTAAGTCCCCTTTTACTGATGACGAACTGGATTGTCATGCATGTGGCAGTTTCGAGCTCGATTGCTATAAGCACTAACGAGTCAGATATACCTTGTCTAGTACCCAATTCAAATACCATCCCCATCCAGAGGTACTGCAGGAACCAGTTGAAGGCTACTAACACTGTAAGAGGCATAGCTTCCCTAATTAGCGAGAGTTCTCCAGAGAAGAACCTCGGCTTTATTTCGGCACCACCGAAGTAAGTGAAATACATAATAAGAAGGAATCCAAGAGCTGTAAACAGTGATAGGGCGGTTAGGAAGATGAGTTTATTCGGCGTTACATATGTAAGAATCGGTGATAAGAAGAATGCGACGGCCTCAGAACCAGAAATTAGCGAGAAGAATCTTGAGGAATCTAGTAAATATTTAGACCAGCTTACCTCTAAATTATATATGTAACTTCTAGTGTATATCCCAAGCAACAAGGAAATAGATATTCCTAAAGGTAAATTGTAACGTTGTTAAGGAGTATAGCTAGTATAACAGTTAAGAACAGAAACAGTAAGTGGACAAATGGTAGTCTCTTGAAAAGTCGTTCATTGTGGAATAGTAGCGTTATAAATCCACGTATGACTATTATGATGCCATAAATGGTTCCAAATATGGGGACTAAATTAATATATGCTATGAAGTTCATTGAATAAATAGCAAAAGCGCCTATAATCGTAATGAGAAAATCTAGGTAAATGAGATAAGGAGTTTGGTTCATCTGTCTTCCCACCCATTCAGCACAAAAAGTGCGATATAAAGAAATTACAAAAAGAGGCGGTGGAATAAGAAGCACCGTGAAAGCCACGAGGCAGGCGAGCTTTGAAGAGCTCGTTCACACAAAGCCACAAAAAATGCGGTCGCCGGGATTTGAACCCGGGATCAGCAGCTTGGAGGGCTGCTGTCCTAGACCAGACTAGACGACGACCGCTTAAGAATGATTTAATTAAAGGATTTATAAATTTTCCAAATTGCACACTCCAAAATTTTTGGACGTCTCTTTATTGTTGTCATAAAAGATCAATAGGCTAACTTTACTTATATATTACTAGACTTCGAACTATAAACTAATAATAATCTGAATTCGTAAACACTATTTGCTTAGTGTCCTTCTAAAACGAATCGATAATGTTATAATATACCATATCATTAAACTAAATGGTCTATATATGGAAAAGCTGACAACTTCTGAAATATCAACGGAGTTAAGGATTCCTATTTCGGCTTCGCCGCTACCGCCTCTAATTGAAGAGGTGATAAGATATCCGCTTCTGGAACCATTTGTTTATGTAGTCATAGCGCGCGATGTCACAACGGGTGGGTATATGTACCTTGTAGACGAACTCAGATTAAATGAAGAAGAAATAGGAATATACAACACTCTTATGGACACGTTACAATTTGAGCTTAAAGTTCCAAGAAGCGAAGTAGACCCTAAGGCGTATTTTGAAACGAGCGCAAAGGCGATAATCGACAAATACAGGATAAGTATGGGCAGAATGAAAAATGTGGCTTGGTCCAAAATCCTTTACTATGTAGAAAGGGACATGGTTGGTTTTGGTCCTTTAGATCCTTTAATGCGCGATCCAGCTATAGAAGACATTAGTGTAAACGGTGTGGGCAAACCTGTTTACGTATTCCACTCAAAATTTGAAAGTATGCCCACAAACATAGTGTTTGAAAGAGAACAGGATCTTAACGATCTAATAGTAAGGCTTGTGCACATCTCAGGAAAGCACATTAGCACCGCTTTCCCGCTTGTCGACGCCACACTACCGGGCAGGCACAGGCTTATGGCCACTTACATGAAAGAAGTCACACCGTCTGGTAGCACCCTTACGATTAGGAAATTCAGATCAGATCCTGTAACCATCGTGGACATGTTGAATTACGGAACGCTCAATTCTGAAATCGCGGCGTATCTATGGTTCATGATGGAAAACAGGTTAAGCGCAATAGTTGTAGGTGCAACAGCGGCTGGTAAGACGACTCTTTTAAACGCATTAGTGAGCATGATAAGACCTGGTTCAAAAATTGTGACTATAGAAGAAGTGCAAGAGTTAAACTTGGCGGTTGAAAACTGGGTACCTATGATTTCGCGTCCAAGCTATGGCCTTTCTACTGAAAAAATAGGCGAAGTGTCGCTTTTTGACTTGGTAAAAGCCTCGTTAAGAATGCGACCAGACGTGCTTGTCGTGGGTGAGGTTAGAGGTGAGGAAGCGTATGTACTATTTCAGGCAATATCAACGGGTCACGGAGGTCTTTGCACAATTCACGCAGAAGATGTGCGCTCAGCGTTAAAAAGGTTGACCTCTAAACCGATGGACGTTGCCCCCTCTTACATTCCATTTTTGGATTTGGCGGTAGTAGTAAGAAGAGTGGTTTTGCCTGGTGGTGATAAACTACGGTTTGGTCGTAGAATAATTTCAGTGGACGAAATAATTGATGTTGATAATCAAGTCAAAGTGTTTGAATGGAACGCTGCAAAGGACGTTTTTGAATCGCATCTAGAAGAAAGCGTAAAACTAAAGAAAATAGCCGAATTTAAGGGTGTAACTGTAAAGGATCTACTTCAAGAAATAGAAAGAAGAAAAGTTGTGCTCAACTGGTTAAGACAGATGAATATAAGACATTACACAGACCTTCAGAAAGTCTTTGTAGACTACTATTACAAACCTGTTGAAACGTATCAAAGGGCTATAGAAAGGGTTACAAAAACTTAGTGAGTCTGGATGCTTTCGAATAGACTTATTGAAATAGGTAGCAGGCCAGATGGCACCCCCATAACACTTCCTTTTTCAGAGATAAATTCTGGCGAACCGAAAGTGTTTATTGCTGTCAATTCGTCTAAAAATGGAATTTCAGCAAACTTATGCGTTTGGCTTCTTCTTGAAAAATTAAGCAAAATGGAGATGAAGGGTTCTATAAAGGTTCTTCATACAGTTTGTCCAGAATTTCATTTTAATCAGTCAGTAGTTTTAATGGAAAGACTTTATCGAAAAATTGCAAAAAGAATCTCAGAAATAGCTGATGATTGTGAGGTTCTGATCCAGCTTTGCTGTGAACAAAATTCGATACCTTTTATTCTTTTGCCACAAAGTCGCGCAAACACAAAACGCCAACTTTTGCATATAGTTGATTCGATAGGTTTGGGCGTTGTTGACACTTGTACGTCCCAAGATACACAAAAAGATGTTTTTGTAGACTATGCTTTAACAAATAAAAAAATGTGTTTCGACTTAAAATTAAGTGGTGGATCAGAATGGACAAGCGTAATGAGCGGTTTCGCCACACTAAATAATGTGTTAGTTGAACTTGGAATTATCGATTCGAGATTTAAGGAAATCCTACCAACGACAAAAAGGTTTGATCAATTTTCTTGTTTAAAAAAGGTGAATTCTGAATTTTCTGGTCTGCTTGAATTAAGAGTTAGGGTAGGCGATAGGATTGTTCCTAATCAAACGCTAGCAGTGATTCACAACTACTTCGGAAACAATATAGGAACTGTAAAGTCGTCAGAAGACGCGCTTGTTCTTTCAACAACGTCGAGTGGTATAATTTTACATGACGATAAGATATTTGAATTAGCCGTAAGCCACACTAGTATTACTTAATTCTTTGACGGAAATATATTTATGTATCTTTGACATGAGTGGTATATAATGGTATTAGGCTTAAAAAGAAAACCTAAGCAAGAAAAACAAGAGACTCAAACCGAAGACGTTGTGAAACCCACTTTTGGTGAGAGCGTAGCGGTTTTGGCTTATCGCTATTTTGGAAAATTCGCAAAGTCTTTACACAAAGGCATGCCAGAAATTGCGACTGACATTTTAAAGAGCGGAATGAACTACTCTCCTGAAGTTTATCTTTCACTTGTTCTTATGATTACAGTTTTGACAATACCTATCGCCGCTTTGCTTTTAGTTGCGGCGATTGTGTTTAAACTTTTGCCTTTGGCCATCTTTTCCGTTTTGCCAGCGTTAGTTTTTGGAATGGGCTTAAGCTATCCTCGCTTAATGGCAAGTAGCAGAGCATCATCATTGGATGATGAACTTCCATTTATGATCGGTTACGTCACGGTGCTTGCAAGTGGTGGCGTATCTCCCATAATGACTCTTAAGAGATTAAGCAAAGTTGACCTTTACCCGAAGTCCGCGATGGAAGCAAGAAGAATCCTTATGCAAATAGACGTGTTCTCAAATGATCCAATTAGCGCGCTTGAATTCGCATCCCGTTATAACCCAAACAGGGTTTTTGCGGACTTTTTTGGCGGATACACGAGTGTTCTAAAGACTGGCGGTGATGTCATCGATTACATGCAAAACAAACTCAGAGACGTTTTCGCGTATAGGGCACTCAAAGTAAAGAGCGCTGCGGATACTATAGGCACCTTTGCCGAATCATACATTTCGATTGCGGTGATTCTTGGAATTGGTCTTTTTGTTCTTTTCGCTGTTCAAGCTATTTTGGGCTCAGCAAGCGGTGCTGGAGGAGGTTCGGCAGGAATTCAAAGAATAATTCTCCTTACAACTGTGTTTAACCCACTAGTTTCCGCGCTGTTTATATACATAACACACAGCATTCAGCCTAAGGAGCCCACAAGGAACTTACGTCCCTACTACTTTTTTGCTGGAGGTTTGGCATTGATACCAGTAGCACTACTTTTACCTTTGCACATTTCTTTCGTTTACAAACTCGCTGCAGGACTTACCGCTTCTACACTACCCGCTTCGGTGGTAAGCATAAGAGAAGCGCGTAGAAAAAGCTCGGTGGAAAGAATGATTCCTAGCTTTGTCAGAGACATAGCAGAAGTCAGAAAAACTGGGCTTGCACCAGAAAAGTGTATTGAACAAGTTTCTACAAGAAATTATGGGGGACTATCACCTATTGTCCAATCAATGGCTTCTCAACTAAGTTGGGGAGTGCCTTTAAGACAAGTGCTTTCGACCGTAAGGACAAAAACAAAGAGTTGGCTCACACAAACCGTTCTTTTCCTACTTTCTGAAGTGGTGGAAGTTGGCGGTGGTACACCAGAAATGTTGGGCAATTTAGCCGATTTTGTCGAAAAAATAAGTCAAATTGAAAGAGAAAAAAGAAGTCAACTAAGACCTTATGTTTTCATACCGTATTTTGGAGCTGTTATGATCGTTATAACCACTGTGCTTATGGTTTACTTTTTGACTTCACCAATTGTGACAGGCGGCGGCTTTAACCCTTTTGCCTCGAATTTGGGCAATCCCGCGTCTATTACTGTACCAATGCTTGCAGGCGCGGTTTTCACGAGCTGGATAATGGGGTTTGTTTCAGGAAAGATGGGCGAAGGAAGTGTGGAAGCTGGTTTTAAACACGCGGCAATACTTGCTGCAGTAAGTGGAATCGTTATGTTTCTTGCAACGGTTTTCTTCCATATACCAGGGGTATAGCGTTCGGGGTAGAAAACCATCACTTTAGATCGTTGGGTTAAAACGACTTGCACTTTTTGTCTTATCGCAAGCGGAAAAATGCAAGCGTATGAGGTCTTTAGGGACAACGTGTCTATGGCGTTTTTGGATAGCAAACCCCTTTTTTATGGGCATACTTTGCTTATACCCTTAGCGCACTATGAAACGTTGTGTGATTTACCTAATGAGCTTGTTCAACCCATTTTCGCCAACGCTAAGAAGCTCGCATTGGCTGTAAAAGTCGCGATGAGTTCTGATGGTATTTTGGTGTTGATAAACAACAAAGTGAGTCAAAGCGTTCCGCACTTACACATACACATAATTCCACGAAGGTTCAAAGACGGATTAAGAGGTTTTCTCTGGCCTAGAAAAGAATACAAAACAAGAGATGAGGTGTTGTCGGTACAAAAAGCTATCCGGGAGGCGTTTGAGAAATTGGGTTTGTGGTAGCAGGCGCCGTGGATGTTTGTTCCTTTTGAGGACTAAATTTTATAAGCTCTTTTTCCAGCGCACTAATTTTGCTTTCAAGCTCGGTAAGTTTTGCCCCCACATTCTCCACGCTACTACGCACTCGTTGCAATTCCTCTGAAAAACTCTGAAGCTCTGTTTTTCTTGCATTTAGCTCCTTGTTTTCTGGAGGAATTCTTTTGGAAAGAAAGTCGAGTAAAGGCAGGCGAATTTGAAGTAAATCCCTTGTTTCTTCAATAACTCTCTTTCGAAGATCATCGTACTTTTGCCTTTCTTTTTTAATTCTTCCGAGTACTTTTTTATGAGTTCTAGAAATGCTGGCAATAATGTTTGTAACACCTCGCTAGAAAGCTTACCAGCCTTGACTTGATTAAGTATATCATAAATCAAATCAGGATTAAGTTTTTCTAGTATATCGGTTATGCGTTTATCTATCGATTCTTTCTCGCTATCTAAGCTTTTAGGCAAGCTTGTGTCCACTTTAAGAGTTTCGATAAGCACACTATAGGTGTCTTCTCGTCCGCTTACGCGTGAAAGTATTCTACGTATGGACACACTTATTATAAAGAACAAACAAATATGAACCTTTTCGTAGGCATCACCAATTCGTTTATATTTGTTTTAGTACTACTTTTACACGAAGAAAAATGAATCGGAAAATGGAAGAATACACTAGACAAAAACTATGGCGTGACAAGGAAGAAAGTTGGAAGGAAGTGCTACCTGGTGTAAAAAGGAGAATTTTGGCGCATTCTTTAAGCGGGATGGCAGTGCTTTACAGAATAGCCCCAAACACAGTTTTTCCGTTGCACTCTCATCCACACGCCCAATACGGATTTGTTCTAGAAGGCGAAGGTGTGTTTAAGGTAGGAAATTCCATATGGAAATTAGCAAAGGGCGATTCTTACTTTATACCACCCGGCGTGCCACATGAATTGACCACTAAAGGTGACAAAGAAAGCGTTATAATAGATTTCTTTACTCCTGAACGAGAGGACATGCTGAACGAAGCGCTACAGGCCGACGAGTATTAAAATTCTAAGAAGAATTTTTTAATTTTGTCCATAGCCTCAATTATAGTTTCTTCAGAAGATGCATAGGAAAGCCTTAAATGGCCTTCGCCTGCGCTACCAAAACTACTACCAGGAAGTGTTGCCACACCAGCTTTCTCAAGGATTTTGTGGGCAAGCTCAAAAGATTTTATACGCGTTTTGTAACGTGGAAAAACATAAAAAGCCCCATCTGGCATCGTCGCCGAGAATTGTCGTATTTCTTCTATTTTTTCCATCATAAGCTTTCTTCTTTTTCTTAGTTCGTCTCTGAAAATCTGAATGAATTTGTCCCCATGGTCGAGGGCATAAGCCGAAGCATGCTGTATAAAAGGTGGAAAGCAAGTCAAAGTGTTTTCAAGGAGCTTGTTTACGAGATTGATTATTCTTTCGTTTGCGATTATATAACCCGCCCTCCAACCAGTCATTGCATAGCTCTTTGACAAACTGAATAAAGAAATCACGAACATTGGCTCTTTTTCAAGAGAACCAATGGAAAAATGCTGGGTGTCATACACCAAATCTTCATAAGCTTCGTCGCTAATTATGTAAATTCCGTTTTCACTACAAATCTCGTATAGTTGCTCAAGCTCTCTTTTTGTGTACACTTTTCCTGTGGGATTTGACGGGGAATTGACGACTATCGCTTTGGTGCGTTGTGTAATTTTGGATTTGATTTCGTCCAAATCGAGCGAAAAATCTTCTTTAAGGTTGTAATACACAGGAGTCGCCCCAGAAAGAATCGCTGGTTCAGAATAAAAATACCCGGGATTAGGCAAAAGAATTTCGTAATGCGCCTGATGAACCGCCATCATGGCGGCATAAACCGCAAGTTTAGTGGTTATAAAAATCGTGTTTTTGATTTCGGCGTTGATTCCGTTTTTGCGTTTTACCTTTCTTACAATGGCTTCTCTCACTTCAAACGTACCATATGAAGACGTGTAGTGAACGTCACCAGATAACATTGCACGATACGCTTCTTCTACTATTTCTTTTGGCGTGTTAAAGGAAGGTTCCCCTATGGCGAGCGAGAGCACCCTTTCGCCTTTTGCTTGTTTGTTCAAAACCAAATTCACAAGTTCAAGGGTTGGCGAGCCTTCAATTTTGTCTAAAAACATGATTTATGAATACTGGTACATGGGTATATTTTTATTGATTTGGTATAGTGACTAGATTTTGCCTTTGTTCCCATGCAAAAGCGAATTAACAGGCTTAGATTTGATGTATATAATGTCACGCGAGCTTGGAAGCTTTATTCCTGAGAGTTTGCTTCAGATTTTGGGATCAACATCGACTCGCAAACCTTTGGTAATTGAATTGTTGTTGGTAGATATGAACGGTTATCCTCACGTTTGCTTGCTATCACCCTATCAAATTGTGGCTTTAAACACAAAAGATGTGTATTTTTGTGTGTATAAAGGTACCAAAACCGAGAAAAGTTTGGTTTTTCATAGTAGGTACGCTAAGAGGCCTAGAGTCAAATGTGCTTTCGTCGTTTTTGAGAATGGGGGAGCTTATTATATAAAAGGAGAAGCAAAGCCTTTGCATAGAGTGGTTGATGTTAAAAAATTTCCTTCAAGCTCGGTGTTCTATTTTAAGACAAAAAAAGTGTTGTTTGATTTTTCCGACAAATCTCCAATTGTAAGAATACCTGTGTTCGATGAAAAGCTGGTCAAAAAAGTTTACAAAAAAGTTTACGAATCGTTGCTTTTTATAGCTAACAACCTTAAAAAACGATAACACGCAACGACTCAAATAACTCGATGCCCCCGGTGGGATTCGAACCCACGACAACCCGGTCTTCAGCCGGGTGCTCTCCCACTGAGCTACAGGGGCAGTACAAACTATTAGAAGGCTATCTGTTTGCTATTTATTAAATGAACGCTCTGCTAAATATTTTTTGCGACCAACACATTTTGAAGTGGTTTGCGCACAAACGAGGCATTTTAAACATGATGTTTTAGCGCTTAAAATCGCTTAACGCTTATTTTTGTGCGTCTAAAATTTCAAAACCAAAAATCGTGTGTCTGAAATTTGCTTAGAAAAGTATATATTGGCTTAAATAGAAAAATTAGGGCTCGTCGTCTAGTCTGGTTAGGACGCCACCCTCACACGGTGGAGGTCCCCGGTTCAAATCCGGGCGAGCCCACTTTGTAAAATCCAAATCACGTCAAAATCGCTTAATCAAATTTGTTTTGGAAATCGCACGCATTTGATTTGTTTTTAGAAAAGGGTAACGCTTGAAAATTGCGCTAAACTAGCTTTTACTTTGAAACTGCCTCCAACCGCGCGCTTTGATGACACGCGTCTTTTTTCCTTTCAACAAAAAAATTTTACCACTTCCTTCTTTGACTCTACCTATTATTATTCTATCTCTACCTATCTTATTAAGAGCCCTTTTGAGCCTCTTATCGTCTTTTTCGTCATACGTAAAAACCAACGCGTATTCTTCGCCCCCGTATAAAACCAAATTCTCAACGAGCTTTTTGTCAAGAGTGTAGAGCAAAGGGTGCGTGGGCAATCGTTCTATTACCGCATCAAGTTGAGAACCAATGAGGTTTTTTATTGATATTGCGAGGCTGTCGCTAGAATCTGTACACGAATGAATAAAGCCAAGTTTTCCTAACACAACGCCGTAATCAACTTCTGGAAGAGGTCTTAAAAAATCGTGTAGGCTTCTTTTTTGAAGTTTTTCGTTTGTGATATCAATTTCTTTCAGTAATATTTTTAGTCCTAATGGCTCTAATCCAAATTCGCGTGACACGGCTATTAAGTCACCAGGTTTTGAGCCAGTCCTTCCGTAGTACTTTCCGCTAATTTCCCCTAATAAATTCACAGAAACACTTATCAAGGGATTTTCGCTCAAGTCTCCGCCGACCAAAACTGCCCCTATGTGTGAAAGAGCTTGCTTTATCCCATAAAAAAGTGATTTTAATTCTTTAAATAGTAGTGTACGTGGCGCACAAACCGAAATGGTCGAATACAAGGGTTTTGCGCCAACCGTTGCAAGATCACTCGCGCAAGCACAAACGGCCTTCCATCCCAAATCTTCTAACGACACACCATTTAGCATCTTTGTCACCACTAGAGTGTCCGTTTTGAACGCGTATTTTCCCTTTAGTCGTATCACTGCCGCGTCGTGTCCATTTCCTAGCAAAACGTTTGAGCCATGTGATGGTATGTTCTTTATCAACCACTGCACTATTTTTTCTTCCCCAATCTTTTCGAGCGTTTGCATGCGTTAAGCAATGGCTTTTCTAAAATTAAGTTTTTGAAAAGTAAAAACTTTTTAGGTCTACCAAAAATTTCGCTTACTTCATTTTAGCCAATTTTTTTAAGAGTAGAAATCTTTTTATGGAAAGTACGTTTAGGTTTTATAATGCCCAAAAAGAGTTTAGAGGAGCAAAGCTACTTTAATCCGCAGTTCAGAAGAAAGTTTGTCGACAAATTTGTCGCTCTATACCTTAATAACTCAATAAAAGTGAAGATTGGCGTATGGGACAACGTTCAAAAGGAGTTTTCAAGTTGGAAAGTTGACGAAAGATTCGCAAATCTTCATTCTTTGGTTTACCAATACGCAGACGTCAATCCCGTTCCTGAAAGCGTGAAAAAAGAAGTGGAACAGCAACTTTATTCTCTTATCATGATATTAAAGCATGAAGGAAGAATTTTGAATGGTGAATTATTGGAGCTTGACCCAATCCGAGACCAAGTTTTGGAAGACACTCGAAAAAGTGGAGCGCATCGAAAAATCATTGGACGAACTAAAGACCACTTTGGATGAGTTGCTCAAACAAAATGACGCCAATAAAAAGCTCGTAAATAAGATGCAAAGAAGCTTTAGCTTGCTCGAGCAAAGAGTTGATGAATTAGAACAAAAAAGAAAAGCAAGAAAAAAATGATAATTCTAAATTGCTTCTACTATTTCCATGGTAAGCTTTGTTTTCTTTAGATTTCCCACAACTTCTTTTAGCGTTTCCAAGTGCTGTTGTAGCTCTTCTTTTCCGTGTTGAACCGAAATTGTCCACTGTTCGTCAGGTCCTGTGCCACAAGGTATTACTCCTCTGTTCAGCATTGAAATATAGTAAGTCCACCATGCACCCACATTCGTGTTCAAAAAGTCTCGCCAGTTTTTCACGCTCCTTATGCCAAACGACACTGCACCGCTAAGACCCATCCAGTTGACCACAGCTGGTATTCGTGAATCATTAAGAATGTCCGAATATCCCTTTCCCAGCTCATCCCCAAGCTTTTCAAGGTAAGAGTAAGCCTCTTGCGTGAGTATTTTTGATAAAGTTATAAGTCCCGCCTTGACGGACAAGGGATTCGAGTTGAACGTACCGGCATGAGCGAGTTTGCCGGGCACAATATTTTCCATAATTTCTCTTTTTCCTCCAATAACTGAGAGAGGATGTCCTCCCGCTATCGCTTTACCCAAAACCATAAGATCTGGTTTAACGTTAAACTTACCAGCAGCCCCTCGGTAAAACTTTCCTGAAGTTTTTACTTCGTCAAATATTAGAACGCAACCCTCTTCATCACAAAGTTTTCTTAGTCCCTCCAAGAAACCGTGTTCAGGAAGTACAAATCCCATGTTCATCGGTATAGGCTCTAAGATCACTGCGGCGACTTTCCCTGAATTTTTTCTTAAAATATTTTCAGTAGATTGTAAGTCATTAAAAGGAGCAACAAGAGTGTTAGAAACTACACTTTCTGGTACACCCTTCGACGCAGGCACTTGGTTAGGTAGTTTTTGGTCTCCAGCTTTATCCAAAGTGGGTTTCACACTCACAAGAACTGAATCGTGTGAGCCGTGATAGCACCCTTCAAACTTAAGAATTTTCTCACGTGAAGTGAAAGCGCGTGCTATTCTTATTGCGTGCATCGTAGCTTCTAAACCAGTGGTTGAAAAGCGAACCATATCAAGCCCAAATCTTTCTGTTATTAGTTTCGCAAGTTTGAACGCCTCTTCGGTTTCAAAACCGTACAACGTGCCCTCCGCAAGCGCTTTGCTCATTTCTTCAACTAGCACGGGATGGGCGTGGCCAGTCACAAGCGCACCGAAGCCCATATTAAAATCTAAGTACGAATTGCCGTCGACGTCCCAAATCTTTGAGCCCTGCGCTCTTTTTACGAATAAAGGATAAGGGTCAATGAGTCTGTAATTACTGTGAACGCCATAAGGAACTAAAAGCTTATTGCTCTCGAATATCTCTCTTGACTTCCTCGTTCTTTGTTTGAAAACTTCAACTTCTTTTTCGTGAATTTCTTTGGTTTCCATAAAAAATATAAGATAAACACATATATATTTTGATCGACCCAGCATTTTTGGAAAAAAGCGTGTGTAATAAATTAATTATAAACAGTATTTTACAATCAACACTGTTCAACTCTGTGGTGAATGAAATGTGACGATCAAACTTAAAATGAGATCATCTGGCTACGATTAACAAAATGTTTAAATTTTTAAATCAACACAGTGAAACGTAATGAAAGTTGCGGTAATTGGCGGAGCGGGAATGGTCTCGAAGGCCACAGTTTTTGATCTTATGAACGCTGGCGTTGATACGCTAGTCGTCGATTTGAGAAAGCCTTCTTTTGATGTCAATTATATCAAAGGTGACTTAAATAACATCGACGAAGTTGCCAGTGCAATTCGCAACTGTGACTACGCGATTAACGCCGCTCAATATTATCTTAACCTAAATGCAATGCAAGCGTGTCTCAAGGCGGGTGTGAATTATATAGATTTAGGGGGGTTGTTCTGGATGACAAATCAGCAACTAAAACTGAACGAGCAATTCGAAAAAGCGGGTTTGCTCGCTTTAATTGGGATGGGAGCAGAGCCAGGCATTACGAATGTTGCTGCGGCATATTTACACAAAAAATTTGGCACGCCTGAAAAAATAAAAATAAGAAATGGCTGGAGAAGTCTTGGCAAAAACAAAATCAATTGGAGTCTCGATACACAGCTGGACGAAATGACGATGGAAGCCCCAGTTTTTGAAGACGGAAAATTTGTGTACAAGCCGCCTTTTTCATTAAGCGAAGAGTGTGAATTTAGTGCTCCAGTTGGAAAGATAAAGACGTACCTTACGATTCACAGTGAAATTGCCACCTTCCCCACTTCATTTAGCGGTGTTAAGTATGTAGACTGGATGGAGGGTGGTGATGGAATAGAAACGATGTATTCGCTGGCCCAGCTTGGGTTTGGTGATAAAGAGGAAGTGTTAGGAGTATCTCCACGAAGATACTTGTATGAGCTTTTAAAGAAAAAGGGTTTACTCGGTTACTCCACTACTGAAAAACCAGACGAGTGGGAAGCAGCGAAAGTTGTGTTCCATTTTTCAAATAAACAAGCGGAAATCGAGGTCGTCATCCCTCCAAATCCAGAACTCGGCGTTGATGCAACGCAATACGGTGCGGGTGTGCCACCAAGCGTTGCAGTTCAACTTGGGGTAAAGGGCAAAGGCGTTTTACCTCCCGAAAAAGTTGTGCCACCTGAGAGGTTTTTCGACGAACTTTCAAAAAGAGGGTTTAAAATAATATTAAGAGCGTTTTCTTATTGGGAAGACGTTACGAAAAAATCTTTATTTTGACTTCATGAAAAGCTTCTTTTGCCGCCTCTAAAACTTTCTGAGCATCCTCCTCGTTGTGTGCGGTGGAAATCACTATCCTTTCAAATGGGTCTGGGTGCATGTACACACCTCTTTTTAGCATCTCTTCATGAAACACGTAAAATGCGTCATCATCGACCGAAAGAGCTTCCCTATAGTTTCTTATTTTGTCTAGTGGCGTAAAGAACACTTGGAAAAGTGGTCCCACACCTTGCACGATTGCGCTCACACCTTCGTCTCTTGCTATTTCTTGAAGACCCTTTATCAGCATACCACCTATGTGATACAGTTTGGAATACGCATGTCCTTCGTTTTCTGTTAACACTTCAAGATTTGCAAGTGTGCCAGCCAAGCTCAATGGATTAGCGTTATACGTGCCGCCAAAACCTATTTTTCCAGGCGCAACGAGCTCCATAATGTCCTTTCTTCCAGTAATCGCCGCGATCGGAACACCACCTCCCAAGGCCTTTCCGAAGACCGCAAGATCTGCTTTCACACCAAAGAACTCCTGCGCACCACCCTTCGCTATTCTAAAACCCGTGATAACTTCATCAAAGATCAACATTGCTTCATATTTGTCGGCAAGTTCTCTAAGTTGTTTAAGATAATCTGGTTCAGGCATAATGACACCACTATTTGCCATTATGGGTTCGGTTATTATCGCGGCTATGTCATTTCTGTATCTTTTCATGATCTTTTCAAGAATGTGTGCGTTGTTCCATGGCGCGACAACCACCGTGTGCGAGATTTCATCAGGGATTCCTGGCTGGTAAGGAATTCTAAAAGGTGACACTTCTAATCCGACTTCAGCAGGTTCTACGCTAAACAACACATAATCATGCTGACCGTGATAAGCTCCTTCAAATTTTACAATCCTATCCTTGCCAGTCACAGCGCGTGCTATTCTTATTGCGTGCATCGTAGCTTCTGTCCCAGAATTACAAAAAAGCACCATATCCGCATTAGGGACCATCGAAACCACTTTTTTTGCCGTTTTCACTTCAAGTTCGGTGGGAGTGCCACAAAGCGTCATTTCTTCCAATTGGCGCCTTAAGGCTTCGATTATTCTTGGATGTCTGTGTCCGTTTATGAGAGCACCATAACCCATCAAAAGATCCACGTATTCGTTGTTGTCTACGTCAACTATTCTTGAACCAAACCCTCTCCTCATGTAAAGAGGGTGCGTCGAAAATCCTGCTATCCTTTGCAACGAAGAAACACCAGAGGGTATTACCTTTTTTGCCTCAGCATAAAGTTCGGCTGATTTTGTTGTTGTAAGCGTTCTTGCAAGGTTCATAATTATCACCAAACCACAACAGTATATACAATTATTGCATACTCTAGTATATAAACGTATCCAAAATACAAATTAATCCATTTTAATAAGATTACTTCATAGAAATTAATCTTGTGGTTTTGGATCAGTTTTTGAGCCTTTCGATTTGGGCTTCTTTTGCCTTCTTGCTATAACTCTTAACTTACACAAGACGAAGTATCCTTCTTTTATGTCGAAAATCTCTCTAACTTCGTCAGGTATGGTGATTCTTCCACCTTGTATAACCTCAGCAATGAAGGGAATTTCTTCAGGAAGTTCAGACACCTAGAGCACCAAATTAATCCTTATAATCGGTGGTATATAACACTGTTTGATGATTTTGCAAAGATGAAGAGAATGTCTGTGCTTTTTGTTTATTCAACGCCAAGATTTCATCAATTCGCTAAGGTTTTAACCGATGTGTATTTAGTAGTAATACCAAGTTTCTAAACATAGACTCTTACTTCTTTCTTAGACGCTTTTTCATTAAAGCTAAGCCATGATTCTCTTTTTCCTTTAATAAGTATAGGAGGTTTCTGCATTGCAAGTAAGCCTATAAACTCTTCTCTAAGCTTTTTAGGTAAAAGTTCGGGAGTTAAAACGCCGGGTTCAACGGACATCTTGGTGATTAGCAATGCGAGTAAAGAGGCGCTAACTCCGACGACATAAGAATCGTCTGTGGCAACTGGATAATAAGTTATTACGTCTTTAATAGAAGGATCAATCGCCCAAAGTGTGATCTGAAGTCGTTCATCGTTTTTCAAACCTTCTACTTCAACAACACTGCAACCGGTTGAATCTGTGATTATTCCCTGTTCTATTTTCTTGATCAGTTCTTTTGCGCTAGGAGGTTTTGGTAGAAGTTTTGCCACAATTTTTTGTGGCGTGATTCTTGAGCCGCCCAGTTCAATAGGCTTGTTGTTAAGAAGACCCAATTCGTAAAGAGCCTTAATTTGGTCAATTCCACCCATTTTGAAGTCGCAGTATTTAAGTCCGCGCGCGCCAAGAGTTTTGGATAGCATGTATGGTTCTTCGTGTTCATGGTACCAGACTTTGCGCTTTCCGATGTTTTCAACTGGAAAAATGTAATCTTCTTCTCCGCTAAAAGGCGGAACTTTGATCAGTTTGCCGTCCTTAAAAACAGTTGGTGGTAAAGACGAGTCTTCGATAAGAGTTAAAGGGGACCAGGTCATTACTGGCTCACTTGAGCGTAACTCGCCAAATACTCTTATTCGAACGCTTTCTATACTGTCTAACTGGTCTAAAGCTTGTGCCACCAAAATGTTCGTCAACCCAGGGGACTTTCCAGCTCCTGTCAAAGCTGTAACCTTTTCTTTTTTGAAAGACTGGTTTAATTCAAGCTCTTTTTCAAGGTTGGAATAGGGTGGACCAAAAGCAAGATCGATATAGTGCACACCAGCAACCAAAGCAGCTTTCATTAAAGCCAAGTTAAAGCGAGGTATTACCGCGTTAATGAGAATGTCGGTGTTTTTGGCCACGTTGGCTACTTCTTGAATGTTTGACGCGTCCAACTTTTTCACGACCAATTTTTCGCTTTTCAGCCATGTGGCGTGATTGTTCAAAGCTTTTGCATCGATATCTGCCAAAATGATCTTTTCGCATTGTGGTAGGCGACTTAAGAAAGTTGATATGACTCTACCTTGTGCGCCACAGCCCATGATAAGTGCCGAGAAGCTACGCAAGCTATCACGCTCGTCGCTTGTTTAGTATTCGCTGTACTGGGATTAATAAATCCTACCTTTAAAAAATAATGTTTCGAAGTAATGCTATACTTCTGTAAAGAATTTATTGATTTTGAAGAAAGGTATAAAATAAATCGTTTTTGGTGTAAAAGCGATATGCTACCCATAAAACGTGAATTAAGCTAACACTATAAATGATATAGGGATAAGTTTTCCGCGCTTAGCCAACCCTTTCAAATCTAAACATCGATTTTAAATAGATTTTCCAGATTAGCATTTTCACTAAGACCATATGCTCGCAAACGCGTTACCTGGACAGCTGTGAATAAACAAAAAGTTAATAATGGTGTTTTGCGCCATTGGGTTATGCTATTCAATCATCGTAACCAAAAAGAAATCGGTTTGAGTATAGTTTGGCGTTTGATCATCTTTTTGTTTGGTAAATTTACACTTAATAGAACAATGTACACCCAAAAACCGATAAACCTTTTTTACTTACAAAAAGATTGGCTTTTTTGTGAAAAATTCCTAAAAATTTAAATAGCGCGGTGACAAATATAAGGTGAACATAGGGTGTCAAAAGTAAAATTCCTTCTTGTGGCGGATTTACACGGCTCGGAAACTGTTTTAAACAAAACCATTAACGCTGCCAAATTTTATGGTATCAAAAATATCATTGTTGCTGGTGATCTAACAGGAAAACTGCTTGTTCCTATCATAGAAATTGGAAACGGTCAGTTTACGCTCAATCTGTTTGGCGAAACGAAAGTGGTGGATCAAACAAAGCTTCCTGAAGTAAGAAAGCAAATAAGGAACAGTGGTTACTATTGTCGAATAGTTACTAAGTCGGAATATGAAGAACTTGAAAACAGCAAAGAAAAGGTGAAGCAAGTTTTCATAGAAGAGATGATAAACGACTTGCAGCAGTTTTTCGCAAAAGCCGAAGAGCGGCTAAAGCCTCAGAACGCGAGAATATACTTTGTGCCAGGAAATGACGATTATGAAGAAGTTGCTCAGTACGTGGAATCGAACGCGCCAGAAGTGATCGTTCCCTTTGATAAGAAAATAGTGGAATTTGAATGTGGTTATCAGCTTGTGGGTTACGGTTATTCAAACCCAACTCCATGGCACACGCCACGTGAGTTGCCAGAAGAAAAGATATTTTCTGACCTTAAACAGTTGATGGAAAAAGTGGACAACAAAAAAGCGCTTTTGGTGGTGCACGTACCTCCAATTGACACAATCATCGACAAAGCCCCTAAGCTCACCGCGGATTTAAAACCAGTGATGGTTGGTGGAGAATATCAAATGATTTCTGTTGGAAGCACGTCGGTTAGGCGAATAATTGAAGACTATGAACCTGTAGCTGGTTTACACGGTCATATACACGAATCGGGGGGCTTGGACTATGTTAAGGGGTCTCGTAATGGTAATAAAATACCCGTTTTTAACCCAGGAAGTGATTACCAAGCGGGAATATTAAGAGGAGCTATTATCGAGCTCGATGACAAAAAAGTAAAGAATTATCTGTTCACGAGGGGGTGATATTTTCTGACAGAACCTAATGAAGCAACGAAAAAAGCGTTGGCAAATCCTTTAGAAAGAGCATTGGAAATAATAAGGGCCGCAGAAGAAGAGGGTGCGGTTCTTAAAATACTAGGTGGACTTGCCATAGCCAAGCTCGCGCCCAGTGGCTCTTCTCACCCTTCCCTAAAAAGGGTTTATAAAGACATAGATTTTATATCCAATAAGGAAAGTTCAAAAAAACTCAAAAAAGCGTTTGAAAAAGTGGGGCTTAGACCGGAAGAAAGGTTTAATGCGTTGCACGGATATAACAGGTTGCTTTACTATGATGGTGAAAAAAGAATAGACGTGTTTCTCGACGAGTTTAGAATGTGCCACACTTGGAACCTAAAAGACAGGCTTAGTCATTATAAGATCACGATACCACCGTCTGACCTTTTGCTTACTAAGTTGCAGATTTACGAAATTAATGAAAAGGACATAAAGGACACTGTTGCGTTTCTTGTGGATTTCAGTGCTGGCGAAAAAGACAGCGAAAACACATTCGACGTAAATTATATAGCAAAACTTTTGGCAAACGACTGGGGTTTCTATAAGACTGTGACACTAAACATTGACAGAGTTCTTCAGTATCTTCCTAACCTTAACTTAGAAGAAAATCTTTCAAAAAAGGTTGAAAACGAATTGAAAACACTTAGACAAAAAATAGAAGAAGAACCAAAATCGTTGAAGTGGAAAATGAGAGCAAAAATTGGTGAAAAGGTGCGCTGGTACGAGCTGCCAGAAGAAGTGGGTAACTAGTGACACTTTAGGTTTTGTGCAACTTCTCTAAAAAGGGGCTCTATGTTTTCTTCACTTTCGCGACTTAACGAGTAAAGCACGACGTAACGCTCTGATTGTTCGCAGTAAAAGTGTGCAGACAAAACGAGTCTTTTGTCAGTTCTTTTGCTTCCAAACAATGAGAATGTGGGTATGGCAGTTGATATTTCAATTTGTGAAAGTATCGCTCTATGTCCATAAATCGAACCATCTCGCTTGTCAAGCACGTTCATGTTTACAACGTCCCTTGTCTTTCTTAATCTTTCAATGCTCACTTTTGTGTGCTCTTCCAAATCCTCAAACCTTTCTTTGGCCTTTTCAAGTTTTCCCCATGAAATGTATATTTTGTCACCTTTAGGCGAATGGAAAACCACATCGCCTTCGAACTTATCGGATTTCGGATTAAGTTCGACCCTCCAATCAGAAGGATAAACTGTTGATATGTTGTACGCTGCATAAGGATAAAAACTCATGTTTGTGTCACTTTTTTCTCTCTTAAACTTAAGGTCTACGCCACGAAATTACGCTTTTTTGCTGAAAACGTTCGGAAAATAGGACTCGAGTTCCTCGCTTACAAAACGCTTACGCACTGGTTCAAGCGTTTTAATAAGCCACTCCGCCACTGCGTTTTTTAGGTCTAAAGGATGAATCTCGCCTTTTTGATAAAGCTCAACCAACTGTGTCAGATTCACTTCAACTGGCCCACCCTTGATAGACGGTCTTTCAATCAAAATTTTATCACTGTCACTTCGTAAAATTAGGTTTTTGACGTAATCGATCACAGGGTTGTTTTCAATTTGTTTTTCTGGACAAAAAGCCTTTCTGAGTTTCGACCGAATTTCCTCTTCGTTGTCGTAAATAAAAATAGCGCTTTCCGGCTTGCTCTTTGCCATTTTCGAGGAAATTTGAACATCAAGTTTTGGGTTTTCGTCAAACCCCATTTTTGTGGGGCCTGTGAGACTTGGAAGAAGGTGATGGTGAACCGCTACCGGCGACCAGAGTCCTAGTGCTGGGCCCACCTCTTTTGCAAGCACGTTAGCCTTACGCTGATCCATCCCAAGCTGAGCGATGTCCGCACCGAGCATGAATATGTCTGTGACTTGCATAAGTGGATAAATATAAGAGCCAAAACGAAGGTTTTCGCTTTCCTTTCTTCCCATAATTGGAAGCGCCCTGATTACATTTGACAAAGTGACACGCTCAGAAATTTTCAGGAGAAGCTCCCAGTAGTCTTTTTGAGAAATCAAGTCGTCGGCCATCACAAACTCAACCATTGATTCATCGATTCCCAACGCGCGCCAGCCTTCTATAAAATGCTTTGCCACTCTTCGTATTTTATCAAGGTCTCCTCCAAACTTGTTGTTGAGTTTGGCGTGCCACGTAGCTAAGAGGATTTTGTATTTCACACCAGCTTGCGTAAAGTCTTTTATTTTCAGAGCGGGAAGAAGCCCAGTTCCGAGGTGCATTGGGCCACTTGGCTCAAAACCGTTATACGCAACTGGTGTGCTTTTTGTTTGAAGTAGCATCTTGAGCTCTTCTATCGTGAGCACTTCTTCCACTGGTCTCTTGCAAATGAGTTGCACTCTTTCTTCCAAATCCATGGTTTTACACTACGCTTGATTCACTCACTATTAAGTTTTGTAACAAAAATCGCGCAAAACCTTTTCTCCTTCATCTTTTTAATTTCAACAAAACGCTTTTAAATGGTTTACGATGATTACACGTGGAGGCAAAAGATCTTAGGTGGAGGTAACAAAACAGAAAACTGTGCATGGAGGATTTTTACCAAAAGCGTTTTTCTTGACCAAGGGTAAAGCTTCGAGCGACATTTCGCCGTTAAACGCGTTTGACGAGGCGCTTATGGTTGCTGGAATCACTCAGTGTAACATAGTTTCTGTGTCCAGCATATTACCACCCAACGCGAAAGAAGTTGAACCAGTTCCCATAACGCCTGGCACAATCACTTTTGCAGTGTTGGCGAGAATGGACGGCGGAAGTCGCGAAACGATTGGCGCAGGCGTTGGTTATGCGATGTGCACCACATTAAGCGGTTCAGGATATGGTATTGTTGCAGAGGCGCATGGTTACAAAGACGAAAGGGCTTTAAAAGCGGAGCTCAAGCACAAACTCGAGCAAATGGCAAAAATTCGAAAAATGAGCATACAATCGGTAAAATTTGTTGTTGAGTCGATGGAAGTTCCTCGAGGAAAGGATGGTTGCGTGATCGCAGCGCTCGTGTATTTACCTTGGGATCCAAATGAATCTTTGTCGCAAGAGTACACTGCGCCTATAGAGCCTAAAACGCCCGACAACGGTTTTAAGCGCTTTAATGGCTCTCATAGCGTCGCTCTTGGACATTAATCACGTAAAGCGCATCGAGCGCACAATCCGTGGCAACATGAATACGTTCTAGAACGAGCGGATCATACGCGGCTTGTCCCTCCAAAACTTCACTCTTTTTCTTTCAAGCGCCAAATTTCCATCTACCACAAGGATTGAACCAGCCATTGTGCGCTTTATACTAGAGAACACAAAAAGCGCTGAACTCTCCATTTCTACACTCAGCACATTCATTTCTTCCCATTTTTTGGCATCCTGTGTGCTTTCGGCATAGTAAGCGTCGTTTGTCCAAACAATTCCTTCATGAAACTTTACACGTTTGGCGGTGCAAACTTCAACCAGCGCTTTGACAACTCTCCAATCCGCAACAGCTGGGTAGCCTGCTGGAGCGTACGCAAGAGTTCCACCATCGGTTCTAACAGTAGCAGTGGCTATCACAAGATCTCCCAGCTGTATATTCTTTTTTAAGGCGCCCGTTGTGCCCACTCTAATCAGTTTTTTACAACCGAGTTTGTAAAGCTCTTCAAGTGTGATGAGCATAGCGGGCACGCCAATGCCAGAGCTCACAATTGAAACGCGCATGTCTTTGTACCAACCAGTGACCGTTACGAACTGTCTGTTTTCGCCCACTTTTTTTGCTTGAGTAAGATGCTCGGCCATAAGCTCAACTCTTTTAGGGTCGCCAGGAATTAGCACACACTCGGCTACGTCTCCTTCACCAACCATTAAATGTGGCTGTAGCTTTTTCATGATTTAGGTTTCGTTCTGGCGTTTAATAACCGTTTTGAGCCGAATCTGTTTTTGCGCAATCATTAAATAGTCCAAAAATATAAAATAAGTGAGTGAATGGTTCTCTTGGACGAGGAAAAACACCTGAAAATGGGTGTTTTAGGTGTTTACAAGGTGAACAGTGGTAACAGCTCAGATGATGTAGTGTTTCTCGTTGATGAGTCGAATCAGTTTGTCTTACCTATCTTCATTGGACCTAATGAGGCTATGTCAATTCAGTTGGCGCTTGAAGGAATAAAGACGGAACGCCCGATTACACACGATCTTATCGTGAACCTTTTGGATGAGCTTCATGTCGAGCTTGAAAAGGTCACGATAGACGGCATCATAAAAAACACTTATATCGCAACGCTTTATCTGCGGGATTTAAAGGCGGATAGGCTAATCAAGGTAGACGCAAGACCGTCTGATTCGATAGCGATAGCGCTACGAACAGGCACGCAGATTTACGCAAACAGCAGTTTGAAAGAACAAATGATACCAAAATCCAGCCTGAAGCTACCAGAGAAAGACCAAGGCGAAAAAGACGATGATGACATTATAAACTCTCCGTATGGTGTATGAAAGGTTTTAGCCATAAATAACCGAACAACGCGTCCTGTAGTATTACAGCCGTCCAGAAAATTTGGATGTTAACAACCGGAGGCAAAACGAAAAGAGAAATCGGATATTCCACAAGAAGAAGAATTTGGGCAAACACGCTAGTTTTAAAGTAACTTTCTGGATTTAGCGCTATCGCAAGAATGGGTAGTTCGTAAAGAAAGAACTCAGGGGACCATCCAGGGCTTATCAAGAAAAAGGCCGAGGTGATTGAAAGTAACGAATTTTCAAACGCACTTTTACGCTTTGACAGCAACGCGAAAGTGATGCCAAGCACAAGAATCTCGGCGATTTGTGGCACAGCGCTGTACGGCCTCTCAGGCTGTGGCACAAGTGGTTTAACAAGAACGCTTGGGCTTGGCACTATACCTAAAACATAGTAGTCCCACTTTACTGGTATTACTGGCGGTGAAAGGTCAGCGTAAATCGGGGAGCTTATTTGATAAGCACCGATTGAGCCCCCAAGAACAAGTCCGTAGATCGAAGACCAAGGGGGCCTTCCAGCTTGCCAGTAAAATGGGGACAGAAAAAAGCTTGGGCTAATAACGTAAAAAGGAAGGTTCAGTAGCAAAACAAAAACAACAAAGTAAATCGTAAACAGAAGTTTTCGTTTCTCCTTTGAAGCGAGCAAAGCAAGAAAAATCAATGCTGGGAAAAGCTTAAGCGAAGCGCCCAAAGCACACATGAAAGCCGAAGCTACAAATTTACTTCTTTTGAGTAGATAATACCCCAAGACAAAGAGAAACACTATTTGCGGGTCGTAAACACTTGCGGAAAGAACGTAAAAAATGGGTAAGGGAGAAACTGAGTAAAGTTGCAGTGCATAATACGCACCTTCAAATCCAATTTTTTTAGCCCAGTTTGTGTAAACGATTTTCCAAAGTAACGTGGCGGTTCCACAGTCTGAAAGCGCGTTTAACAGAAACCACAAGTCCCATGCTATGTTAAGGTTGTTACGCGCTACCAAAAAGAGCGCGTAAATAAAAACAGAGTAAAGTGGAGGGTATGGTGTCCAAACTTTGAACACGCCAAACTCTCTTTGAAGCATGTTTATCGTGGCGATCCATCCGAAATACGTTCCGTGCTCAACGAAATACGAAGGCACGGTCACACCAAAAAGTTTTGTTGTTTGTGGTGTAAAATGAGTTGGTATAAGAAGGGGGACGCTCACAACTATTCTTGTGAGAAAAACCACCGTCATGTAAAAAACGAATTCGAGCTTTTCTGGAAGAGCCTTATAGAGCAATTTCATGCTTTTTGGCTAAATCTTATCGTTAATATAACACTTGCGTAGAAGTTGCGCACTACTAATGTCCCACGCTTGCAAGGGTAGAGTGCGAAACACGCCAAGCGTAACCTGTTTTTGTACACATAAACAGTTTTACCTGCACAAAACGCTTTTTTAGAGTGGTAAAGCGCGCCTACAAAACCAAGCGCTCGTCTTTGTAGCTTTGAGTATTTGGAAACTTTAATAATTAATAAGTTGTGTTATGCTCATGCCCACTAAAGCGGAATTAAAGAATAAGGTTCTTGCAAAAAAAGTGGAAGACGCTAGTGTTAAAGCGGGAATGAGCGTTCTAGAGCTTTTTGAGCAGTACTCAAAAATGGGCGGATTTGGTTCACGAAACCTTGCTGAAGCACTGGAAATACTAGAGGCGATGTGTAACGACAAAGATAGCGTTAACTTTCTTTCGTTTACGGCGGATTTGATTGCCACCGGGCTTCGGGGAGTCATTGCTCAGCTCGTTGCCACTGGAAAGTTCAAAGTGCTGATAACAACGTGTGGCACACTCGATCATGACATAGCGAGAGCGCTCGGCGCAAAATACGCATTTGGCTCGTTTGACGCGGACGACTCAAAGCTTAGGTCGATTGGAGTAAGCAGGCTTGGAAACATCTTTCTTGATTCTCAAGATTACGGTGTTCTTACAGAAAAGTTTGTTCATTCGGTGCTTGAAGAATGTTCAAAAATAAAGAAAAAGTGGGGAGTTAGGGAGTTGGTGGAAAAACTAGCGGAAAAACTTCCGAACGACAAAAACAGCGTGCTCAAGGCCGCGCACACAACTCGCTCAAGCGTTTACGTGCCTGGTTTTGTTGACGGCGCAGTGGGCACACACGTTTTCACCTATTCTCAAACTCACGAATTTGCGATCGATCCTCTTAAGGACTTGTCCGAGTTGTCTGGCGTTGTTTTCGAAGCCAAACGAACGGGGGCGCTTGTGATCGGAGGGGGTATAAGCAAGCACCACACAATTTGGTGGAACCAGTTTAAGGGTGGGTTGGATTACGCGGTTTATCTTACTACAGCAACGGAGTATGACGGAAGCCTAAGCGGCGCGCGCACCAAAGAAGCCATAAGCTGGAACAAGCTGAAACCAAAGGCGCTACACACCACCGTACTCGGTGATGCGACAATAACACTTCCTCTACTAACCGCTGCGTTGCTTTCTAAGAGTCGTTAGGCATTTAAAGCCTCTTTTGTCAATTCTATTCATGATCAATGAAAGCACTGTGCTTAAGCTTGCGGCGCAACTAAGAATTCAACTTACGAAAGAAGAAGTTGAAAAGATTGCAAAAGACTTGGCGCAAATTGTGGAGTATTTCGAACAGCTCAACAGGCTTGAAGAGCTTAAGAACTACGAGCCTTCGTACACGCCAACTACAAAAGTGAACGCGCTAAGAGAAGATGAACCAAGAAGTGGATTATCGCAAAGCGACGCGCTCCGTAACGCAATTTCTGAAAAGGGTTTCATCAAAGCGCCTAGAATTTAGCGTGGTGCGAATTTTGTCGATACACATTTTAGACGCGCACGAGCTAGCGGCAAAGGTTTTACAAGAGGAAATTAGCGCAAAGGACGTGGTGTCTTTTTTCTTGGAAAGGATATCAAAAATCAATCCCGCTCTTAATGCGTTTGTGTACACAAACGAAGCAAGCGCTTTATCGCAAGCGTCACAAGTCGATGTGAGAAAAAGGCAAGGAGAAAAAATGCCGCTTGCAGGCGTGCCTATAGCGGTCAAGGACGTGATATCGGTAAAGGATTATCAGATCACCTGTGGTAGCAAAATTTTACGTGGATATATAGCACCCTATGACGCAACCGTCGTAGAAAGACTAAAGAAAGCTGGTGCGATCATAATCGGTATTACCAACACCGATGAATTCGCAATGGGTAGTAGCACGGAGAACAGCGCTTACGGTCCAACCCACAATCCTTGGTCTTGCACGCGTGTTCCAGGAGGCTCTAGTGGCGGTAGCGCTGTCGCCGTGGCCTCTGGTCTTTCCCCGGTGGCGCTTGGTACAGACACTGGTGGCTCTGTAAGGTTGCCAGCGGCTTTTACAGGCGTTTTCGGTTTAAAGCCAACCTATGGCGCAGTGAGTCGTTACGGTTTGATCGCTTACTCGAATAGCTTAGAGCAAATAGGCGTTTTTGCAAGAAGCGTAAAGGATCTTGCTCTTGTGTACTCCGTTATATCAGGCGCTGATACACGTGACGGAACGACTCAAAACTTTGGTTGGGACCTCTTTTCTTGTATGGGAAATTCGATTGAAAATTGGAAAATAGGAATAGTGAAGGAAACGCTTGCCGAAGGAGTCGATGTGTCAGTGCAAGACGCATTGAGAGACTGTTCATCTTATCTTGAAAGGCTAGGTGCGAGTGTGGAAGAAGTGAGCATCAAGCACATCCCATTTTCTTTGGCGGCTTACTATTTGATCGCAATGAGTGAAGCGTCGAGCAATTTGGCGAGATTTGACGGTGTAAGGTACGGCGAGCACACAAGCTTTGAAGAAGAGTGGAATGTGGAATTTTCAAAAGTGAGGAGCCTGTTCGGTTTAGAGGTCAAACGCAGAATACTGCTTGGTGCGTATTCGCTTAGCGCTGGTTACTACGAGATGTTTTACGAAAAAGCGGCAAGGTTTAGGTCGCTCATTTCAGAAGAGTTCAAAGAGGCATTTAAACAATTTGATGTTTTGCTAACCCCAACCTCGCCCACACCCCCCTTCAGGCTGGGGGAGAAACTTCAAGATCCACTCATGATGTACTTGAGCGACATACACACAGTGCCAGTGAATCTTGCTGGTCTTCCAGCTCTTAACTTACCAGTAAAAATAGTACAGCATGACGGTGAGCTTCTACCAGTAGGCGTTCAGGCGATCGCGCCTTATGGAAGAGACGACAAGCTTTTTACACTCGCCTCGGCGCTTGAAAAGAGTGCGTTTATTAAGAAAAGAATAGTTGAGCCTTGGGGTAGAATAGTTTGGACGAACTGAGCTCAATAGAAATGCGCAGGTTGGAGCTTAACTCAGAAGCGTTGGGTGTGACCAGTTTTTTACTTATGGAAAACGCAGGAAAAAGCGTGGCCCAAGAGATTGCAAAAAGGTTTCAAGGTAAAGTGGTGATCCTTACAGGTAGTGGTGGAAAAGCGGGAGATGGTTATGTTGCCGCAAGACACCTTTCTTGCTTAGGCTACCAAGTGGAGATTAAGTGGGTGGTAGACCCAGAAGAAAACAAGAACGAAGCCGCAAGATTGCATTGGAAGGTGACAAACAATCTAAACTCAATTGCGATTTCGAAATACCAAGGAGAAGACTTACGAGCGGATATCGTAGTGGACGCGCTTTTAGGCACAGGTTTCAAAGGCAAGCTTTTACAGCCGTATAAAGAAGCCGTGGAAAAGATTAATCTGGCAAACGCAAAAAAGGTTTCGATAGACCTGCCAACTGGTTTAGACCCAGACTCTTCAGATCCGACAGAGTTTTATGTCAAACCTCATCTCGTTGTGACGATGCACGCACGCAAACCGTGCTTAAAAGTGGTCGAAAGGGAATCTGAAGTGATCGTCGCAAAAATTGGCATCCCGCTCGAAGCCCAGCTTTTTGTGGGTCCAGGGGATTTGCTCACAAAAATTCCTAAGCGTGACGCGCTTTCAAAAAAAGGCGATAGCGGGAAAGTGCTCGTTGTCGCAGGTTCTTCACAATACACGGGTGCGGCAATTCTGACATGCTTGGGTTGCTTTAGGTCGGGAGTTGACCTGGTTTACTTGGTTTCCACGAGGGAAACGGTGGAAGCTGCAAGAGTTGCGCTTCCAGAGCTAATTTGTTCCGAGTACTCCTCAAGTTTTCTTGACGAAACAGGGGTTGAGAAAGCGCTTAAATTGCTAGAGAAGGCAAAGTCACTTGCGATTGGTCCAGGTCTTGATTTTGACGAAAAGATTGTGGAGAGGGTAAGGCTTATTGTGGATGGCGCGTTTAAAAACGGATACCAGTGGTCGCTGACGCAGATGCGATAAAATGTGTGGGAGAGCTTTTAAAACAGGGGTGGAAACCAGCTGGCTCCCTTATTGTCACACCACACGCTGGAGAGTTTGCGCATATTAGTAGTACTCCACCACTTGAACTTGGAAAAAGGGTGGAAAGCGTGATTCAAGCCGCAAAAAACGTCCGTTGTACGATTTTACTCAAAGGTTACGTGGACGTGATTTCAGACGGGCTTGACCTTCGACTGAGCGCATCTGGTGTGCCAGCAATGGCGGTTGCAGGAACTGGCGATTTGCTCACAGGCGTGGTCGCAGGTTTTCTTTCTAAGGGTTTGAAACCAATTGATGCGGCGTCGATCGGCGCTTACACCCTTGGTCTTGCCGGTTCGTTCGCACAAAAACTCAAAGGCGAGCACTTGGTTGCAAGAGACATTGCGCGGTATATACCTTTTGTTCTAAAACAACCCATCCGAGTGGCGTTGGATTGTGGCGTCAGAAGGTTGCCTTCTCAAGTGGTAGGTGAATTGAATTGGCACTCGTTTATCAACCAAAAATAGGACTAGAAGTGCACGTACAGCTCAACAGACTCAAAACCAAACTGTTTTGTAGTTGTAGCACTAACTACCAAGGTTTGCCACCAAACTCAAACGTGTGTCCTGTTTGCTTGGGGCTACCCGGTTCGCTTCCTGTGCTCAATCGAGAAGCTGTGAGACACGCGCTTATGGTTGCAAAAGCGCTGAATTGCTCGATAAACACTCGCTTTAACTTTGTGAGAAAGAACTACTTTTATCCAGACATGACAAAGAACTTTCAAATCTCCCAGTACGACAAAGCGGGCGGAATTCCGATTGCAATGAACGGTCGAATGGTTGTTGATGTTGACGGAAAAACCGTTGAAATAAGAATACGCAGAATTCAAATCGAAGAAGATCCTGGCAGGCTTGAGCATCCCTTCGGATTGGGCTCGTCACCGTACGTGCTCGTTGACTATAACAGGGCTGGAATGGGGCTTTTGGAGATAGTCACAGAACCAGACATGAAAACTTCAAAAGAAGCGCGCGCGTTCATAAACAAGCTAAGAAGCGTGCTGGAGCACTTGGACGTTTGCGACACTTCGCTCGAAGGGGCGATGAGGGCGGATGCGAACATCTCTGTCAACGGCGGTAACAGGGTCGAAGTGAAAAACATATCGTCTTATAAAGAAGTGGAAAAGGCGATAGACTACGAAATTTTAAGGCAAACAAAAATTCTTGAAGAAGGAGGCGTAGTTCAAAGAGAGACTCGTCACTGGCTTGAAGCTAAAGGGGTGAGCGTTCCGTCTCGCGCAAAGGAAGAAGAACAGGACTATAGATACTTTCCTGAACCAGACATACCCCCTGTTGTTCTTTCTCAGGACTTTTTGAACGAAGTGTTTTCAAATATGCCAGAGTTACCAGACGCAAGAGTAAAAAGGTTTGTAGAGAATTACTCGCTTTCGAAATACGATGCCAGCGTTTTGGTAATGGAAAAATCTTTGGCAGACTTTTTCGAAGAAACGCTTAAGTTTTATCCAAAGCCCAAAATCGTGGCAAACTGGGTTATTGTAGAGGTCCTTCGGCAACTCAACGAAAGAAAAGCGCAGCTAAAAGAGCTTCCTTTAAGACCCGTGCATTTGGCGGAGCTTCTCAAACTTATGGAAGACGGGACGCTGAGTAGCAAACTCGCAAAAAGGGTTTTGGTAGAAGTGTGCGAAACCGCTGAGCCTCCATCACAAATTGTGAAAAGGCTGGGTTTGACTCGAATCGCAGATGAGCAAGTGATAAGAGAGATAGCAAAAGAAGTTTTTAAAGAGAATCCAAAAGCTGTAGAAGATGCAAAAAAGACGCAGAAGCGGTGAACTACTTAATCGGACAGGTCATGAAAAAACGAAAGGCAAGGCAGACCCGGTTTTGACAAATAAGGTGGTCAGGGAGCTACTTTCTGATTTGTGATTTTGTCGTCTAGCGGTATCGCAAGGCTTCTTTTTATCGTCGAAAGAATGAGCCTGGTGTTTGTCCTCAAAACATGTGGGTTGCTCAAAACCGCTTTCACAAACGAACTCAATTCTTCGCGCGACTTAAACCTTGCAAGAAGTAGCACGTCTGTTTCACCAGTTACGTCGTACACCGCGTAAACATTCGGATTCCTTGCGAGCTCTTCTTCTATTTCCACGATATAGCCTCCTTGTACACTCACCTCGATTGCGGCTTCTATCGTAAGCCCAAAGAAATCTGGGTTAAGTATCGTGACATACTGCTGAATCACACCAAGTTTTTCCAGTTTGTCTATGTGTGAAGAAACGGTGACTGGTGAAACTCCAAGCTTACGCGCTAGCTCTTTTTTGCTAATCCTCGCATTAATTTGTAGCTCCTTTAAAATTTGGTAGTCTATTTCGGAAAGCTCTGGCATCTTATTAAGTAAAAACAAACCCCTTATTATTAAACACGGTGTTCGCAAAAGGGAGCATCATCACGTATCAGCCCTTGAGAGTGCGCACATCCCACCAAAGAAAAAAGGGATAAAAGTAGTTTTAAAGCACACGTTCGTAATAAAAGATAAAGCTTAGCACACAATGAAAGAGTGTAAATTGAGCGAAACAATCATCGATCCTTGGGGTTCATCGGATATAGCCGATTACTCTAGGCTTTTTGAGTTGTTCGGAATCGAGCCTGTGTCAAAGATCCTAGACAAATTTCCTGTTACTCACAGGCTTTTAAGAAGAGGAATGTGGTTTGGGCACAGAGACTTGACAAAAGTTTTGGACGCGGTTTCAAATGGCAGCGAGTACGCGGTGATGTCTGGTATAAAACCCACAGGAGTTTTCCATTTAGGAACAAAAACCACCGCTGAGGCGATGGTTTACTTTCAGTCGCTGTCAAACAAATCTCGCGTGTTTTATGCTGTAGCTGATGTTGAGGCTTATTGCGACAACGGTATAAAGTTTTCGCAGTCACACGAGCTTGCGGTGAGCAACGTCGCGGATATACTCGCAATAGGACTTAAACCAGAAAGGGTTTACGTGTACAAGCAAAGTGAGGAAAAAAGAGTTATGAATCTCGCATCCGTGTTTTCTAAGGCTGTGACCACAAACATGATGCACGCGATCTACGGCGAAAGACCTTTTGGGCTTTACTTTTCGGCGCTTGTGCAAGCGGGGGACATTCTTCTTCCACAATTAAAAGTGTTCGGCGGTCCAAAGCCTGTCGTCGTTCCCGTAGGCGTAGATCAAGACCCACACATCAGGCTTACGCGTGATCTCGCAAAAAGATACAGCGACGAATTTGGATTCATCGAACCAAGCGCTGTGTTTCACAAACTAGTGCGCTCCTTACAAGGAACGCAGAAAATGTCAAAACGAGACCCGATGAGCGTTCTAACATTGAACGAAGATCCTGCGGTTGCAAGAAAAAAATCATGAATGCGCTTACTGGAGGAAGGGCAACCGCCGAAGAGCAAAGACGACTTGGCGGTGAGCCAGATAAATGCGTGGTGTATGAGTACTACAGGGATCACTTTCTCGAAAGCGACGCCGAGCTTGAAGTTGTCAGGGTGGAGTGCGTGAGTGGCAAAAGGCTTTGTGGAGAGTGTAAAGCGCAGCTTGCGGAGCTTGTTGAAAAATACATGACAGAGCACACACGAAAAAAAGAAAAGTGCATGGATTTGGCAAGAAAATTGTTAGAGGAAGGCTCGGAAATAGCAAGAAGTGGCGGGGAGATCTTCTAAGCTTCCGCAAGCCTTTTGTTGAGGTGTTACGGTTTGTCTGGTTGGAAATTGTCTCACGAAAGCATTCCGAAAAACTACGACCCAAACGCGCAAGAACCAAAATGGGAAGAGTTTTGGTTGAGCAAAGAAGTGTACGAAAGAGTGTACAAACTAAAAAGAGATGGAAGACCGATCTTCTTTATAGACACTCCCCCACCATTTACTAGCGGAGATTTGCACGTGGGACAGGGTTACTGGGTGAGCATAGCCGACACGATAGCGCGTTACAAACGCATGAGAGGGTACGATGTTCTTATACCCCAAGGATGGGACACACATGGTTTGCCCACCGAATTAAAGGTTGAAAACAAACTGGGCATCTCAAGAAACAACAGAGAGCTTTTTGAAAAAAGTTGTGTAGAGTGGACGCTCAAGATGATCTCGATCATGAAAGCCGACATGATAAGACTGGGTTACAGACCAGACTGGGAGGGTTTTGAGTACTCCACGCACACAGAAAGCTATCTTAAAGCGGTTCAGCTGTCTTTGATAGACATGTACGAAAAGGGTTATGTTTATCTTGACACATTCCCTGTGATTTGGTGTCCCAAATGCGAAACCGCGATCGCACAGGCTGAAACTGGATATCAAGAAGAAGACGGTTTTCTTTACACGGTGAAGTTCGAACTTGAAGAGAGTGGTTGCATAAGCATAGCCACAACAAGACCCGAGCTAATTCCCGCATGCCAAGCTATCGCTGTAAATCCGAAAGACGAAAGGTACACGCGTTTCGTGGGAAAAAAGGTGCGTGTTCCTTACACGCAAAAGAGCGTGCCAATAATTCAAGACGAAGACGTTGACAAAGAGTTCGGCACTGGTGCGGTCATGGTGTGTAGTTATGGCGATGAAATGGACATCAAGTGGATCAAAAGGCACGCCTTGGGTTCTGAGCAGATAATAGACGAAAAAGGAAGATTCACGAAGCCAGAGTTTCTTTATGGTAAAAGCGTAAAAAGCGCAAGGGAGACAATAGTTCAAAAACTCAAGAATGACGGTCTTCTTTTAGATGAAAGAGCGATAAAGCATAAGGTTCTCATTCACGCGGAACGCTCGGACTGTCGCTCCCCCTTGGAATTTCTTGAAAAAACCCAAGTTATGATACGCCTTAAACAGTCTTTGGACAAGATCAGAGAAATCGCGGACAACATGCTGTTTTATCCCGAGTTTATGAGGAACAAGCTAAAGGACTGGTTATCCAGCATAGAGTGGGACTGGATTGTTTCAAGACAAAGGGTTTTTGGCACACCATTACCTTTTTACCACTGCAAGGCTTGTAACGCGCTTTTGCCAGTCCCAAAGGAGCTTTTGCCGTTTGATCCAAGAAAGCAACCCCCACCTTTTAATAAGTGTGTAAATTGCTCTTCTTATGATTTGGAACCACTAACCGACGTGTGTGACGGGTGGATAGACTCTAGCATAACGCCGTTATTTGTAGCGGGTTACTTTAACGGTGATAAAGCGCTTTTTGAACAAGCCTATCCCGCCTCAATAAGGCTTCAAGGCCAAGAGATCATACGAACCTGGCTTTTTTACACAATCTTTAGATGTAACGCGATTGCTGGAAAGCCGCCGTTTAAGGCTGCCGTTGTTCACGGCTGGGTTTTAGACTTAGAGGGAAGAAAGATGTCCAAGTCTTTGGGCGGTGCTGCACTGGTAAGGCAGGTGATTTCGCAGTACGGCGCTGATTCTTTAAGGTACACGTTACTCACCTTTCCGATAGGCTTTGATTTCGAATACGCCCATGAGCTCGTAAGAAAGGGTAAGCTTTTTATGCAAAAGATTTGGTCGGCTTACAGATTCACCGCTCCTTATGTACGTGACGTGTCTGACAACATCGAGCTTTCACCGGTCGACCACTGGATACTGAGCGAACTCAAAACCACGATCGAAAGTGTGACGCGGTCTTTCGATCGTTATGAGTTTTCTGAAGGGCTGTCAAAGTTTTACGATTTCTTCTGGCACGACTTTTTGTGATGAATATCTTGAAGCGATAAAGTTCAGACTTGCGAGCGAAAAACAAGATGATGCGGCTGTCTACACTCTGAACAAAGTGGCTTGGTGCGCCTTAAGGCTTCTTGCACCGGTTATGCCACACCTTGCTGAAGAGATTTACCAGCGTTTCTTTAAGAGAACTCTTATAAGCATTCACGAAGCCACATGGCCTGACCCACAAGAAGTGCGCTTTGACCAAAAAAGTGCGGAGCTTGGTGAGATGACGATCAAAGTGATAAAAGAAGCAAGAAGGGTAAAGGTGGCACAAAGAATTCCTTTAAGCCAGCCACTGAACAAGCTCATGGTGAGTTTGCCACCCGATTTAGAAGAGGTTAAGACGCAAAAACACGTGATAAAGGCGGTGATAAGAGCAAACGAAGTGGAGTTTTCGGATGGCAAGGAGCTTTCCGTGGAAATCAAGGTGTAAACCCAAATATCACAAGAAGCACAACCGCAAGTAGCCCCGACATAAACACGCCGTCGAACGTGCCAGCGCCCCCTATACTCACAATCTTTGCGCTCAATTCACCGAGTTTCTTTAGGTTAAGAAGGTCAGCGCCTATGAGCGTACCTAGTGAGCCGCTTATATACGCAAGGCTGAACGCAAGCTCTGGCTTTCCGAGTGAAAGCAAAAGAGAAAAAAGTGCCGCAAGTATCGGAGGAATAAACGCTGGGACGACAATTCCCATTCCTTTCACCGGTTTTGCAAGCCTGTTTACGATCACGCTTACTAACAACACCGCTAACACGATGCGTAGCGTGTACACGTAAAAGTGATACCACAGATAAAGCGAAAGTATCACAGGAATGAGCGCACCCCCCACGTTGATCGCAACGAGCGTTTCGGCTTGAGCGTTGATCACCGTTGGTATCGGGTAGGTGACACCAAAAAAGGTGTAGTAGTCTATTTTTAGCACTGGTTCGCGCGTCTTTATCTTAAAAAGAGGAATGTTCACCGTGCTACCAAGCAAGCTCAGCACGATTATCAGTAGCGCGTCGGTGAAACTAAATCCCAAGTTCGCAAAAACCAGCTTGGTCGCGCCTATTAGCAAAAGCGGAAGAAGCACAAGTAGCGTAAGAATGAATAAAACGTAGAGGAAAAGGCCGATCGTAGGCGGATAAAAGATTTTTCTAAGAGATTGCAAATTCGTCCCAAAGTTTTTCTTTCTGGTGCATGATAAGTTTTGCCAAACTTTTTAAGTGTGTGCGCTCACAAAATAGCGTGTCAAAAGCGATACAAACACTAATCGATAAAGGTTACTACGATCCAAGCACAAGGAGCGTCAAAGCGATAAAGGGAAAAGAGCTACACTGTGCCAACTGGCAAATAGAAGGCGCGTTGCGCATGCTCTTTCATGTGCTCGACCCTCAGGTCGCAAAGGACCCGAAAAACCTGATTGTTTACGGAGGCTCTGGTAAGGCCGCAAGAAACTGGGAGTGTTTTGAAAACATAGTGGAAACGCTTCTCACAATGCGCGAGGACGACACGCTATTTATTCAAAGCGGAAAACCCGTTGCGGTGTTCACAACTTGGAAACACGCTCCACGAGTGCTAATGAGCAATGCGATGCTCGTTCCAAAATGGGCCGACTGGGATTACTTTAGAGAGCTTGAAAGAAAGGGACTTACGATGTACGGTCAAATGACTGCGGGTAGCTGGGCTTATATTGGTTCCCAAGGAATTCTTCAAGGAACTTATGAGGAGTTTGGTGCAATAGCGGAGCAGAAATTTGGAGGAACGCTCACGAGAAGACTCGTTTTGACTGCTGGTTTGGGCGAAATGGGTGCGGCACAGCCCTTAGCGATAAAGATGCACGGAGGGGTTGCGCTGGTTTCAGAAGTAAATCTTGCGCAGATCAAAAGAAAAATCGAACAGGGATATCTCGACACTTGGACCGACAACTTTGAAAAGGCGCTGAGCATGGCGCTCAGCGCAAAAGACAGAGGAGAGCCGCTTAGCATAGGCGTTCTTTCGAACGCCGCTGATTTCTACTGGTACGTAGCAGAACATGATGTTCTTCCGGACATCGTGACCGATCAAACGGCGGCGCACGATCTTCTTAATGGATATATACCAGCTGGTATGAGCTTCGAAGAAGCGCAGACGCTCAGGGAAAAAGACCAGCGAAGATACTTGGAACTTGCTCAATTGACTGTGAAAAGACACGTTGAGGCGATGTTACACTTTTTGAAAAAAGGCGCAATTGTGTTTGACTATGGTAACAACATAAGAAAGGCGGCGTATGACGCTGGTGTGACCACCGCCTTTGAAATACCAGGTCAAATGGTGTTTATGAGGCCTCTTTTTGAAGAAGGAAGAGGACCATTCCGCTGGTCAAGCCTTGTTGGTAGCGAAAAGGACATCGCGCGATTGGACGAAGAAATAGTTTCCATGTTTTCAAAAAACGCAAAGCTTGTAAGGTGGATCAGCAACGCTTCTAAATTTGTAAAGTTTCAAGGTTTGCCAAGCAGGGTTTGCTGGCTTGGTTACGGCGAAAGGGCAGCGTTCGGTTTGAGGATAAACCAGCTTGTGAAAAACGGGGAGCTTGAAGGACCTATATGGGTTGGAAGAGACCATTTGGACTGTGGCAGTGTTGCTTCGCCATATCGAGAAACGGAAGGAATGCTAGATGGTAGTGACGCAATAGGTGACTGGCCGGTTTTGAACGCACTCGGAAACGCCGTGGCTGGTGCCACTTGGGTGGCGTTTCATCACGGTGGAGGTGTTGGAATTGGCTACTCAATTCACGCAGGTTTTGGCCTCGTTCTTGACGGCACGGAAGAAATGGGCGAAAGGGCTTTAAGGGTGCTCACAATCGACCCAGGGTTAGGAGTTGTAAGACACGCGGATGCGGGTTATGAAAAAGCAAAAAGTGTGGCAAGACAAAAAGCAATAAGAACGCCCAGCTTACGCTAAAACCGATCCTGTCCGGATAAGCATCCGCGTCACCTCCACTCAATGTACCAGTGCATGTTCGAGGACGTCTACGATTGGCCCAAAGAGTGTTGGGGTTGATGTTATTATAGAACACCCGTGTCTTTTAGGTATACGAAGACTCAACCGAGCTACCCAAAGGTCTGGTGCACGTGGTTTTTGAACCCGGCTCGGGCTACAGCGTCACGGTAGCACGGGCCTCTATCCGTGAACAGGGTCTCCGAGACACCTTCTCAGCCTGCGCACTGAGCGCGTTCTCCATGGTCCGGGTTAATGAGACGCCGAACCAGATTGCCTAGTATACGCGTCCACAGCCACCCAAACGTAGATTGCTCTGCCACCACACTTCACCACACTCTCATCAACCGCGATGACAGGGTGCTTACTCGGTGTCGCCTCGAAGCCTCAACCTTTTTTGCCCAATCCTGAACACTTAGAGAGGGGTTCAGAGAGCACCCAGAAGCCAGAGGTCTTCCTGAGGCTCCGAAGGTGTAGAGTAGCACGGCGACCAGTTTGAGTTCGAATTCTTATACAGTTTCCAAAACCTCGCCCCTTCTAGGGGATTCCAAAGGTATAAATACACACGCAAAGAATATTTGGCAGTGCGTGTAAGAGCATACCGCTACAGAGCGTACTCATCCAAAACCACTGCTGTTGAAAACCCAGCTTGAAGTAGCGTGTAAGCTTTACAACACGCTCCTACACGCAAAGCAAGAAGAGTATGAAAGAAACAAGCACTATGAATAAAACCGAGCTTCGACAGCTCGCCTTAGACCTGAGAAAGAAGAACAAAGAGTTTCAGGCGCTACATTTGCAGGTTACCCAGCAGGTTGCGGAGAGGTTCTACCAGGCGCGTATGAGGTTTTTCGAAGGATTAGCAAACAAACCCAAGAAAAAGAAGCCTCACAGGTTTCTGTCCCTAGTGTATCCTCAATTGGGCTGGAGGCTTTCTGATACAAGAGAAGTTGGACAAGCCAAAAACAAAAAGAAGAGGAAGGATAGGCTCTACCTGAGTAAAATCGGGTTTTTCACTTTAATTCTGCACAGGGTGTTCCCCGAAAACTGGGTGTCTCAAGTGTGCGTCAAACTCTATCCTTCAGGCAGAATCTACGTAATCTTCTTAGTGGAGGAGCCCGAAGCAGAAGAGCTGCAATCATCGAAGGACGAGCCCAAGAACGCTGTGGGCGTTGACTTAGGGATCACAAGGCTTGTAACACTTTCAGATGGGCGCTTCCTCGAGAACCCTAGGCCTCTTGAGTGCTTTTGAAAGAATCAGGGTGCTGAGGACGCTCTCTAGAAAGAGGTTTCTCTCGAAGAACTGGCTTAAAACTAAGAGAAAACTTGCGAAGGACACGAACGTGTTAAGGATTTCAGGCGTGACTCTTCAAACTTGGGGTTTTACTTTCACAGGAGTACGATGTGCTGGTGCTAGAGGATTTAAACGTTCAGGATTTGATCCAGAAAGGCGAGACAAAGAAGAGGAGGATGCGGTTGTACGACTCCTCTTTCTCCGAGTTAAGAGGGTGTCTGGAGTGGGAGTTTGTGAAAAGAGGGAAAACTGGTTTTACCTGTCCTTCGTACAACACATCGCGCGAGTGTTTCAAGTGCAGTAGAATCAACCAAAACTTGAGTTTGGAAGACCGAGTCTTTAACTGCCCTCACTGCGGTTTCACCTTGGACCGCGACCTTAACGCTTCTTTGGTGCTCTTGGAAGAGCAGGGTGGGTGCCACCCAGTGTGCCTGTGGAGCTCCGCCCAATACCTCCCCTACCCTCCCTCATTAGGGTTGGCAAGGAGGCAAGGTGGAGCAATGAAGCAGGAAGCCCCGTCCGTAAGGGCGGGGTAGCTCACCCTCAATAAAATAATAGTACATTCCAGAAGGGTAGTATGCTTCTATGTCATAACAGTGTTGATCCACTGCTACTATTTTAAAGCCCTTACTTCTCAAAACACATTCGACGTAACTTTCACAGTCATGTTTAACCTTTAAATAATGTTCACAAGGGTCCGGCATCAGAGCACCTCATGTGTGTATAATTTTATATTAAACAGACAGATATTTTTTCTTAACTATGATAAGAGAAGCAGAAAGTCCTACTCAGCCAGGGCAGTGTTATAACACAATAATTATTAATAATTTAAGTTAATTATTTAGTATAATAAAAAATTAAAAGGGATAACCAGTGATGCCTGGATAATAACGTATGCATCAAGACTAGGTAACCACAACTATATTGCATATGTAGAGAAAGTAGATCACTCTAATTTATGCACTATATTTTTAACTTATGATTAATATGCCTACTGGCCTTCTAATATTGTATTTACAAACTCGTCTAATGTTCTTCTATATTTTTTATAAGTTTTAGGAGACATTCTATACGCCTTAATACTTTCCTTATAAGTAATTTTATTCTCTCTAATTAATTTATCTATTTCGCTTTTACTTAATATATAGTATTCTGACATCATATGATTAATCATTTGCAAAATTATAAAGTAATCAAAACCATCTGGTTCACGTAAGATTGCAGTAGTTTTCTCATCTACTACCATCCCTTGAACAATTACCTTTACCTCATTACCAGCCTTTATAATAACATCTGCATTACCTCTGGTTTTATTCTCATTCAAATTAATATTTAAACCGTAAGAAGACAAGTCGCAAATTAATTTATACAATGCCATATCATGACTCTTGGACCTCATCTTTTTCAACTCACTCCTTTTCTTAGATTCTTGAATAGTTTTGCATAATTCCTCAAACTTCTCACAGTAATAATTCTCATTTATCTTAGGAAGAATATCCCAAGCAGTGTTATCATAACTT
>Ga0074075_10817_pt1 | contig 48458 bp, 56 predicted proteins | sample YNPg_E_FD_63712 | JGI IMG/M metagenome (GOLD analysis project Ga0074075, IMG submission 63712) | Hot spring microbial communities from Beowulf Spring, Yellowstone National Park, Wyoming, USA - YNP_Beowulf Spring_E v2 (version 2) | ecosystem: Environmental > Aquatic > Thermal springs > Hot (42-90C)... | reverse complement strand
CCTTTGATCTTCGATTTTTCTATTATATTACTCTTATAATTTTGTTTGAATATCCTTCGTTTTTCTGCCATTAAAATCAATAGTGCCCACATATTTGTGGAAAAGTTAAGGATGCCTCTTATCAAAGTTCCTTATTTTATCATCTTTGCATACAATAAATCAAGGGATTGTACTTAAGCTTAATTTATAATTTTCTTAAATGATTTATAAGCATGTAATTTTCTTGCTGATTCTTAAACCGGGAATAAATCTATAACCTTTATTCTTCTCATGATATCTTAGTTTAATCTTTCTACCATATTCGTTGATTCTATTATATTCATTATTCAATTGAAAATATATATAATAGGTTAGCTTAATATACTGTCTTGATTCCGTATTATATATCACCTCTACATATCTATTATTCCATGTTTCCCTGAATTCATTGAATCTTTTCCTTGCCTCTTCTTCTGAAGAGGCATCAAATATTCTTTTCATCTCCCTACCTATTATTTTCTCATCATCTGCCACTAGCTTCTAAAGTAAATTTCATTCAGCATGTATTATGCGGGATTGAAAATCTGCCGTTGGGTAATATTTCTTTATTTTTTCTCGTATTCCTGATGGTCCATCCGCTATGAATAATAATACTTCCTTTATTCCTCTTTCTTTTAAATCATTTATAATCAATTCACAGCTATTTGATTATTCACTTAAATTGATACATGATTCCAATATCTCCTTCTTTCCTTTTGGTTCTATTCATAATGCTATATTAAATAAATCATTGTCCGTAATTTTTGCTGAGGAGAAGCCTTTAACCTTATACACAAAATTTACGGTCTCTGTCGAATTATGAATTATTGAACAGAATATCAATGAGAGTTCAAACACATTAAAGTTCAAAGAAAATTTATATAACACCATTAAATTCCGTACGAGAGGAATGGCGTTTCCTCCATAACCACTGAGTAACAACTCAGTTGATAACGCCTATGGATGACAGTTGATAACGCTTACGGATGAGGTGGGATGAATGGAGGAAACATTGTTATTAGAAACGATAAGTCAAGTGTTATTCACCCTATTAATGGCCCCATTATTCTCAGGTATAATGGTAAAATTAAAGGCAAATGTTGAATCTAGAAAGGGGCCAAGTATATTTCTAGCCATATTTCGTATCTTATTAAGTTATTTAAAAAGAAATTCTTATTCCATCCACCTCAGGAATTTTCTTTAAAATTGGCCCATATCTTTCATTTAGTATATATTTATTCATTTCATTCCTTATTCCGGTATTAATTCCTACTCCAGTTATATTCACAGCATCTGCAGATTTCCTTGGGGGTGCACTTCTTTTTTCCACGGCTTCCTTTATTAAGGTATTAGCAGCCTTTGACTCAGGAAGCAACTACGCAAAATTAGGTGCATCTAGGATAATGTCCTTCAATTTCCTCGCTGAGGGAACTTTGATAACTGTTTTTTCGCTGTGTCTATACTGACCGGGACTAATAATCCATACACAACTATAGAATTATTAACTTCTAATCCACTTTCAGATCTTTACTCTTTTACACTTTATTTCTTTAATAGCGTTTTTCATGTTATTTTTATTTGAAACAGGTTAAAATTCCTTTGGAAAGTAAGGGAGTCCAAGAATTGGGTATGATTGATTCCAGCTTGAATTTCGAATATAGTGGGAAACTGTTGGCATTAAATGAGTGGGGGAGTTATATGAAACAGTATCTCCTGGGCTCTGTTCTTTTGAATGTATTTCTTTTTCCATGGGGCCTCTTCTCAGGCGTTCCATTCTTCCTTATTGATATACCTATAATGTTTTTGAAGTGGATGATTTTAATAATCATCATAACTGTAATAGAGACAAGTTTGGCAAAATTAAGACTTTTTAGGATTATTGATTATTTGACTGTTGCTTTTACCTTCTCTGTTCTCTTCCTAATCCTAACTGAGGTGATATCTGTATGAATATGATTCAATCCATTATATTTTTAATTGCCAGCATGGTAGCAATTAGTGGTTTTTATATACAAGGGATAGAATTCATTATTGCAAATATTAGAGGTCAATCTATTCAATCAATACTAATTGCTGTTTTATCCTTCATAATGGGATTTTTGGAGAGATCTTTGGATCTTATAATCCTGGGAATAATGGTTGTTATACTGAGAGTTATCTTAATCAATTATTTTCTGGAAAGAACAATTCCTAAAAAGAGAAAATTCTCCGTTGAAAAATACTTGAGTGTACCTTACCTTCTTATTGTTGACCTTATTTTTATTGTTTTATCAGTTATTCTGATTTATAAATTTGTATTTTCTTCAATGGTTTTACGTGAAAGTATAGCCCCTTCCAATATTCTCGTATTCCCATTGATAACATTTTTCCAAGGAATGTTCCTGATAGCCTCTAGGAAATCTACTCACACTCAAATAATTGGATACGTAGAAGAGGAAAATGCAATGATCCTTTTCGGTATATTTTTACTTCCAATTCCATTGATAATAGAAGCTAGTATTTTCCTTGATGTATTGGCATTAGTTGTGATATCATCAATAATTGTGCTTGAAAAAAGTGAGCATAATCCGGTGGAGGATTTGATAGGATGATATTCAATAACACTGCCCTGCCTATATTAATTTTATTGGTACCGGCAGTTGCTTCAATTACATTCAAATGGGGAAATATAAAACTTGCCACTGCGATATCGGGCATTATAGAAATTTTCCTTTCGCTATTGCTTTATATTGACAAACCTGCTCAGGGAGTCTTTTTCATAGATAATATTTCAGTTTTATTTATTTTCATGGTTACATCTATATATTTCATCTCTTCGTTGTACTCGATAAAATATTTCAGTCAACATGATATATATATTTCTGATGATTTATATTATCTTTTGCTCAATTTATTTACAATTTCCATGCTATTTACCCTGGAGATTAATAACTTTGGATTGATGTGGGTCGGTATTGAATCCACTACCATTTCATCAGCATTATTAATAATTACTGAAAGGAATGAAACTTCCTTAGAGGCCGCTTGGAGGTATATAATAATAGTATCTGCCGGGGTAACATTTGCATTTATATCAATAATATTGATATATTATGTTACCGGAACATTGACAATGTCAACGCTTATTAATTCTTCCTTTAAGTCTAAATTTTTAGTTCTTGCAGTGGCTATATCATTAATGGGATTTGGCACAAAATCTGGAGTATTCCCTGTACATACTTGGCTACCTGATGCTCACTCCGAGGCACCTTCGCCTGTTAGTGCAATGTTTTCTGGAGTTCTTTTGCCCGTAGCATTATATGTTATCTACAGAATTTATGAGGTATATCCTCTTAAGACAGTTTACGTATGGATTGCGACGTTATCAATAGTTATGGCTGCTATATTTTTAATTTATCAGGATAAATACAAAAGGATGTTCGCCTATTCCACGATGGAAAACATGAATATAGCCCTAATTGGATTCGCTCTAGGAGGGCCTGGGATAGTAGGCGCTCTTATTCTTCTCTTATCCCATAGTTTCTCAAAGGCAGGAGCTTTCTATTCATCCGGAAACATATTAAGATTAACAAAATCAAAAAAATAGATGATGTAAATGGATTGTATAAGAATTCCCCAATTACTGCTATAGCTCTTCTATTCTCCTCATTTGGTGCCTCCGGTACACCGCCATTTGGTTCTTTCTTTGGTGAGATTATTATATTTTTCTCACTTTATCAACAACATTTCTTGGTTCCATTTATACTGGTTATCATATCCGTTATATCTGTTTTCATTTCAATTAATTTTAATGTTACTAAAATGACTTTTGAAAATGGAAAAAACAACGCCAAGATTGATAGAACAATGGAAATAATTGCACTAATATCGTCAATTGTCCCTCTGGCTATTGGAGGATATATTTTAATTTTGATGGGAGGGTTGGTATGAGATATTACAAATTTAATGTTAGAGATGGTTATTACATAGGGGAAACCAGGCAGTTTTCAATATATGAAAAAGGGATGATAAGAAGAGATGAACCACTTGAAAGATTACAAATTATTCCAAAAATTAACGATAAAAATCATTTCAATTTTCAGTACGGACCTGCTACAGGGGGACTTATAGAATCATTGGATTTTAAAATAATTACAAATGGAGAGGCAATAAAGGGGATTGTTGTAAATCCATATGTCAAAAGTAGAACCATGAGGTGTCTTAACAAAACAATAGATGAGTGCCTCCTTTTAGTTGAAAGAATAAACGGATATCATTCTGCAAGTCACTCAATAGCATTTTTATCAGCGGTGGAAGATGCACTTAATATAGACATAGCAGAAGGAACATATTACGGCAGGATTGTTATTCTCGAACTTGAAAGGATTAGAAGTCATTTATTAGTTTTGAAACGCATGTGTGAGCCTGCTGGATTCGGAGTTCCCATGTATCAGCTTTCCTACATTAATGAAATAATCACCCGGATTATATCAGATATATCTGGGCACAGATACTTTTATTCAACAAATAAATTAAACAGAGTTGATGTTGATTTTGGACTCTTGTCATCATATATCCAAACATTAATTAAAATTAAAAGGGAATTTGAAAATATATTTAACGGACTTCTAGAATCTAAAATTTTCATTAATAGATTACAGGGAAATGGATTAATCAAAGATGATCCATTAATTGGACCAGCAGCAAGAGCTGCAGGTTTTAAAAGAGATGCAAGGTCTAATGTTTCTATATTGCCCTATAAGGAACTTAATTTTGAACCGATCATATTTAATGAAGGAGATTCATTCGGCAGATTTTACATTAGGGGGCTGGAGATTTCTCAATCATTTGATCTTTGTATAAATGCCTTGGAAAGGGCAGAACAGAGTGAATATAATTATAGCAATAATTTTTCAGGAGAAGGCGCGGCAAGGTTGGAGAGCCCGTCCGGGGATCTATTTTATTATGTAAATATAGATAACGGACTAATAAAGGATGTTCAGATGTCCTCACCGAGCTATCTCAACTTGAAATCATTTATAAAGTCGGCTATAAATACTATTTTCACCGATTTCCATTTCAATTTTGAAAGTTTTGGTATATGGGTATCTGAAGTGGGGGTTGAGTTTATATGAGTAATCAATGGTTCATTAAAGGAGTGAAAAAGGGGATTTTAACTGAGGGATTTCCACAATTACCTCCTGAAAAACCGCCACTTAGACCATCATTATTAATCGGATCGTCCAATTTTAAATGCCCTGTAGGAGCCCTAGATGAAAACAAATGGAATCCAGAAAAATGCATATTTTGCGATAAGTGCAGTATGGAAATGCATTTTACAGGTGATCAAAAACTTTTCAAAATAAATAGAAAAATGAACGCCTTTAAGCGGTCTCTTTATATTTATATCATAGATAGTGGAACATGCGGTGCTTGCAACACAGAACTTTTTAATATATTTTCTCCACAGTATGATGCGAATAGATATGGCATATTTTTAACCAATACACCCAGGAATGCTGATGTTTTAGTATTAATGGGTGTAGAAACCGAAGGTATGAAATCTGTACTAGAAGAAACCTATGAGTCCATGCCGGAACCCAAGTGTGTAGTTAAGATGGGCACATGTGCAATAGGTGGTGCAGGAATAGGTTCTAAAATTTCATCCTTAGAGCCAGATGCACTTATTTATGGATGCCCCCCTTCCCCCGTACACAATTCTGGAAGCACTCATTGAATTAAAAAGGTGATAAGCCATGATGGATTTTATAATTCCGATCTTATATCTTTTAGCTTCTGTAATAGGGATTGTTAGTAGAAAATTTTCTTATATTATGATTATACTATCTTCAGTATATTTTATATTTGTCGGTTTTAATTTTACTGTCTTAACCTCATATTTTATTCTTATCTCTTCTTTAGTTTGGATAGTTGTTGGCCTATACTCATTAAGTTACGGTAACAGTTATGGTAAATGGCTTCATATTTTAATTTCGATAGATGTTTTTGGAATGTCTCTTATACTGCTATCAACAAATTATTTGTGGCTCATAACTGGATGGGAGATCATGTCAATATCTTCTTATCTGATCATAGGCATAAATAAAATGATATATAGGCCTGCATTCGTTTTTATGGTATTCAGTGAATTTAGCACTGTTTCAATCATAATTTCGGCCATTTTAACCTTTTCAATTACTGGATCTTTTGCGATAGAAAGCCCGGTGTCTCCTTTAATATATTTATTGGTATCATTAGGAGCATTTCTTAAAATGGGAATGTTCCCATTCATGATTGCAGAATGGCTTCCGATAGCTCATGGGAGTGCACCCGCTAATGCATCGGGGATTTTTAGTGCTACTATGACCTTAATGGGTGTATTTTTAATTTATAAAATGACTTTATTCTTGAGATATGATATTTATCTCCAATATATAGGATTGTTTTTCCTAATAACAGGTGTGATCACACTTTTTTTCGGGTCCATTTATGCTTATATTTCAGAAAATACGAAAATGTTGGCCGGGTTCAGCACAATTGAAAATCAAGGTGCCATATTGATGGCTTTTGGATTGTACCTTATTTCTTCCAATTTGCTAATTAAAGATTTTATTTTAAATGTGATAATAATTTATTCCCTCGCCCACAGTTTAGGAAAAACTGGTCTTTTTCTGGCCATTGGAACTTCCGGCACGGAAGAATTTGCAACCTTAAAATATAATAATGGTAAAATATATAATTTAGGTTTATTGCTAATTACTTTATCATTATCTGGGTTATTTCCAACTATCGGAGGACTAGCGACCTGGATGTTACTAGAATCATTCTTTATGCAGGCATATTTAGGTGGCTATATCGGCGCAGTAGCAATAATTGCAGGTTCAATTTTAGCAATTTCAGAGGGTATGTCATCTGGTGCTATGTTCAAAATTATTTCATTTTTCTCTAGCAAAGATAAAGAGAATGCCCACCGTAAAAGATTGGAATCAGTGGTTATATTTTCCTTAGGTTTATCACTGACATTAATATTTATAATTTCAACCCTAATTGTGCATTCCCCCTTTGTAGGTGGAGCTCCCCCTCTATTCATACCAAATGGATTTTCAATTATTTCCAGATTGAATTCTAACATATTCGGGATTTTAACTCCATTTTACATTACAGGTCTAATTCTCATAATTACATTGGTTGTTTATGTTTCGTTCGGCAATCCTTCTGGGAGAAATGTCAGAGTATGGAACTCTGGAATTCCAATTAATGAAAGATATACTTCCTTTGCTTATTCGAACAATATAAGGCTAATGCTAAAGAGGGTCCTCCAGAAAGGTCTTAATGAATCTCAACAGGAGCAATATTTGGTCCCCGATATATTCTGGAATAAAATGAATGAATTCGCAATTTCCCTGAGAAAATATTCCAGATCATTTTCCAGACACTTCATGAATAGTTCAATTCTATGGTATATGATTTATATGATTATTTCTTTCTTGGCCATAGTATTGCTTGCAGCTAATATTTGATATCTATATTTATTATTTAATAATTTATATTTGTTAATTAATTAATAATACTCATAGTGTCATGGAAGTAATAAATTTCGAATGTTACCGCATGGTTAAAAGCTTTCTCTAGAATTCCTGGAACTCATTCCAGAGGATATGGGAAGCATAACCCTTAATTATCTCAACAATGTGTTACACACCCTTCTTAAGGTTCAAATCCACGATGATTTTTAAATTGTCTGATATAACTTCCATCTCTAGTATATTATACTCATAATCGCTTCTTTTCAAGAATCAGTTCCTATAATCTCCCACCTAATGGAGAACAAGAATTTACTCTATAATTTGGGCAAAATATCACATGATACTGACAGCTGTATACAGAGTGGTCTTCATTATAGTATTTCATCTCTTTGTTAGCTATCTCTATCTTCCTAAAACATCGTACCATCATAGATAATATATCTTTCCGCAACTCGTCTCTTCCTTTAAGGACGGAGCTTTCTTCTTTATTTTTCTGTAAATCCTTAAATAATCATTTTTTATCTCTTATAGCTCTCAGGTGATTAAATTTGAAAATGCCAAGAACTGTAAAAAGATATTGTCCCTATTGCAAAAGGCATACCGTTCAAGAAATTGAAAGAGTTAAGAAGAGGAAGGCAAGTGAACTTAGGAAGGGACAGAGGAGATTCAGAAGAGTAACTTCAGGTTATGGAGGTTTCCCGAGACCTGTTTATGAAGGTAGAGAGAAACCAACAAAGAGAATTAACATAAGGTACAGATGCACAGAATGTAAAAAAGCTTATCACACTCCGACATTTAGGGCCAAAAGGTTTGAACTGGTGGAGGTTGAACAATAATGTCGGAATTTACAAAATTAAAGAATGCCAATAAGAAATTTGTAAAGATCAAATGTCCAGAATGTGGTGGTGAAACCATTACATATTCTAGGGGATCTTCAGAGGTAAAGTGCATTATTTGTAATGCTGTCATTGCTAAACCCACGGGCGGGTTAATTGAGTACAGAGGAGAGATAACAGGAGAATTTCAATGAAGAAGGATTACCCTGAAGTGGGTGACTTAGTAGTTTGTACTGTAAAAAATATAAAAGATTTCGGGGTAATAGTAACCCTCGATGAATATGAAGGGAAAGAGGGTTTTATCCACATTTCAGAAATCTCATCGGGTTGGATAAAATACATTAGAGATTATGTCAGGGAAGGTCAAAGGATTGTCTGTAAGGTTATTGATGCTAACCCGTCTAGAAATAAATTTGATTTATCCATAAGAAGGGTGAATGAGCATCAAAAAAGGGAAAAACTAAAAGAATGGAAGGAAGAACAGAGAGCATTAAAAATAATAGAGAATTTTTTACAGCAAAAGGGGAACCTTAAAACTGATGATGTAGTCAATATTTTAACCGATAAATTTAATTCTTTAAATTATGCCGTGGAATTAGCCCTTCTCTATCCAGATCAGTTCTTAAAGGAGGCCAAGGGATGGACTTTGGCCAAGGAATTCGTTGAATATGTGAAAAGCACTTTGAAACCTCCTGAAGTAAAAGTGAGTGGTATTGTGACACTTCAGACAGATGCTGAGAATGGAATTGAATTATAAAAAAAGCTTTGCTTTCAGGAAAGGAAGAAGGAATTGAGATATCATATGTTGGAGCTCCAAAGTACAGAATTGTAAGTGTTTCTACAGATGTCAAGGAAGCTGAGGAAAGGATGAGAGAGGCCGCAGAAAAGATAATAAACATGATGAAGAAATTAGGCGGCATTGCAGATGGACCAGTGAAAGAGTAAATGAAATCACTAATTAGAAAATGTCAGAAATGCGGAAATTATACCCTGGAGGAAATTTGTCCAAAGTGTGGTTCTAAAACTGTTCAGGCTTTGCCACCAAGATTTTCACCAGAAGATAAATATGGTAAATATAGATTATTAACGTATTACGGAGGTAATAAAGATGGAGACGGTAATAATAAAGGGTCAGAGTAAGTTAAAAATAAATTCACCTGTATTTATTGCAGGTCTTCCTGGTATTGGCAATGTCGGTAAGATTGCTGTAGATTATTTAATTGAAAAACTTGAGGCAAAGAAGATAGCCGACCTTTATTCCTCTCATCTGCCACCCCAGGTAATGATAACTGAAAGTTCCAGAGCTAGGTTAGTAAGGAATGAATTATATTTCAAGAGGTTAAGAAAGAAGGATTATCTATTCTTTACGGGGGATTTTCAAGGATTAACCTCCCAGGGACAATACGACATTTCGTTTTCAATTTTAGAGTATATATCTAAGTTCAATCCTAATCTAATTATCACATTAGGTGGTTATCAAATAGGAAAGTTGGTAGAAGTACCAAGGGTATTAGGTGCATATACGAGCGATGATGCAAGGAAAAAATTGGAAAGTTTAGGTGTAGTATTCTCAAAAAATGAACCAGGAGGCGGCATAATAGGAGGAGCTGGTTTGCTGTTAGGCCTGGGCTATGAAATCTTTAATGTAGAAGGCGTATGCTTAATGGGAGAAACATCGGGATACTTTTCTGATCCTAAATCAGCGAAGCAAGTAGTTTCTGTTCTGGCCAAATTCTTAAACCTTGACATTGACATAAAGGATCTTGAGGACAAAGCCAAAGAAATAGATGAATTAACAAACAAGATGATGGAACTACCTGCAAGTGAAGAGAAGAAAGAAGATCTGGGATATTTTGGATAGAAAAATTAATTTTTTATCTTATTAGTCACTTTAATGTCCTTGATTTCTGTAGATGGGTATTGGCCATTCTCATCCTTTTCGAGATATTTTACCATGTCCCAAATTGTTAGCAAGGATCTGGATACACAGTTTAGTGCTTCCATTTCAACCCCTGTCTTATAATGTGCCTTAACCTGGCAATTAACCTCAACCTCTTCATCGAGCAAATGAACTTCAACATCTATAGATTCAATAGGAATCATATGGCAATGTGGCAAATCATGAAATGTTTCCTTTCCACCCATAATGCCTGCTAATTTGGCAGCTTCTATCACATTTCCTTTTTTAATCTGTATTTTTCTTATTAATTCTATTGTTTCCTTCTTCAATTTTATTTTTCCTGATGCAGAAGCTATTCTAAGTGATATTTCCTTGTGAGATATGTCAATCATTTCAGATAATGATTCAGTCTCTCAATTATAAAGTTTCTGTCCAATGACGTAAATAGAAAACCCAGTCTTGGTCCCGAATCCTTACCAAGGAATATTTGATAAAGTAAGTTAAAACATAATTTCTGATCCCCAACGGTCTCTTTGCAAGATTCGTGAATTATTTTATTGACCTCATCGGGTGTAAGATCAGTGTTGAGCCTTTGCTTCAAATAGCTAAGGAAATTCTTTTGATTCTCATTTATATCCATGGACGGCGGAACTTCGAGTATTTTAATCTTAAATTCATCAGGGGCAAAATTTTCTAACCAAAATTTAGCCGCATTTATTCTCCTCATTAAGTGAGAAAGGTCTCCGGATAGATCATAACCCGACCTTTTTAGGGATGCCATTATTTCATTAATGTCCTTTTTTAATTGGACCAGGTTTATTATATGAGAGAATGATACTTGAACTGGCATGCTTTCTGGTATTCCATTTACCTGCGAAAGTTCATAGATTCTTTTCAAATCTTCAAGCCTTTCAGTATCATTAGGTTGTTCTTTGCCGAAATAAATCCTCTCGTATATATCGTATTCATTAACCAGAGATATTAGGCCTCTTCCAGTGTCCATCTCAATATGTCTTTCAGGATTGTTCCTTGCAATCAAAAATCTTAGTACCTCGGGAGGTACCATTCTTACCATATCTATTGCCCTTACCAATATACCCTTGGATGAGTGCATTGCACCCATTCCCCGCAAATGTATCCACTCATAAACAATTGGGAAGGGGGGTCAATGCCAAATACCTCTTTAGCAATCCTTTTTCCTGTATCATAAGAACCGCCGGCTGAAGCATGGTCCTTACCGAAAGGCTCCACCGTTACTCCAAGTACCAACCATTTGGCTGGCCATTCAACCCTCCAAGGAAGTTTTCCATTTCCGTTTCTTATATCTCTTCTCCCTGTATTTCCACAGTTTTCGCATCTATACTTGGCAACGGGCCATTCATAACTTTCTATAATGGTCTTATCTATCCTCCCACAGGATTCACATTCAACGTTGAATGGATAGTATTCGCCTTCTATTTGTTTTCCAGATACTTCAGAAAGAATGCTTGCAATTAATTCTCTTTTTTCCATAGCTACTTTTATGCTTTCATTAAATAATCCTTGCTCGTAAAGCTCGTGTGTTCTTAGAAAAACTGGATTGGCTCCCACCAGTTTCATTGTTTCAATAAATGGTTCTATGAATTGATCACTCCAGGATTTGTGCTTTCCATCCGGTGCCGGCGTTTTAAAGAGTGGAGTCCCGATGTACTTTGAAAAAGATTGATCTATGCCTGCAGGTACCTTTCTCAATGGATCCATATCATCAGCTTCATAATAGAATTTAGCGGACTTGCCTGCAGACTTAAGAGCTCTATACACTAATTCTCCAGTAAGAACCTCTCTCATGTTACCTACATGGATCTCACCGGATGGACTTATGGCTGTAGATATGACTGCGTTATCTTTAATTTTAGAAGCTGCAACATCTGCCCAATGCATTATCCAATCATCCTTGCCCTTATTAGACCTCTTATCGGTACACCTAAAATTTCATCTTTTTCGGTTTTATTTACAATTACCACTATTAAAACTGGTTCTCCACCTTCCGATTTAACTGCTTCAATAGCTTTTGAAACAGTTTCCCCGGTGCTCACCACGTCATCCACTATGACTACTTTCTTTCCAGTTACCTTTGCATAATTGCTAGAAAATGAGCCTTCCCCTTTATGTGGAGACGGCCTAAATATGGCGATTTCTTTCCCAAGTATATCTGATATGAATGTGGCAAATGGAATTCCATTTATGGTAATACCTAATATTGTGTCGGGCTCAATCCCTCTGCTGTAAAGTTCTTCGTTAATAATGTCTGCCATGATTTCTGAAAGATAATAGATTCTAGAACTGTATACACCTATGCTCCTCCAGCCTATTTTAACATCCCTGGGTGCCTCTTTGCCTTTATATTCACCACTCAGGAGCCATAGGATAGTGTTCAATGATAAATGCATTTCCGTTGAAATTTCCTTGTCACTCAACCCTTTTTCCTTTAATTCTTTGGCCTTTTTAGCTAATTCTTCAATGCTTTTCATATTAATCACCCTCAGTACTCATAGGGGTCATCACAGCACTAGCTCAGCTGACCCTCTTTTCATCATTCTATTTGTAATATATGTTATCTATTTAATTTTATAGGATTTCCCAAATTCAAGCAATTGTGAATAATAGAAATATGTAAATGGTATTTCTAACTATGTACGATTTTCTGGATGCAAGAATTCTTGACAGAAATGCGATTTATTACAATGTTGACATGGAGAAGCTCATGGAAAACGCAGGTGCCGCAGTAGCCAATTTCGCATCAAAATTGGGAAATAAATTTCTTGTAATTGTTGGACCGGGAAATAACGGGGGAGATGGTTACGTAGCTGCTAAAAACCTGAAAATGATGAAAAAGGATGTACAGATTAAAATATTGTTGGAACCTGAGTCACCCCTTGCTATAAAAAAGAAACATGAGTGTGAGAAAATTGGAATCCCATTTTACAACAGTGAAAATTATAATGAATTTGATGTTATTATCGATGCCTTATTGGGAATAGGCATAAAGGGCATTCCAAGAGAGCCTTATTTTTCGGAAATCAATAGAATTAATCAATCCAGAGCCTTAAAAGTATCTGTGGACGTCCCATCTGGATTCCCTTCAGATCATTCAGTGAAGGCAGACTTCACTGTTACCATGCAATTTATTAAAAAAGGAATGAATGAATCCAGATGCGGTAAAATAATAGTCGTTGATGTTGGTTTTCCTCCCGAAACAATATATAACATTGGCCCGGGGGAAATGCTAGCATTCCCTAAAAATTCCCCAGACTCCCATAAGGGGGATAATGGAATTTTGATTGCCGTAGCGGGATCCGCTGAATATTATGGATCGGCTGTTTATACTGTAAAATCAGCATTAAGAATGGGGGTTGATCTTGTTTATTTGTTTACTCCTGTAATGGCTGCCAATAGGATTTCACCTCATGTTTACGATGTGATAATTAGAGATTCTGGAAGAGAATATTTTGAAATTAGAGCCGATCTCTTAAATATGATCGAGAAAAAAATGTGGGGGTAGCTATAGGTCCTGGATTATCTAAAAATAAAGTAGCATTGGAAAACGCCAAAAATGTAATTCACTTTTCATTGGCTAATAAAAGGACCAATAGTAATAGATGCAGATCCCCTCATAATTTCAAAGGATTTCAATTATGAAGGGTTAGGTGTCCTTACTCCCCATCATGGAGAGTTTAGAAATTCATTTGATCTAGATCCAACTGAAGAGAATGCTAAGAAAATAGCCAAAGATATTAATGCAGTAAATTTTTTAAAAGGTAAGGTTGACATAATCACCGATGGATATCGTGCCAAATATAACAAAGAATTCCACCATGAATCTATGACACGTGGAGGGACAGGTGATTTGTTAACTGGAAGTATTGGTGGACTACTATCAAAGGGTGTCGATCCATATCATGCTGCGTGCCTTGCCTCATATATAGTAGGAAAATCAGGATTGTTGGCTTTCAAGAAACTTGGGTATTCATACTATACTTCAGAAATACTGGATAATTATTCAATAGTAATGAATGAGAAATAAATTTAATAGGATGAAATAATCAGAAATCATATGTTAATGGCAAGCGAAATAATGAGAAGGAAAGTTATAACAATAGAGCCTGATGAAACCATTGCAACTGCAATATCAAGAATGATTGAGAACAACATACATCATTTGCCTGTTACTTCGTCAAAGAAGTTTTTGGGCATGGTAGGTTTTGATTCATTGTTGAGGAGGTCCGTTATTCCTGTCTCCACAAAAGTTTCAACATTAATGGAATACGGACCTAGGGGAAAGGAAGACTCAAGTGCAATAGATATTGCAAAATTGATGGTGGATGCCGGGAGAAAAGCAGTTGCCATAGTAGACGGTGATGAAAAATTAATTGGGATAATTACCACCACTGATATTATTAAAAATATTTCAAAGATAATTAATCCTTCAGAATACAAAGTAGGGGATATAATGTCAAAAGAACCCATAACGGTAAATGAAGATGATAATGTTGATCTTGCCATAAAAACCATGAGAGAGATCGATGAATTTTCATTGCCAGTTGTAAATGAGTATGGCAAGCTGACTGGAATAATAAATATTGAAGATTTCAGCAGAGCTTATTGGCGAGATAAGGAGAAAATGTCTCAGGGCGAGTACTATAGAAACATGGGAAAAATAAAGGTAAAAGATGTTATGGTTCCACCAGTATTTTCCAAGGAGGAAGATTCCTTAACTAAATGTTTAAAGCAGATGGATGAAATGAATTCAAAAATATGCGTAGTTGTCGACAATGAATTCAAACCAATAGGAATATTGACACATTCAGATCTGTTGGATGAGATTGTGAAATTGCAACCACAAGAAGGTGTACTTGTAAACATTTCTGGAATCAATTTCCCAGATTTGGAAACTTATGATAGGATATATGAAATCATACAGAGAAGAATTAAGGGATTTGGAAAAATAAATAGATTAACCCCGAAAATACTTAATTTACATTTTGAAGAGCATAAGCAGCAGTCTGGTGAGATAAAGTACTCTGTCAGAGGCAGGTTAACCACAGAGTCAAGAACATTTTATGCACGTGCATGGGACTGGGATTTATTTAAGGCAGTGAGAGAGTTGATGGACGAATTTAAAAGAATGATTGAAAAAGAAAAAGAAAAAAGGTTGGGGGAGTAAGTGCATAATCTTGATAATTATCTAAACTATTTGAACAGGTACTCAAATTTTTCAGAAGTTTATTTTTCAGGAACATTGGCAAATGGTATAAGCTTTAAAAATGGAAGTTTAAGCCAGGTATCCAGCAGTAACAGTTCTGGATATGCATTTCGCGCTTTAGACAGATCGATCTCTTTTGGAGCCACCAATGAAGAAGAATGGTCAATCGTTAAAGAACATCTGGATAGGGTAATAGAAAATTCAAGGGTTCCTGGAAGGAATAAATTGTCAAATGAGGGAGTATTCAAAGATAAATGGGAGGTTGCTGTAAAAAGAAAGATAGAAGATATGGCTTTAGAAGATAAGATTTCCATTTTAAAGGATATTGATCAAATTCTGATTGAAAAGAAAATACCCATGAGGATTCTTTCTATAGCAGATATAAGGCAAAAAGAGATATTGGTGAATTCAGAAGGGACAGAGATAGAAGGAGACATTTCTAAAGTTGCGTTTTTTGGAGTCATAGGTTATTACGAGAACGGAAACTTTGAACAGAGGTTCATACAGCTAGGATTTTCGGGAGGATATGAGGCCCTTGAATATTGGGACCTCTTCAATACTATCAGCAATGAAGCTGAAGCTTTAAAAAGGTCAGTAATTGCTAAATCAATAAATCCTGGTTATTACGATCTGGTGGTTGGGCCTGAAATTTCAGGAATAGTAGCACATGAAAGCGCCGGGCATCCCATGGAATTAGATAGAATACTCGGGAGGGAAATGTCCCAAGCCGGTGAATCGTTCATTAAGTTTCAAGATATGGGGAAACAGGTAGGAAGCCAACATGTTAATGTTGTTGATGATCCTACTATTGAGCACAGTTATGGATACTATAAATATGACAGGGACGGCGTCAAGGCGAAGAAGAGATACTTGTATAAAAATGGACTAATAAATGAATTTTTGAGCAACAGGGAAAGTGCTGGTAGAGTCAATCTTAAAAGCACGGCTGCCTCTAGAATATCGGAGTGGGATAAAGATCCAATACCTAGGATGAGTACTACCTTCATAGAACCAGGAGAATACAGTTTAGAAGAGTTGATAGAGGATGTCAAACATGGTATTTATATGAAAAGCTACAATGAATGGAACATAGATGACATAAGATTTAACGAGAAATACGTCGGGCTTGAAGCTTATATATTAGAGAATGGGAGAATAGGAGAACAAATTAGAAGACCTACACTGGAAACAACCACAATTAAATTCTACAGTTCTATTGATGCTGTTGGAAAGGATCTTAAATTTTTTGCCGGAACTTGCGGAAAGGGGGATCCCATGCAGGGTGTAGATGTTTGGATGGGTGGCCCGCATGCAAGACTTAGGAATATTTACATGCGGTGATATTTATGGATGCAGTAGAAGCATATGAATTTATAAAAAAATATGATTTCGAAGAGGTAATTGTTAGAAAATTATCAACAAAAACACAGCAAGTTAAATTTTCAAACAATGAAATAGATATAACCAACAATTGGGATGAAACCGGCTTTGATATATATGTGACCAAAGGTAGAAAAATCTATAATTTCGATGTAAAGAATGAAAAAGATTTGGAAAAAAGTGTGATTAATGCGGAAAAGGCTTTAAGGCTTTTAGAAGACAATCCTGATTATTTTAAAATAAATTCTGAAAAATATCAATATAGAAGTAGGTCTAACCGAATTATTAAAATTTCAAATTTCGACATATCTCAATTTACCAAAGATTTCCTAGAGGACAATATAAAATTCGCAAAAAGAATAGGGGGTACGATTTATAAAAAAAGTATGGAGCTTGAAGTCGTGACAAATTACAATAATTTTAAGGATTTAAATAAATCAATAGAATTTAATGTGAGAGCATTCAATGAAAATGATATTCCTACACAGCAATCTTTTGCAACATCCCATGATGATGATCTGGAAAATATTTACAAAGTTGGTGAAGAATTGAGGAATCACCTCAGGATGCTTGGTAAAACTGTACAGGGAAGCGAAGGAACCTATCATGCAGTACTTCATCCATTGTTTTTTGCCTCAATAGTTTCTTATACATTGCCCATGGCTTCTGCTTATCAGGTAGATTCTGGAATATCGTTTTTTGCTGGAAGATTGAATCAGAAGATAGGTTCATCGTTGTTTACCTTGTATGATGATGCAACCGATGATAGCATGTTTGGTTCAAGGATAGCTGATGATGAAGGCGTACCTACTAAAAAGACTCCAGTAATAGAGAAAGGATTTGTGAAGAATTATCTCCATAATACAAGTACCGCTATAAAATTTAATTCTGAAAGTACAGGAAATGCTGGAATAATATCACCAACCCCCTGGCAGGTCTCGGTAGAACCAGGTACCGAAGATCCTAAGGAGATGATAGAATCCATAAGGGATGGACTTTATATTGTTAACACATGGTACACAAGATTCCAGGACTACAGAGAAGGAATATTCTCCACTATTCCCAGAGACGGAATTTACAGGATAAAAAATGGGGAAGTAATTGAAAGTTGGACAGGAATGAGAGTTTCTGATTCCCTTATTAATATTTTCAAAGGCATAGAGGGAGTTTCTAGGGAAACCAAGAAGGTTAAATGGTGGGATGAAACAATGTATTCAAAAGTTCCCTATGTATACGTTAGCAAATTGAATATAACGAAAAGCAAATAAATAAATAAATTTAATATTTTTATTTATTCTTACTCTGTCCAAACTTTGTGCATCTTCTTTGCTTTCTCCAATCTCTTGGCTACTACCTTCCAGTCAATGAGATTCAAATACGCATTTATGTAATCCTTTCTATTGGTCCCGTAGTCTATGAAATATGCGTGCTCAAAAACATCTAGAACCAGAAGTGGAACTAGAGTTACGAGGCCTCCAATATTGTGGGCATCATAAAGGAGATTATACAATTTTCCATCTTCGAGGTTCAAGCCTAGAACTGCCCATCCTCTTCCGGCCATACCTGTGGCAACGAACTCATCTTTCCACTTTTCAAAAGTTCCGAAGCTCTTTTCGATCTCTTCCTTTACTTCCTTTGGAACTTCCGGCTGCGAATCTGTTAAATTTTCGAAATAATATTGATGCAGATACATTCCATTTCCGTTAAAGGTTTGTTCTAATTTCAGTGCCCTGAATTCGCTGTATGTTGCGGCACTTTTGGAGAGGTCAACGGTTCCAGATGCCAATTTATCAGCTATTTCATTGCTTTTATTTACATATCCATTATACAATTTCAGATGCTCTGCGAGCATTCTCTCGCTAATTCCTTTCAAACTCTTATAAGAAGGTAATTTTGCTGTGAATCCAGCCATAATTTTCACCTATTCCATTATTAATTAATCATACTTAAATTATTTGAACCTTTTTTCTGAATATTGTGCCCAATTATTATTTTCCTGATTTCATTAGTACCCGCACCTATTTCATATAAAAGTGCGTCCCTGTGATATCGTTCCAATGGGTATTCGCTCATATATCCATATCCGCCAAATATCATAATAGCATGTTTGGTTATCTCGGTTGCAGTTTCTGATGCAAAAAGTATGGATGAAGCAGCATATGAGGGGATCGAGCAACTCCTCTTTAGTCATTAATGCAGCTTTGTAAGCTAATAGCCTCGCAGCCTCCAGCTTAGTAAACATATAGGCAAGCCTCTCTTGAATAAGTTCAAAATCCCCTATTTTTGGCCAACTGTCCCTGGACGTGGAATAATTAATAGAATCTTCAAGTGCCCTTCTGGCTATACCTAAAGGCCCAAAAGCAAGAACCGCCCTTTCACTGTTTAAGCCTGACATTATAATTCTCCTTCCATCACCCTCGTTTCCCATTAATCTATCCTTCCCCACAACAATATCATTAAAAACTACTTCTCCGGTAGGCGAGCCTCTCATCCCCATTTTCTTTAATTTCTTAGGAGTTTCCACACCATCGGCTCTTTCCAGTAAAAAGGCAGAGTAAATTGATCCATTTCGAGCATAGGTTAAAAATAAATCTGCAATAGGTGCATTGGTAATGAATATCTTTGAACCATTTATCTTGTATTTTTCATCTTCCATTTTATTGTAAGTGGTTTTCATTGAGCCTATAGCATCTGATCCTGCTCCTGGTTCTGTCAAACACAGAGATCCTATTAATTCGCCTTTGGACATCTTATCTAAATATCTTTCCTTCTGATGCTTAGAGCCGTTTCTGTTTAGATTATCCATGACCAGATTTGAGTGGGCTCCATAAGATAATCCTATGGATGCTGAATAATAACTTAGTTCTTCGAGTATCAAGCCTTGGGTTAAATAATCCAAATTGGCACCCCCATATTCTTCTGGTACTGTAATACCGAGAATCCCAAGGCTACCCATTTCTCTGAATAATCCCTTAGGATCAAATTCATCACTATCGATTTTGTTTGCTATCGGTTCAATTTTTTTCCTGGAGAATTCTGAAACCATATTCAAAATGGATTCTGTTTCAGGAGAGAGCTTAAAATCCATAACAATCATCCAACTAAGTTAATTAAAAATTTAAAATTTTCTAGTAATTCATCTAATACGGTGAAATTTTCATGAAATTTAAATAATAATTATAAATTGTTCAATCATGGATCTCCATTTCTACCCGTCAATTGAATTGGAGGCTATGCTGTATGGCATATGCAGGGGATCCTTAACAAAAGATATACAATGCGTACCAGATTACGAATGCAAGGGAGATATTTATCTGGGGCCAGTAGGGGTCGTGAAACTTGCTGATAGGGAGATTATTGATTCGGGAAATATTTTTTCGAACTTTATGGGACCTAATTACTATTATGAAAAAGAGGAAGATTATGTCAATATCAAAAAGGGGGATATGGTTTCCAAATTTTATGCAAAATTGTTGCTAAATAGGGAAACAAGGGAAGGATTAAATTTGCCTTTAGTGCTATCCCCGTATGATGAATTTATTAATCGCTCTACGGGGGAGGTATTTGCTACTTTTAAGATAGACCTGTTTTCAAAATGGGCTGATAGATTTGGTGAAATTCCGATGCCTCTGTATCTGGCAACTTTAAAAAATAATATGTTTATTAACAGTGACTTAGTTGAGGAATATATAAGGAAGTCTATCAAATTTCTCCACTACAATTTAGATTCAATTTTAAGGGATATCATAGACAACAGTAAAGTGATAGAAGAGCTTAACCTCCATAAATTGTCCATATTTAATTTTATAAACCGTTCTTCATTTTCCTTAAAATTAGAGGATAAGATTTCGATAGAGACTATAGCTAAATATCTATAAACATTTAGAAAGTAATTTATCAAATACTTGCATGATGATCATATGGGGGACTATTTAGAAGAAATAATTGATAAGGTTAAGCAAATGGATTTTAAGGATTCCATAGATTTTTCTTTGAAATTCAAAAATATCGTAATTTTTGGGATGGGTGGATCCGGTATAGCCGGAAAGATTTTTCAGGATCTATTTACAAAATTTCCTGTTATTTCAATAGATTCATATGAATTTCCCCAATATATTGATGAAAATACACTCTTCATTTCCATCAGCTACTCTGGTAATACAGAGGAAACTATAAGAGCTACAGATATGGCAATAAAAAAGGGGGCCAAGGTATGGGCGATCACCTCTGGTGGAGAACTATCGAAAATGGTAAAAAATGTAATCCTAATTCCTAAAGGACTTCAACCCAGATCATCAATTGGCTATCTTTTAAATCCTCTGCTTCTAGGATCTGGGTTGGCGGATGATGACTCCCTCAAAGAAGCAAAGGAAAATATTGAAAAATTAAATAGGGAACATGAAGAAATGAAAATAATCGCTGATGAGATATATTATGGGAATAAAATTCCTGCCATATTTGGATTCCCTCCATACAAATATGTAGCTTACAGACTTAAAACTCAGTTCAATGAAAATTCAAAGATTTTAGCCTATTGGAGCTACTTCCCGGAATTAAATCACAATGATACAATGCCTTTGAAAAGCACTTACAGGAAAGAGCTATTCTATTTTATCGCTTTAACTTACCCTAATATTAATGAGATTTATCTTAAAAGGCTTAAAATAACATCAGAAATCTGCGATTTCAATTATAAGGAAGTAAGAGCCATGGGCGAGTCTCTAGCATCACAAATATACACATCAATACATCAAGGCGATCTAATATCTTATTATCTTGCGAAAAGAAGGGGTGTAGATCCCAGAGATGTAAATATAATTGAGGAACTTAAGAGGCGTTTATCTTAGAGCTTGGCGATGTGATATTCCAATAATTTTTAATGATATTTTAACGACTTCATAACTATTTATCCGCAGAACAAATCTTTAGTGGATTTATAGAATGAAATCTATGTCCATTGATACTAAATAATTACCAGTCCTAAGGTTATAATATTAGTTCTTAAATTAAACGTGATCGCATTTCGAATTGATCAGTCTTCCCTTGTTTAACTGTTTTATTATAAATTGCTCAGTTTATGGGATAAACATTAAAAATTATTTGAAATAAGGATATGCATCATTTATTTATAATAGTAAATTCTTGCTGACTTGAAATGCCTATAATAAAAAGGGAGGAATTGATTGAGGCATTGAAAATTGTTTTCGAACCATCGGGTATGACAAAAAAAGAAATTGAAGAGCTGGCTGATTATGTGCTTAGTTTCTTTGGTTATGAAAAGACCTTGATAGATAATATTTTAAGCCAACAGGATAGAGATATATTTTATACCCTCCAAGACACCGGAATATTAACAACTAGCAGCGAGAATATAACCTTGCAGAAAGGCAAGCCGTGGAGGATTCATTATTGGCACATTAATCTTGATAAGATACATTCAATCATTAACGAACACAAAGCCAAAGAACAGGATGTTTATGAAAAGATTTTCAGAGATCTCGAGGAGCAATAATATAATTAATTTCTATTTTTTGAATTATCGAAATTTATTCCCCATTTAATTTTTCAAAGGTATGAGTTTTCTAAATCCCTAATCCATTTATAGATTACAAAAATAAATTCATTAGGGTCATTCTTCATATGCCACACGATAATTTCAAACAAAATTAAGGAGAAAACAAAAAATCACTACAATCATTCAATGAAATTGAAAACCTTATACCCTATTGATAAAATAACAATTTCAGATATTTAGATCTTAATACAATTTGTTTCAAGTGAGGAAAAGCCTCAAAAATTTACCGCAGATAAGTATGAGAGTATCTCATAATTTAGATAAAGGTTTGAATCTTTCAATGAAATTTATTATAAAGCCATTGATATGGAAAAATAAGAAAAAAGGCATATAATCAATAGTTACCGCTATATATACTCGGACAACTTGCAATATTTCTAAAACTTAGATGTTGTTGATCCATCATTTGCTCAGGGAACTACATTACCTGAACCTGGCGGATTAAGCCCATGGGAGATTCTTGAAATTTTAATAAGTATAAATATAGACAAATTTGGAGTAGATATTACCGAAGTTATCCCTGGTTAGGATTATAACGGGATCACCCAGATACTTGCGATGAATATCATTTTGATTTGTTTATATAAATTTTAAAAATGATGCTCCGGACGGGATTTGGACCCGTGTCGTCGGCTCGAAAGGCCGATATGCTTGACCGGACTACACCACCGGAGCTTGACGGTAATTTTTTACTTGTATAAAATCTTGGTGAATGTGTCTTAGAGATAAGGGAAAATTAAAATATTGTTTATATCTACCTTATCAACTCAAGTGAAGTCCCATGACTGATACAGTTGAACAGTTTATGACCAAAAAGCCCTTTGTTTTGAAGCTTCCATCCAACGTCTCAGAAGCTATGAAAATAATGGCTAAGAGAGATGTGGCTGCAGTGCCGGTAACAAATTCTAAGGGGGAATACGTGGGAATAGTTACCAGGAGGGATATTCTTGAGAATCCAAAAGAAGATGAAATATCCCTCTTGATGAGAAAGGATCTTCCTACATTATCACCAAATGACCCCATAGGAAAGGCTGCAGAATATTTTGTAAAATTAAGAAGAAGACACCTGCCAGTTATAGAGAATAATAAAATTGTTGGTATATTAACTCCATATGATCTGCTTGATGCCGTAATAATCAAGAATCCTCAAAAGACTATAAGGCAAGTTATGAATTCCATAGCTATTCCAGTTTATTACAAATCAACTGCTAGAATGGTTGAGAAAATAATTAGATTGACAAAAATTACAGCCTTTCCAGTCCTAGACGATGATGGGAAGTTAGTAGGAATTATTACAGAGAGAGATCTCCTGAATGGAGCGAATCTTGATGTTAAAACTGTGTCATCACAATTGGGCATAGGAGAGGATGATGATTCTTGGAGCTGGGAATCATTGAGGGATATTTTTACATTCTATTATACGGTTAGGGATCTAAAATTACCTGACATAACCATAGATAAAATCATGTCAAAAGAACCAAAAACAATTTTCGAAGGATCTCCAGTAGCTGAAGCAGCCAAAATTATGAAAAAGAACAAATTCACCCAACTTCCAGTCAATGATCTGGAAAATGATATAAGCGGAATGGTTTATGATTTTGATATAATATCCTCTTTGTTATGAAGGACGAGATTGATCAAGAGGAAGTTGCGAAGAGGAGGGGAATTTACTTTCCTGCTTTTTCAATATACGGTGGATCATCTGGATTATTTGATTATGGTCCATACGGGTCATTAATAAAGGACAATATACAAAACATTTGGAAAGAAATGATATTTTCTGAAGGGCCCGTAGCTATGCTAGATTCACCTGCCCTTACCCTTCAAAATGTTTTAAAGGCTTCGGGGCATTACGATCGTTTCTTCGATTATTCTGTCCAATGCAAATCTTGTAATACTAAATTTAGAGCGGATGATATAGTAGAATCCTTGGGATTGAAAGTGATTCTAGATAGAGATTATCTTAACAATATTATTAGAGAGAAAGGTATTAAATGCCCAAAATGTGGTGGAGAATTTGATGACGTCAGGATACATAAGTTAATGTTTCAAGTAGACCAAGGGGAAAATATGGATCCCCTATTCCTTAGACCAGAGACAGCGCAGGGCATATTTGTTAATTTCAAGGAATTTTATAGATTCTTTAGAGAAAAGCTTCCGTTTGCGGTAATCCAGATTGGCAGAGGATACAGGAATGAAATTTCACCAAGGAGGGGCCTTTACAGATTACGGGAGTTTAATATGATGGAATGTGAAGTATTTCTTGACCCAAAAGATGAGAAGTGGGTCAAGGAGCCTTACGATGATGTTAAAATTCATTACCTTACAAACAAAGATGAGGACTTGTTCATGACCCCCAAGGAGGCATATGAAAAGGGGATAATTAAATCTCAACCACTGGCCTATTTTACAGGTTTTGCTTTTAAGTTCTATAGTAGAATAGGTCTTGACGTAAATAAAATAAGGTTTAGGCAGCACAAGAAAGAAGACCTATCTCACTATTCTTCGGATACCTGGGATGCTGAAGCACTCACAGATATAGGTTGGATAGAAATTACAGGTATAGCCCATAGGGGAACATACGATGTAGGTCGCCATATTGAGTATAGCTCCAGAGATCTTTATGCACAGCGGCTTGTAGAACCGCACAAGGAGAAGAAGATAGAATTAGAACCAAACTTTAAGGAAATAAAAAGGGACTTTGGAGATAAAGCTGGTGAAATAATAAAGGCCATAAATAATGGTAACTCAACCGTTTTCCTAAACAACAAGCAAATTTCTTTAGAAAAATACATCATCAGAAAGGAAGTTGAAGTTACAGTTGACAGGGAGTCTTTTGTCCCGATTGTTGTGGAACCCTCATTTGGTTTGGATAGGATTATTTATGCACTTCTAGATCATAATTTTGATAAGAGAGAGGAAAACGGGTATGTTTATCTTAAAATACCTCCACAGGTTGCACCTTTTATTGCAGGCGTTTACCCACTTTTCCCCAAAGAAGATTTAGAAAAGGTTGCAAAAGATATTTACCAAAAATTATTGAATGACGGATTCAAGGTAATTTATGATGATTCTGGGTCTATCGGTAAAAGATATGCCAGATATGATGAGGTTGGAGTGCCATTTGGAATCACCGTTGATTATGATACTTTGAAAGATTCTACTGTAACCATAAGGTTTAGAGATACAACAGAACAGATAAGGGTTTCAATAAATGATCTAACATCAAAATTAAGGGAACTTCTATGGACTGGAAAGAAAAATTGAAAGCTGCAGTTGAAGAACTTAGATGGGTAATACCGGATAAAGTTGGAGTAGTATTTTCAGGGGGTCTTGATTCCTCCTTTTTAGCCTATATTTCAAACATGTGGGATAAGGATGTACATCTTTATTCTGCAGGAACCATAGACTCGGCTGATTTCAATTGGGTATTCAAAGCTGCCGATTACCTAGGTTTGCCTTTGAAGTTCATAACCATAGATGAAAACAACATTCTGGATTCAATCAAAATGATTAAAAGGATAGACCCTAATTCTGATGCACTTCAGGTACTTTTTGACATCCCGTTGTATTTCGTCAGCTCAGTGGCTTATGAAAGTAACTTAGTAAGTGGTCAAGGCTCTGATGAACTTTTTTTAGGCTATAGAAAATATGAAAAGAATGATACGAGCTCAAAAGATTTGGAAAAACTATTGAATAGGGATTTACCCAGGGAAATTAAAATTGCCAAGAATTTTGGGAAGACCTTGATTGCCCCATATCTTAATGATTCATTCATGGATGTTGCAAAAAATATACCTTTTGAATTCAAAATTGCAGATGGCATTCATAAAAAAATACTCCGGGAGGTGGCCATAGAATATGGATTAAATCCTGAGATAGCAATGCGACCTAAGAAAAGCGCCCAATATTCGAGCGGTGTAAAATATTTAATAGAAAAGATTGCAAAAAACAATGGAAAAAAGGTCTATGAATTTATTAGGGACTTGTAGTTATTATAGATTTTGACATTCTTTTTTATAATCTCTTCTACATCTATTCCCTTAAATTTTCCTTCCTCATACAGTATCTTGCCATTTACTATGGTATATTGCACATTCCTTCCGCTTCCTGAATAAATTAGGGATTCTATTTCATGACCTTCTGATGGTTCCATGTTCAATCCCTTATTTAAGATAGCTAAGTCAGCCAGATAACCCTCCTTGATTAGACCTACCTTCTTCTTTAACACTTTATATGGATTTATGGTCATAAACTTAAAAATTTCTACTGCTGGAACTGCGGTTGGCTCCTCCCTGTAATTTTTTTGAAGGTAGGACGCTACCCTTCCGGTTTCAATCAGATCAAGATGATTTGAAGATGTAGCAGAGTCAGTACCCAGAGTTACATTAACACCGTATTGAAGCATTTCTAATATGGGTGAAAAATTTCCATTTCCTAGCTTCATGTTACTTACAGGATTGTTCACGATTGTGGCACCATATTTTCCAAGAGTTTTTATTTCAGATAGAGTTAAATAAACACCGTGTGCTCCAATGAATTTATCTGAAATTACTCCAATACCCTCCAGGTATTCAACCGGTCTTTTCTTCTCTTTTTTTACAAGATCATAAACTTCTTTTTATTTTCGCTTAGATGCATAGTCATGGGCAGATCAAACCGATCTGATAACTCCTTAGCTGCTAATAAATCATCTCTGGTTGTAGAGTAAACACCATGAGGCGCAGGCAATGGTGTTACCAGTTCATGATTCCTAAAGTTTCTAATGAAATTTTCTGCATTTTTTATAGGATCTCCTTTTTGTGTAGTAATTTCCTTGTTTACTATTGCCCACCCCAGAAAACCTCTAATCCCTATTTCGTTTACTGCCCTTGCTATTATATCTTCAGAATAATAAAGATCCATGAATGCAGTTATTCCATTTGAGAGCATCTCGAGAATTCCCAGTTTGGCACCCCAATAAATTTCTTCATCCGTCCTATTTGAATCCAACATGAAACCCCTGTTCAGAAAAGCATCAAACTTCAGATCGTCAAAAAGGCCCCTCATGTTGGTCATAGCAATATGTGTATGCATATTTACAATCCCGGGGATAACTAACTTATTAGAGGCATCTATTACATATTCTGCCTCCTGTGATATTTTCTGTTTTATCTCTGATATGATATTTCCATCGATGTATATGTCTCCTTTAGAATTATTACCATCTGGGTTTAAGATAGTTGCATCCCTTATCTTAATTTGCATGAACGAACATTGTTTGATTTTATAATAATTTATAGCTTTATGGAAAACTATTCCGCAACTGCTAGAGAATCATTAAAAGGAGTGCCCCTATTATGGAAGTTATAAAGAGGAAAAGGAATGAAAACTTTGTGAACCTTAAAATATCCTTAACCCTCATGTTTCTGAATGCTATAAGGTTGGCTAAGGAAGCAACCAGAGTACCATTACCACCAATATCTACACCATAGGCAAGCGCAGGCCAGTTAGCCACTTTTCCGAATAAAACGGTTGTTGGTACGTTGCTTATAAATTGGCTTAAAATCAATGAATAAACATAGATGTCAATAGCATTACGGGGTATTGTGATTCTTAGGATTTCCCTTGCTAAATTTACATCGTAGAAAATCAAAATGAATGTTAATATAAGTCCTACATCCACCTTAGAAAGATTTGATGGTTCATTTAAAAGCATGGAAATAATAGATATTGAAATGGATAAAGTGAAAATATAGTAAGGCCATCCCAGCAAAAATGCCAATATTATTATTAAAAGCAATACAAAATTTGGAATAAATAAATACATATTTACATAAGGAGCTTCGTCTAATTTATTCTTAAAATCTCCCGTTTTTAAAAGCATTATTATTATTAAAAGCAAGAACGAAGAAATCAAGAATGGAGGAAACATAACCTTAAGGAAAAGAACGAAATTTCTTACGCTTTCGCGATAAATTATAATATTTTGTGGATTGCCGAATGGCATCAACATAGATCCTACATTTGCGGCAATTGCCTGAAATATTATTACATCATCCACATCTTCCCTTGAGAATTTTCCTATGGATACTGTTATGGGTACTAAAACCAATAAGGCAACGTCATTAGTTAAGAACATTGAAAGTAAGAGAGTAAGTACTACTGAAAAAAGGAAAAAGGTTCTCTTGTTATTGAAATTCTGGAGTATTGTAAATGATATCCTATCAATTCCTCCTGAAGATAAAAGGGCGGCATTGACAACTATTAAAGATGCAAGTATCCAGATTGTATACCAATCTATGAGTCCCGATACAAATATTCTTTTAACAGCAATAGATAATATGATATAAGCTGCTATCAGTATAATTAGCAACAGCCTGTTTATGGTTAGCTTCATTTACACTTTCTTAAAGTGTTTTTTTCAATAGTTCATCGATTTCTGGCCCTACCGCTTTAATAATTGAATTAACAAGTTCTTCCTTCATTTCCTGGGGGAGTGATACTACTGCAACTTCGACCAGTATCTTTGTCATCTTGGCTATTGCTGTTCCCTCCATAAGTTTTGCCCTTACAAATTCCTCCAGAGATTCCCGAAATTCCTTTTTCATTCTTGGATCCTTGTTTACCTTTTCCATTATGATGGATTTTATTTCCTCCTTGTAAATGTCCCTTATGGCGTCATAAATAAGATCTTCAGAAATTGTAACCTTCTTTATATCATCGATTATGTTTCTTTTATCTCCTTCCATAATTCACTATTAGATCTTCCGATAAAAAATTATATGTCAAAAGTTACCTCAGCCAAATTTTCTGTTTCTACAAAATTATGGTAAGTTACTGCTTTGATCAGATAATGATAGCTATGCTTGCCATATTGAAATTCCTCACCACAAAACCCAACCAATACCTTGCTTCCGCAGAATCTTAGATATTTGATTTTTAGTACTTTGTTTTCCGTATCAACAACATAAAGAACATCATTTAAAAAACTCACAGCATTTTTAACTTCGAATTCCCTTTGGAAGAAATACTCGCATTTATTATGATTCCCATGGAATATTAGACTTAGCATTGCATTGCCTAGTTTAAGATATAGTAGTTTCTTATCTCTTTCCGTTACCCTTATTCGAATGTCTGCAGTATGGTTCAATATCTCAACTGGCATATTATATCCTATTGGGATGGCCTCCTTAGTTCATCCGCTATATAGCTAAATAGCTTTTTTGGGTTTATAATGTTAATTATATCATTTAATTCATCCCTATTTATTACTTTAAATGCTCTCAGGAGGATTAAATAAATAAACATATAGCCCACAAAAATTGCAGCTAAATATAATGCTGACATCCTTGTGGAGTAGTAGAAGAAAATTATTAGAGGCAGTGCAGGTAAAATTGAAACCGCTATTGGAAGAACTGCATTTTTATCTATGAATTTACCAATTTCATTGTGGATGAGGAAGAGCGAATACAAAAACGTAATAATTGATGAAATTAACATGGCTAAAGCAGCACCCAATACTCCGAGATTCATAAGTTTTATACCAAAAAATTGCGATGGTATTAGTATTATATCCAAGACTATGATAAGTACTGAGTTCAAAATGTTAATGAACGATGATACTTTTGTATTGGAGGTTGCATTAAAATGGTTTATGAAAGTAGTAGATACCACTGAGAAGAATATAGATAGAAGCATAACCTTTAGTGGCAACTGGAATGATATCAGTTGAGAGGTCCATAGATTTAGTATTGGAGCTGCAAATATTATGGTAAATACTATTAAAGGAGAGAGTAACATAATAAGGTATTTGGTTATGTAATTTACCCTCCCTTTGTATTCATTCATATCCTTAGAATCTTTTGCCAGCATTGGAAGAATCATAATTGTTATGGAACCAGCAAAAGTACTAATTATCTGAACTATTTTAAGATCTCCTGAATATCCGCCAAGCTCATATGCATGGAAGAATGTTTGAATCAATATCTGTGAAATATTTGATGAAATGGTAGCTACGACGGTAGCAATCAACAATGGAAACGAGAACTTCATATATTCCATTATTATGGAAAAATCTGGCCATTTGAACTTCCATGGCCTTCCGAAGTATAAATTCATGGCTAAATAAACCATGTACGAGACGCTATAAGCTATAGAAATGTATATGGAATACTCCAATGAATTTCTTACGTGGAATATATTTACAAAGAAAAAATAAAAATTAATAGAAACCTAACCAAAGATTCCACTATACTTGGGATTGATAATTTAGCAGCCTCCATTGTACCCGTCAAGAAGCTCCTTATCCCCTGTATTAATGGAAGTGAAAAGAAATAGGGTATTAGAAGGAGTATGCTTATTAGTTCGAATCTTGTTTCAAATCCCCTATGCAGTACTATTTTCCATATATACAGGGAAAGAAGCATAACTCCAATATAGATCAAAGTCATGGAAATTTTTAGTAAGAAAAATGCTGAATTGTACTCTGCCCTGTTCTTGCCAGATGATATCATTTTTATGTGGGCAGTATTCAAACCCAAATCCCCTATAAAACTGAAGAGAAGACCGAAAGATAGTGCGAAAGAGAAAATTCCGTAGGCTTCAACCCCCGCGTATCTGAAAATTATTAGGAAAGTTAAGTATCCGAGTATCAGCCCTATTGCGCTCTGTAACATGATAATTGAGGGTTTGGAAGATTCCATTTTAACGTTAATGTTAAGGTATTTAAATAGATTTATGGGTAAAAATTAACAATAGGAAAATGTTAAAGTTCTGTGAATTGGCTTGCATCCATAATAATACCAATCATACTTTTCATGCCTTCTTACATCGCAAATCCCAGTGCGGTAATTTTTGGCGGAAAAATAATCATTGACGGAGGAAGAAAATTTAGAGGCAGAAGAATTTTTGGGGACCATAAAACGCTATCTGGATTCTTAGGTGGAGGATTTGCTGGATTTCTTATCGGGATAGTAATAATTGTGATTGGTGCTTACTGGAAGCCATTGTCCTATTCAAGCAGTATTTACGTTTCAATAGTAATTATACTCCTCTTATCTTTTGGTTCCATGCTAGGTGATCTGATTGGTTCATTTATAAAAAGGCAATTGAATTTTGAGCCTGGAAAAGAAGCACTTTTTCTTGACCAGTATCCCTTTGCATTGGTTTCGCTTTTTTTAGTTTATCTTTACTTGAGATGGGATTTCTTCAAGGTATTCCCATGGCCTGGAATAATAGCAATACTTATCATAACGCCATTACTACACAGGGCAGTTAATATAATTGGTTTTAAAATAAAGTTGAAGGACGTTCCTTATTGATTAAGAAAATTAACTGTATCCTCAACAAGGTTTTCCGACCTATATAAATTTGGCAGTGCCTTTTTAAACCTTTTTGCCCTTGAATCTAATATTATTGCAACTCCCCGATCCTTAGGAGACCTAATCAATCTACCCAAGGCCTGTTTTAATTTCATTATAGCCACGGCCTCATAGGCATAGTACCAGCCTTTTTTGAATTTCATATCATAGTATGTCTCCATGGCATTTGTTTCGGGAGATGGCTTTGGATATGGTATGCCAGCTATAATTGCAACTTCCAGGAATTTTCCTGGCAGATCTAATCCTTCCGAAAGTCTACCATTGATTACCCCCATGAGTACCCCTCCATTTTGCTTGAAAGATTCTATCATATCTGCTAATTCTAGGTTAGTGATGTTTTTTCTTTCAAAGAAGATTTTTCTTTTAAAATTAAGATCTCTTATTTTTGACAATTGCTCGTAGGATGTTGCTAATACCATGGTATTATACGAAGTCCTGTTAATGAAATCTTCTAAAATTTCAAGAAGCTTCTCTTCGCTCTCCAATCTTTTGTAATAGCTTAAGTTAACTTCGTCCGTATAGAGAACTCTTAAATTGCTTTCAAGGTAAGGTACGCTTATTGCTCTTTCATTAGCTTCCTCAATTCCTAACTCATCTTTAAACTTCTCAAATGGAGTTAATGTTCCTGATATAAAAAGAACACTCTTAAACTGCTTCAAGAAATTTAGTTGATTCGATACATCTAAGAATCTCAAGTTTATTCTTTGTTCCGAGTCATCAACTATTCTTACAAACTCTGCTCCGGAATCCTCCATTAGTAATTGAGACAGCACGGCTGTTCTATAAATGTAGCTCCTAGGTAATTTTCCCTCATTCAACTTCATCTCCTTTATGCCTTCACCCACGTAAACCATCTGTTCCAGTAACCTTGAAATTTCAATGGTTCCTGATGAAAAGGACTTCATGAATGCTTCCTTGGCATCGTCCGGAGTAAGAATCCTTGGCCCATCTGAAAAGATGTATTCTAAAGCCTCTTCTATGTAATTCAAGCTTAAACTAAGGCTTAAATTATTGAAAGTTTTATCACCATATTTTTCTACTTCATCCCTAGCCTTATTTATGTCCGCAACACTAAAAGATGCTGAATTAATCATGCGTAAGAATTCAGGTACGTTATGCGCTTCATCGAATATGACAATTATTTTTTCCATAGGAGTTTCAATCCAATCCATAAACCTTTCCCTAATGTAAGGGCTTAATAGATATGAATAAGTTGATACAACCACCTTGGCATCTTTCAATAATTCCCTCTGTGCAAAATAAGGACAAAAACCGAATTGATCTCCTAAGTTCACGAGATCCTGTGGCCGCATGATATCGGCTACCCAACCCATGTCATAATCGGTTTCATAAAAACATCCTTCCTTTCCTTCCATTCTGTCTTTTACTAACCTTTGGCAAAGACGGGATTGTTCTTCTGGGTCTCCTTCCCTCATCTCTGGATTTACTTTTTTGAAAAGGCAAGTTTCGCCTCTTCCCATAAATGATATTACCTTTTTTAAACCCAATAATCTTGATTCTCTAAATACATTTTCAACTTGGGAGTTTGTTCTGGTTAGAAAAACTATTTTGCAATTATCACAATCTTCTAATGCATATATCAGTGAAACTAGTGTCTTGCCAGATCCTGTTGGGCTTTCCAGTATCTTTATCTTGCTCTTTGAATTTTTCAAAAAATCGAGTGCCTCTACCTGCCACCTGTAGAGTTCATATGGACTCTTTATGCCCGTTCCCAAGAAAATCACCAAGATTCTTTGCCACACCTATTCCTAGAGCTCTAAGCTGCTTTTCCAGATCATCTTTCGAAATGGAATGATCGAATTCATATGATTTTAATGATTTTTCAATAATTTTAGGTTCGAAACCCAATTTTTCTGAAATCACTTTAATACCCCTCTCAGGTTTTGAATTACTCTCGGTTAATTCAACATACTTAATGATTAATTTTTCTTTCAAATCGTTCAAAACATTGCCAAAAAGCGCACAGCACGTCTCATGGTTATTTTCAGGTTTACCGCCATAAAGTGTTAGGTATGGTTCCCATATGCTAATGGCGTCAACTTTCCCCTTTCCATAAGCTTCTAATAGTTCTTCTATTCCTTTATAGTATACAATCTGGAATCCTTTCTTTTGCCTGGATAATCTGTCCATTTTTGAAAATGGTGTGGTTCCCAAGATTCCTCTGTCGGATTTTTTGATTATGCCCCCTCCCCCTCTTGCAATACCCATTATTGGTTTGATCCTTTCATCCAGAAGGAAAAAAATATAACCCGACACTAGGGGACTTGCAAGGATGTCTATTTGCCCAAGTATTAGTTCCTTAAAACCTTCAAGGCTGTTATTGAAAATTTTCAATATATAATTTAATCCCAGATCTTCAATTGCTTCAATCAGATAAACATATTCAGAACTTGGCAGAATCCCAACAATTAAATTTGAATCCCTGTTTATTTTAACCTCTATGGTTCTCTCGCTGATTTTTCTTCTAATTATCTTACCCTGTATTTCAAGCTCAGAAAGTATTTCAGATGTTCTTGATCTAGATAAACCTAGAGCCCGACTTATCTCTACTTGTGTTTTTTCTCCTGTTGATAAAAATTCTAAGATTTTATCTGCTAATTTACCCCTTGGTCTCATGTTCAGAATTCAAAAATTTCTCCGTTCTTCGGAAGGAGAACTTTTGCTCCTGTAATTTCCTTAGCAAGTTCTTCCCTCTTCTCTCCGTGCATAAGGATTACTGTAGATGGCCGGCAACCCTCAATGAAATTTAATAGCTCTCTGTGCCCTGAATGGGCTGAAAAATCGAAGAACCTAACATCCATTTTAACTTTTGTAATCACTCCCGCCAGATCTATATTTCCAGTTTCCAATAACATCCTTCCGTTAGTATCCTCCACTTGATAACCTGTGAGGAACAGACCATGCTTTGGATCATTAAGCTGAGATATGTAGTTTAAAACCGGGCCACCATCAAGCATCCCACTTGTTGTGATTATTACGTTACCCTCCATGGCCTTTTCCCTATCATAGTTATTTCGAATTTGCCTTATTCTTTTAAGCATTTTCTTGTATCTTGGGAAATTCTTAATATATTTTGGGTGGTTCAGAAGGACATTACTTACGCTTCTCGACATTCCATCCATCCAAATTTCGAAATCTGTATTTTCTAAGACCATTAAAAGTTCTTGAGCCCTTCCTGTTGCAAAAGCCGGAACGACAGCCACTCCTCCCCTTTCATTTACCTCCTTTATGGAATTAATGAAATTTTCTTCTACATCCTTTCTAGGGGGATGCTCTTTTCCAGCATAGGTACTTTCAACTATTAGAACATCTGTATCTATAGATTTGATCCCGGTTAAAAGATGTGTATCTATGCTTTGAATATCTCCAGTAAACAGTACTTTTTTATCGTTCTGTATCAAATACATTCCACTACCTGGTAGATGGCCAGTATTGTGAACTGAAATTGTTACATCCTTGAACTCTACAACATCCCCATACTCTATTGGTGTGAAGGCTTCTATTATATTATCCACATCTATCCTCTCATAAGGCAAAGATGTACTCTCTATTGTAGATATTTTTACCGTATCGTATAGTAAAATTGGTGTTACTGCTAAAGTTGGAGGTGTTCCATAAACATTAGTAGGAGATGATTTAGCTAACCATGGCACCATTCCGACGTGATCAAGATGACTGTGAGTAAGAAATACTGCATCTACCTTCGGTGCAAATGCGGGAAACTGTGGTGGCTTCGTAGGATTAATACCATAATCAAACAAAAATTTGTGAATTGAGGCGTCCAGAACGAAACCTAACCTCCCTACCTCGTTCCCTCCACCCAAAAATTGACCTTTCATAACGACGCCTCCTCCAAACTCCTTTTACAGCTACAGCCTCTATTTTCAGGTATTTTGGGGAGTAGATTCTCTAACAACCTCATTACCTTCTCCTCGTTCTCTTTCATTACTTTAGTTACTTCTGATGCTGATACTGGTTTATCAGCCCAGACGTCAAAATCTGTAACTGTAGCCAATGTCATATAGCACATGCCCATTTCCCTTGCTAGATTTATTTCTGGCACCAGAGTCATCCCAATTATATTCCCGATCTGCCTGAAAAATCTCGATTCAGCCCTTGTACTGAACCTCGGACCTTCTATGCAAACATATGTTGAGCCCTTTTTTATATTTATACCCATTTTTTTCCCCTCAGTATAAGCTATTTCTGATAATTCTGGACAAAATGGATCAGCCATGGAAATGTGAACTACCTTTGGGCCATCATAGAAAGTGTAAATTCTCCCCTTTGTAAAATCAAAAAATTGATCAGGTATTACTACTGTCCCAGGTGGCAATTCTGGATCCAACGAACCTACTGCGGAAATGCTTATAACCCTTTCAATTCCCAGTTGATTAAGAGCAAATATGTTTGCCCTGTTGTTTATTTTGTGGGGTGGAATTTTGTGTGGTTTTCCATGCCTGTACAAAACAGCAACTTCCACACCGCCAATTTCTCCCACTTCAATGGGGGATGATGTTTCACCATAGGGGGTATGAATTAAAATGGACTTATATTTAGTCAGCAAGTTTCCTACTGCTGATCCACCGATTATTGCAATCTTACTCATTGAGTAGTGATATAATGATACCTAAAATATATTTTCACGGTCATTAATCAATTAATCTAATTAATAATGAAAATTCAAAATTTATTATCGCATCAGAAATTTAATGATAGCATCTGGACCTAACTGATGATATATAAAACATAACGCAAGATTAAATATCCATAATGAATAAGGGGAAATATGGAAGGCAAATCACGTCCCCTAGGATTACTGGGTAGCAGCTTGAACAAGTACGTTTTAGTTAAAGTTAAGTGGAATCGAGAGTACAGGGGAAAACTGGATGGATACGACCAACATATGAATTTAGTGATAAAAGAGGCAGAGGAAATAATAGACAGTAAATCCAATGGAGTTTTGCCCATAGCTGTTATCAGAGGGGATGTGGTTGTATATATTTCGCCTTCGGAGGTGTAAATAAATGAGAGGAACTCCATCCATGGGCAAGAGGAGCAGGATAAAAGTTCATATAAAATGCAGGAGGTGCGGACATCACGCATACAATGTCCAGAAAAAGAGGTGTGCACACTGTGGATATCCTGCCCCTAGAATTAGAGAATATAGCTGGGCAAAAAGTAAGTGATAAATGTGGAGTAGTTGCGCTATTAGAAGACAGTGGGGTAGAATATAGATTAATCCAGTCCCTGAGGATCCTGCAGCATAGGGGTCAGGAATCTGCTGGTATTTGTATTTACAATGGTAAGAATTTAAAGGTCTATAAAGGGATGGGTCTTGTCAGGGAAGTATTTTCTCAGATAAAGATAGATCAAACAGGGGATAGGGGAATTGGACACATCAGGTACAGCACTGCTGGTTCTTCCGTAATAGATAATGCACAACCTATATTTTCTAGGGTTGGAAAATATGAGATAGCAATGGGCCACAATGGAGAAATAGTAAATGCAGAAGAGATCAGGAATGAACTTGAATCTAAAGGTTATTCATTCAATACTACATCAGATACTGAAGTAATCTTGAGGCTACTTGCTATAAATCTCGCAAGGGGGGAGGATATAATAGATGCAATGAAACTAACATTCAGTAAAATTAGAGGTGCATATTCCCTAGTTATAATGATAAATGAAAGGGTTTTTGGTGTTAGGGATCCCAATGCTATTAGGCCCCTGGCAATTGGAAAAACTAAAAAAGGTTTTGGAATTGCATCTGAAAACGTTGTATTTGAACAACTTGGAGGTAAAATTATTAGAGATTTCTATCCTGGTGAAATTATTGAGTTGACGGAGAATGGTTATAAAAGTTATAGGTTTGGTAATGAATCCCCAGCACATTGCATGTTTGAATATGTAATTTCGCAAGGCCTGATTCCACAATAGATGGTAGAAACGTATTTGAAGTAAGGAAAAAATTGGAGAAATACTTGCTAGAGAATGTCCTGCTGATGCAGATATTGTAATCCCGGTACCTGATTCTGGGAGATCCCATGCCTTAGGGTATTCCATTGGTTCGGGAATACCTTTTGTGGAGGGTTTAATAAAAAATAGGTATGTTGATCGCACTTTTATTATGCCAACACAAAATAAGAGGGAAGATGAACTTGATATAAAGCTCAACCCTATAAAGGAAGTTGTACAGGATAAAAGAGTTGTCCTTGTGGATGATTCAATTGTACGCGGGAATACAATGAGGAAGATTGTTAAACTTTTAAGGGATGCCGGAGCTAAAGAAGTTCATGTAAGGGTTGGGTCCCCACCAATAAAATATCCTTGTTATCTCGGGATAGATATGAAAACCAAGGAGCAATTCGTGGCCAAGGAAGGTAAAAGCCTTGACGAACTGGCAAAGGAATTTGGTGCTAATAGCGTTGCTTATGTTTCAATAGACGGATTGGTGGAAGCAATAGGATTTGAAAAAAATAATCTTTGCCTTGGCTGCCTCATTGGGAAATATCCAATACCAATTACTAATTTGAATGCAAACAATTTTACCTAAATTCCCGTTTTATTTTCTCTATTTTTCTTTAGTCCTCTTGGGTATATCTGATTTTATTCCTGCCAAATCGGCTCTTGCGGCTTTCACAATGCCGTTGGCATAAACTCTGGCAATTTTTCCTGCTAGTTTCCTAGGCGCTTTATATATGTCTGGTATTTCATATATGACCCCGTGCTTTGGAGGGGTGCCCTTTCCTTTTTTAAATCTAAAAAAGGCTTTTTCTGCACCCAATATCTGTATTGCACTTGATGAACTCATAGCAATTTCTTTTATTCCACCTGATAAACTTATGAGCCTTGCAGTAACTTTATGTCCAATGAGGGAAGACGTATTGGGAGCATTCCTTTCCACATATGCCTTAAGCATAGAATCCAATTTGTCCCTGTAATTCAGCAAATTTTCTTCTAACTCTTGAAAGAGCTTTGTTGCTCCTGGATCTATCTTATCGGAATATTTTATCAGAGTTTCTGATTCCACTTTTTTCAATGTCACAAAATTTATGAACTTGTCAATTTCATCAATCATTTTAACAAGCTTATCTATAATTTGGTCTTCCGTTATCTTTTCTCTCATAATACTTTTGTTAATGGCGCTTGTAAGTTCCTTTATATTTTCCAAGTCTAAATTTTTATTGACCAGTGAATCTGTGAACACTATAGTTTCTCCATTATATTCAGATCTGCCTTCTCTTAATAATTCCAAATATATTTTCATAAATTCATCTTTCGATATTTTTATTTTCCTGACGCCATCACTCAATTCGTCGTAGCTAACTAGATAAAGCATTCATAATCCTATTATGAATATGTTAATTAAATTTTATATCCCCATTTTTTAAACAAACTATCATTTGTTAATTTTTAATCTGTTAAATGCTTAATTTTCGCATTCAATGAAGAAATTGCACATCCATTATGATTCCAATTAAAATTTTATACTTATAAAGAATTTACCCTAATGCAACTAAAAAAATATGATTATGATAGACTCCTGTATGAATATAGGGAGAAGTTTGACAATAAAAACCCCCTTCAATATACTGTTAATTTTTTAAGGAATAAGGTGGATAAATATAACTGGGTTGGAATTTACATGGTTGAAGACGATGATTTGGTATTAAGAGCCTGGGATGGACCGGAAGCTACTGAGCACGTCAGGATAAAGATAGGTGAAGGAATATGTGGGCTAGCAGCTAAAGAACAATTTACAGTTGTAGTACCTGATGTATCAAAGGACAGCAGATATATAGCCTGTTTTCCCAATACAAAATCTGAGATAGTTGTACCAATTTTCAATAATGGTAAAGTAATTGGAGAAATTGATATAGACAGCGATTTAATCGATCCTTTTGACAAGAAAGACGAGCATTTCCTCGAAAGCATAGCAAACTTTTTAGGCAGTTTGTTATAAGTGTCAATGTTGACTGCAGATTCGATTGACCTAATGAATAATTTTGGAGGTAATGCTCATATGATTGTTAAAAAATATACTAAATATGAGAAAGCTAGAATTATAGGTGCAAGGGCTCTCCAGATATCAATGGGGGCCCCAATTCTGGTTGACATTCCAAAGGATATAATTGACCCTGTAAAAATTGCCTTAATAGAACTTGAGAATGATGCAATTCCCATGACTGTTAAGCGCAAGAAGAGGTCAACAGTATGAAAAATTGGAGTGGTCATATTATTTTTCCCGATGACTTTCAGTGGAAATATCTGGAAAAGAGCTATAAAGGATTAATGGAACTATTCTTTGAAGAAACAGGAGAACTCGAGGAAGAACCAGACCATCGGGACGTTATAATATATATAAACATGGTAGATATAAAAAATAATAGAAAGCCTGAAGGATATAATAGAGAGGGAAAGCTCAGGATGGTCTTTCCTTTGCATAGGAAAGAAATTACAATTTTATCGCCCTTACCTGAATCCTACGTAAGGGATGTTTCCGAATCTCTCAGCAGGTATCTTACCAGTAAGAAAATAAAGCACAATTTGGAATTTGATTTAATGAAATACACTGAATACAGGAAAAAGAGAAAATAAGTTTATCCCAGATATTCAAGAATTCTATTTCCACCTTCAATTAATTCTTCCATAGACAAAGCATATGAGATTCTAAAATTGAACTTGGAAGATGGTCCGAATGGTTCACCGGGTGTCACCAGAACTCCCTTCTTCTCTAGAAGATCGTTGCTGAATTTGTTCCCATCCATACCATTCAATAGTTTTGGAAATATATAAAAAGTTCCGCGTGGTATATTTAATTTCAACTTTTCGCTCTTTGATAGTATCTGATAAATTTTGTTTCTCTTTTCTTGGAAGGATTCTTTCAATTTTTGAGGAAAAACCCTGTCATCCATGGCTTTCAATGCGGCATACTGAGAAATTGATGGTGCACATGTAATTGTATGCTGCTGATAAGCATCTAAATATGGACTAAATGATTTTGGGGAGATAATATAACCTATTCTCCAGCCAGTCATTGCGTGGCTCTTTGAGAAACCATTTACGACGAATGTTAAATCTTCCATGCCTGGAAACTGCAGAATTGATTCGTGTTTCCCCTCATACACTATATCTTCATAAATTTCATCTGACATTACATAAATCTTTTTATCCAAGGAAATATCTGCCAATGCTTTTAACTCTTCATGGGTTGCAACCCAACCTTGTGGGTTGGCAGGGCTATTTAGGAGTAACATTTTTGTTTTGGGTGAAATCTTTTCCTTCAGATCCTCAATATCCAAGGATCCATCATCGTTTGAGTTAACGTATACTGGCTTCCCTCCAAAAAGCTTCACAATTTCTGGATAAGATAAAAATGATGGGTCTTGGAGCAAAACCTCATCACCTGGCTCAATCACTGATCCCACTGCTATGTTAATTGCAAATTTTGCAATCGATACTATAACCTGGGATGGCAGTATTTCCTTTGAGGTCATATCTGAATATTTCTTTGCTATTTTGCTTCTCAATTCAGGAATCCCGGAAGATGGAGTATAATGAGTTTTTCCGGCCTGGGCCATTTTGAATGCATATTCTATCACTTCAATTGGTGTGGTTGGCTCAGGTTCCCCGGCTGCAAATGATATTACGCTTTTCCCTTGAGACTTTAGCTGGGAAAATTTGTTATTCAGAGAAATTGTTGCAGAGGGTGTTATGTTTTTATATAAGGTAGATACCATGGCGAATTATGTCTTCTTGATATATTTAAATTTACATTTTCCTTACTTCGAAATGTAAATTAATCAGGTATGGTTATTGAATTAGTGGCTGTAATTGCAAAAAATCTATATAAAAAGTACGGAAACAAATTGATTCTCAATGACATAAATTTAGAGATAGTAGATGGTGACATCTTTGGCCTACTTGGACCTAATGGTTCCGGTAAATCAACACTAATGAAAATTTTTGCGGGGACACTGAAATATGATTATGGTCAGGTGACAGTGGAATCATACGATCCAAATAGAAATCCAATTGAAATAAGAAAAATTGTTGGTTATGTTCCTGAGACTCCAGTTTTGTATGAATCATTGACTCCGAGAGAATATTTTGAATTCATAGGTAGCATGAGGGGTCTCGACATTTCTCCAAATTTATTGGAAAAGAGGATTGACGAATTGGCATATGCCCTTGGAATTTCTGAATATATGGATAATTTTATTGGTTCCCTTTCCTTTGGTACTAAGCAGAAGGTATCTATAATTTCATCCCTACTTCACAATCCTAAAATTCTAATACTTGATGAGAGCATTAACGGCCTTGACCCAAAATCAGCAAAGATTTTTAAGAGCCTTCTAATGGATCTTTCTAAGGAAGGAAAAATAATTATTTTCTCCACACACATATTAGAAATAGCACAGAACATATGCAAGAAAGTTGCAATAATGGATAAAGGCTCAGTAAAGTATACTGGGAAAATAGATGAAATTTCTTCCCAGGATAAAAACCTAGAAGAAGTTTTTCTTAAATTAACATCTTCAGAGGACATAGATCAGATAGTTAAAGCACTGAAGGAGTCTATAACTTCGTAAATTAAGGTATATGGAACATTAATAAATATGTGTTTCATGTCTAAATATGCTTCATTATTTTAAGGTATCAATCCCGCTCATCCAGGAATTTAAAACAAGTTTTGGTGTGCAATACCAAAGGGAGGCAGTAATACTTCGATACTATGATGGGGAGATTGAAGCTTTCGGAGAGATGGTTTCGGATGAATATCCTGGATATTCTTATGAGTTCAATGACGCTGAAATTATTGTCATAAAAAAATATTTAGCCCCTATTTTGAAAAAAACCCAAGACCCTGAAGAATTTTCTAAATTAACTGAACATATAAAAGGGCATAATATGGCCAAGGCTGCCTTGGAAATGATGCTTTATGATTATATTTCAAAGAAAGAGGAAAAACCGCTCTATAAATTTATAGGTAGAACTAAGGGTTATGCTGATGTTGGAATATCTATTGGCATATCAAGTATTGATGCCACCATTAGTACAGTAGAGAAGGCAGTTAATAGGGGATATAAGAGAATCAAAGTTAAAATACAGAAAGGGCATGATATTGAGCTTTTGAAATCCTTAAGGGGGAAGTTTCCTAATATTCCCTTGAGTGTGGATGCTAATCAGGATTACACCTTAAAAGATTTGGAAACTTTGAAGAAATTGGACGATTTCAATCTAGAATATATAGAACAGCCTCTTGGTAAAGATGATTTCATAGGATATACAAAGCTAAAAAAAGAGATTCAAACAAAAATATGCCTAGATGAGTCCATTGAGTCCCCAGAATCGGCCATAATGTATATTGAAGCAGGTATTGCAGACATTATTAATTTGAAACCTGGAAGAATGGGTGGCATTGGAAATACTTTGAAGGTAATTGATATTGCAAAGAAAAATTCAGTGGGTTTATGGGTTGGTGGCATGCTAGAAACAGGTATTGGAAGATCCTTCAATATTTCCATAGCATCCCTAGAAGATGTAAAATTACCTGGAGATACAAGCCCCAATGACAAATACTTTTGGAAGGATATAACAATGGAGGTATTTACCATGGAAAACGGGAGAATTTATCCATTCAACAATCCTGGGATAGGTGTAACCATTGACTACCCCAATTTCATTCAGGTGATGAAGGATGGAGAAAAAATTATTGATTGAAAATGTAAAAAAACAATTCCAGAGGATGGTCGAACTTAGAAGAGATATCCATAAGCACCCTGAGATTGGAATGGAAACTGTTAGGACCTCTGAAATAGTCATTTCCGAAGCTAGTAAATTCGGCTTGAAATATAAAAAGATAGGAAATGGAGTAGTTTTAGACTTTGTAGATGAGCCTCATATAGCTCTGAGGGCTGATATGGATGCACTTCCAATCAATGAAGAAACAAATCTCCTTTTTCTTCGGAGATACCAAATAGGATGCATGCTTGCGGGCATGACATGCACACCGCAATTTTGCTTGGCTTAATTCCCATTGTCAAAAATATGAATCTTCCTGTTAGAATGATATTCCAACCAGGGGAGGAGATAGGCAAAGGAGCTATCTCAATGATAGATGGAGGTGCACTTGATGGTATAAAATTCATTTTTGGTCTCCATGCATGGACCTCCATGGATGTCGGCGAGTATCATATTGTAAAAGGTGGAGCCATGGCAGCTGTTGACAACTTCATTATCAAAATAAGAGGGAAAGGTGGACATGCTGCCTATCCTCATCTAGCTTATGATACTATTGCGGAAGCTGCTCGCTTAATTAATTACCTCTTAGAAATACCAAGCAGAAAGGTTAATCCTCTTGATCCTGCGGTTGTTTCTATAGGATACATTAAAGGTGGATATACCAATAATGTTATTCCTCAAATTGTGGAAATGGGTGGCACAGCTAGATCACTTAACCAAAATGTCGCTTCAATCATTGAGAGAGAAATCAAGTCCATTTCTAATGAGCACGTGGAGGTAACATATGAAAAAGAGCTACCTGTCCTTGAGAACGATGTTGAATATTCTTATTCGATAGATAGAATCGCAAAGGAATTTGTCAAAGACAGGATGGTTCCACCTACCATGGGTGGGGAGGATTTCGCCTTTTACTGTAAAAAAACACGTTGTGCCTTTGCATTTCTTGGAACTGGTAAAATCAATGGCATCGAAGTTTCAAAACACAGCAGTAACTTCAATATAAATGAAGAATCTATGATATATGGGGCCCTTCTCCATATTTCAGCCATTCTGGCCGCGGAAGAATTGATCAAAGTGTAGTTAATTTATTTTTCTTAATCCCTTTTTTAAGCAATGATTGCTCTTTATATGTAAAATATCTCATTTTTCAACTTACTGTTGGAAATATTCCATAGGTTATCTATGTGGTAAAATAATTTATAATATTATGTAATAATGGTTGATGCCCGATCCAGCTTCTAAATTTTTCAGTTGCAGCAATGTTGAAAGAGCAATATTTGAAGCAGGTATAAAGCTTGGTGCCATTTATCATCAATACACTGGCATTCCCGTGAACCAATATAACGTTGAATACCTTGAAAAGGCAATAGAAATGGCAACAGAGGCTCAGCCATTTGTAGAGGAAGTGAAGGTAAATATAGATAGGAATAAAATTGGCAAAGAGCTGTCTGTATACAAATATAAAACCCTAACCGGTGATATGATAAATGTAACCATCAAAATTAATTATGAGGGTGCAAGGGTCATTGGAGAAATGAAGTTCATCGATGAGATGAATTATCCACTCATGTTTTTCAGGGTAGATAAAAATGATCAGTAAAGTGGCCTTAAGTGGTTCCGAAGGGGTAGGAAAAACTGAAGTCTTAAAGAAAGTTATAGAAATATTGGAGAAAGAAGGGCATGTTGTTGGAGGGATAATTACAGAAAAGGAATATGAAGGAAAAGAACCAGTAGGATTAAGGGTAATAGACTGGCATTCTAAAAATTCCATCATATTTGCCCATAAAAGTATTAATTCAAGAATAAGGGTAGGGAAATTCGGTGTTGATATTAAAGCGTTTGATCAGATAGCAATACCTGCACTCCAATGGGCTAAAGATAATGCAGAGATCATAGTCATAGACGAAATCGGAAAGGTTGAACAGGAGAGTAAGCAGTATACAGAGCTTGTAAAGGAGATTCTTGATATGGATAAAATGCTGATTGTGACAATACACAAGAAAGGTAGAAATCCCTTATTGCAAGAAGTGAAGAAACGTGATGATATGAGGAACTTGGAAATAAATCCAATTAATAGAAATGTATTGGTCTTTAAAATTGTCAACATTATAAAAGGTGAAGAATCCACCATATGATATTTGAGGGTAATGCAAAGTTTCAGGCAATAGGTGCATTTACTCAGGGACCTGGAAAAGCTGGAAATGGATTTTACAATAGGGAAATGGTTACTTCTAGGGATTTCACAGTTTCAATATTAAAAATTTTTAGGCCAGGGTTGGCCCTGGATGGAATGGCAGGAACTGGCATAAGGGGTATCAGGATAGCTTTAGAATCCGGGTGGGAAGTTGTATTGAATGATAATAACCCTGTAAACTTTAATTTAATTAAGGATAACGTGAAATTGAATGGCCTAAATTCTCTTGTATGGAATTTAGACTTCAATGCAGCGGTTGCAGAAAAATTTTGGGATTACATAGACATTGATCCGTACGGTACCCCCGTAGGGTTTGTGGAAAATTCCCTAGCTCACCTAAAAAATCATGGAATTTTGGGTGTTACCATGACAGATACTTCTGTTCTGGAAGGAAAATTTCTCCAAAAAGGATATTTAAGGTATGGAGGATTTGGCTTAAGAGGGATCTATTCTAAAGAAGTATCAACCAGGATATTCGCAGCATATCTTATTAAAATTGCAGCATCTCTGGAGTTAGGGAGTAGAGTACTTCTCACAATAAGGGATAAACATTATATCAGGGTTTTTCTCCAGGTCCAACGAGGGGTAAATAGGGCTTTGAAATCCTTAGAAAATGTCAAAAATTTCACCTTAGAGGGAAAAACTATCGGTCCACTTTATTTGGGACCTCTGTACGATAACGAAGTTTTAGATAGAATAGATATCGAAAATCTATCAAGTAGATCCAAAAAGCTATTTGAAAACATGAAAAATGAAGACCTTATGCTTTTTTTCTATACGAATTCCATAAATAACCATGAAGTGAGTATAAATGAAATTATTGAAAGGATAAAAGAACGAGGATACAGGGCAGGCAGAACAAACTTCTTTGAGAAAGGAATAAAGACTGATGCTCCTAATGATCTCTATTATTCCATATTACAAGAAGCAGATTCAAATAAATTTATCTAATTGCATGAATTGAACCTGAGACAAATGAATGGCTTCCTTAAACTCATGAGACCCGTAAATGCAGTCATGGCATCCGTGGGAACAATAATTGGGGGTATAATCTCATTTGGCAGTTTTCGTGCTCTTTATGATGTCAATATTTATTTTGCAATGCTGACAGTTTTTCTTGTACTTATGGCAGGAAACATAATGAATGACTATTTCGATATTGAAGTTGATAAAATTAATCATCCTGATAGACCTCTGGCCTCAGGGAAAATAAAAAAGGACGATGCATTAGTATTTGCAATAGTATTTTTTATAATGGGATACCTTATTTCACTTTTCACCTTTAAGATAGTATTATCGCTAATAGTACTGTTCGCTATTGCATTGCTTGTTAGCTATGAGTGGAAGGCAAAAAAAGCAGGTTTAATTGGAAACATCATTATATCGTTCCTGGTAGCTTTAATATTTATATATGGATCCCTCAGTGTTAAGTTTTCATTTTTGGTATTAATATTTGCATTTATGGCATTTTTAGCTAATCTGTCAAGAGAAATAATAAAAGATGTTGAAGATGTGGAAGGGGATATTGATAGAAGAACACTGCCAATGAAAATAGGAAAAAAGTTGAGTACAGTATTTGCATCGGTATTCCTTTTGATAGCTATAACTATATCCCCAATACCATACTTATATTTCCATTGGAATATTTACTATTTAATTGCCGTTCTTTTGGCAGACATCCTCTTTTTAGTTTCCATAATATTTTCATTTAATAACCCCAAGAGGGGGCAGGAATTTATTAAATTTGGAATGCTAGTTGGCCTAGTGGCATTTTTAATTGGTGGTGCGGTATGATATTGAACAATATGAAATATGGGCGTATATCCCATTTGACCCTTTTGGATCCTGATAAGGTTAATGAAGAAAATATAGGTAGAATAATGGAAATTATCAACAATTCGGGATCTGATGGCATCATGGTCGGAGGATCCACTGCTACAGATACGGCAGTTGTTGATAAGACTGTAACCATGATAAAAAAGTACACTAAACTACCCGTGATATTGTTCCCTTCAGCCTCTACAGCCATATCTCCGAAGGCAGATGCCATTTTCTTTATGAGTCTTCTCAACTCCAGAGATAGGGAATATATTATAGGGCATCAGGTTAAAGCCGCCAGGGCCATTAGAGAAATGAAAATGGAGGTTATCTCTTTAGCTTATTTAATATTCGAACCTGGCATGACTGTAGGTAGGGTTGGAAACGCCATTCTTATCGGGAGGGATGATGTAGAAACAGCATTATCATATTCCCTGGCTGCGGAGATGCTCGGTTTTTCAGCATTGTATTTGGAGGCAGGTTCAGGGGCTGACAGACCCATTGACAAAAAAGTGGTTGAAAGTGTTACTCATGAGGTAACCATACCGGTAATTGTAGGAGGAGGAATAAGAGATCCACAGACGGCAAAAGAATTTATAGATGCTGGTGCAACTACTATCGTCACTGGAACCATAGCAGAAAAAGATCCAAATATGCTCGCAAAAATAATAAAATCAATTAAGGCTCGTTAAACTCGCCTTCACAAGGTAGCCATGTTAATAACACAAATTGGTAAGCGTTACCCTTACATGGTTCCCTAGAGTATGTTAGGGTTATCGAACACGTAATGGTGCAGCTTGTAACACTTGGTTTACCCCTAGGCTCCCCAGGCACGCTAACAAAAGCAATACGGTATTAT
>Ga0074075_13822_pt1 | contig 48841 bp, 47 predicted proteins | sample YNPg_E_FD_63712 | JGI IMG/M metagenome (GOLD analysis project Ga0074075, IMG submission 63712) | Hot spring microbial communities from Beowulf Spring, Yellowstone National Park, Wyoming, USA - YNP_Beowulf Spring_E v2 (version 2) | ecosystem: Environmental > Aquatic > Thermal springs > Hot (42-90C)... | reverse complement strand
GATGGTAGGTACCTAGAGCACCCAAAACCGCTTGAGCGCTCTCTTGAAAGAATCAGGATGCTGCAGAGAACACTTTCAAGAAAAAGGTTTCTTTCGAATAACTGGCTTAAAGCTAGGATGAAACTTGCGAAGGAACACGAACACTTAAAGGATTTTAGGCGTGACCTTTAAACTTGGGGCTCTCCTCTCATGGGAGTACGACGTTTTGGTGTTAGAGGACTTGGATGTCCGAAATTTGGTTCAAAAAGGCGAAAATAAAAGAGAAGGATGAGGCTGTACGACTCCTCGTTCTCAGAACTCAGAGCTGTGCTTGAGTGGGAGTTTCGAAAAAGAGAAAAACTTGTTTTGCCTGTGCCAGCATACAACACATCCCGTGAGTGTTTCCTGTGTGGTGGGATCAACCAAAGCTTGACTTTAGAAGACCGAGTGTTTCTCTGCCCCCACTGTGGTTTATCTTGGACCGGGATCTTAACGCTTCTTTGGTGCTTTTGAAGAGGTCAGGGTGGGTGCCACCCGCGGTAGCCTGTGGAGCTTCGCCCAATACCTCCTCTACTCTCTCTTGGGTTGAGGAGGCAAGGCGTGGCGGTGGATTCAGGAAGCTCCCGCCTTCAGGCGGGGGTAGCTCACATCGTCTCTAAGTGTTTTAGTGAACTATCCTGTTTAAAAGGAGAAGTTTTGCAGGCTCTGCGGGCGGCTTCCATTATAGTATACGTTTCCACATTTTACAAGAAATTTGCGTTTCGGATAAACAGCATGAAATCTAGTCGGTGTTCATCGTTTACAGTAAGCTCAAACCCTTCAGGGCTGGGCTTTCAGTTGTAACTTTCAACTTATTAGGAGAAACACGCTAATAAGTGCACTTATTGCGATGTACCACCATCCCAAATGCTCAGTTTAAATCTTTGGCTCTACTCGCAAAAATCCACGCGCCTTGACAAAGAACTCATGATGTGCTTAACTAAAGGTGTCATTCGATTTAGGCGCTTTTTCCGATCCACTCCCTGATAATTTTTGAAACCAATGTCAAATCCTTTTTTTCGATAACCACATCGGCTTTTCTTTTCACAATTTCTTGGGCGTTAAACGCAATTTTGAGATCGGCGATTGTAAAGAGCTCAAGGTCGTTTGCGCCGTCCACCACAGCAACAACGGGTTCTTTTTCCAATAATTCTCCAAAAGCGCTTTTCAAAATAAGGGTTTTATTGGCGTTCACAAGTAACGCGTAGCCTATCAAGCGTCCTTTGTGAAACACCAGTTCATTTGTGAAAATATGGTCGAGTTTGAGCTCTTTTTTCACTCTTTGTCCAAGCAGGCTGAATCCACCTGATACGCCAACCAAAGTGCAACCCATTTGCCTTAGCTCTTCGAGCGCTTGTTTGGCGCCAGGCATAAAAGGAAGGCTCTGTGCAACTTGGACGCAAAGTGTCTCATCAACTCCCTTTAACTCTTCCACACGCCTTCTCAAACCCTCTTCCCAGTTTATCTCTCCTCTAATCCCTTGTAGTGTGATTTGTCTTACTATTTCCTCTTTGCCCACGAGTTTTGCGACCTCTGGCAGAAATTCACCATCAACAAGCACGCCTTCGACGTCAAACGCCACAATCATACAATCTCACTTCAATGATTGTGGTGTCAAGCTTTACAAATATTAAAGCGTTTTTTTCGTGTGAGGTAAAGAACCAGTAGTAAAACAACGATTGGTAGAAGAATGTAAAGCGTGTAGGGTTGGTAGTTGATCTTGTGTTCCAGTGTGATCGAATAACCCGAGGAGTCAAGCACAACCAATTTAATCACGTTTTGTCCGAACTTTGGTAGCGTCAAGTAAATTTGTTGCGAGCTCATGTTAAGAGCTCTTCCGTTAACGTACCACGCAAAGCGATAAGGGGGTGTGCCACCTTCTACATAAACCGTGGCGCGCACTTTACCAGTAAAAGGCGAGCTTGTGACGTTAAGGAAAGCCACAGGGTCGCTGAACACCCTTAAAACAAGCGCTTGCGTCAAAATCGTATAACCCGTGTCATCGGTGATCTTCGCTTGAACAAAGTACGTCGCGTTGTCGCGCGGCACAAAGTAAAACAGCGAACCGCTTGTCGCATACGTGTGATTCACGTACCAGTTAACAGAGTACGGAGGAGTTCCTCCAGAAACGACAACGCTTATTGGAAGCGGAACACCGATGTCGCTAAAGCTTCTATTAAAAACAAGCTGCGCGCGTGGGTCTGGATTCACTCTTAGTAAAAGCGTTTGCTCAGAAACGTAGTTTGTACGGTCTTTGAGCAAAACTTTGAGTGTGACCAAACCCGTTTTGTTGAGCGAAAAACTCAAAGAGCTAGAGTTTGTGCTTGCGACAAGCGAGCGGTTATCGTAAATTCGCTCAGTGTAGGGAGGGGTTCCGCCAATCACACCAAAGTGTAGAAAAATTGTTTCATCAGCGTCTACCACGTTTCGTGAGACGTTTACGAACAAGCTAGGGTCAGGATTGACCGAAAAGAAAAACGGCTTAGAGGATGCCACGTATCCTTTGAGTGTTCGAACAAAAACATAGTAAAAGTGTTCGCCTAGAGCAAGCGCACGAATGCTAGTGTTCAGCAAAAGCGCGCGCGACAAAGAAAAAGAGCTGTAAAAACGCGTGTTGTCAAGGTAAATCGTGTACTCAAACGAGCTATTCGTTTGAACAAAAGCTGTAAGAGAAAGGTTGACGACTTCGCCAAAATCGGCGTACACCGGTTTTGCGTAAACCGTGAGCGAGATTGGTTCCTTTCCCGTCACAAAACCGTAACCGTACGCGTACTCGTACGCACCATCTGTGTAAAAGCTTTGAAGTTCGTAAACGTAATTAAAGCGCATGAAGGTTGAGTTGTAAAACAGCTGTGTGCCATTAGAAGGGTCGTACTCGTCCGCCCATAACCATGCGGTGTTTATTTTTGAAAGCTTTGATACAAACAGGTTTCAAAGAACCAAAAAATTTGTCCACGTGATACTCTTCCGTCATAACGCCCGTGAAAAAGCCGTTTTGGTTTGAAGGTGAATGAACGCTTCCCACAAAATACGAGCCATGCGCAAAATACGAGGTGTGCGCCACAGCGCCAGTTGAGTAGTCTTTCGCAAAAAAGCTCACGTTTGTAGCAGAAAAGCTGAGCTCCAGAAGAATTGTGTCGCCCGATTTCACGCTCGTTGAAAAGTTGAGCGCTCCTCCCCCACCACCTTCTGGAAACACGCTAAACCCAGTAGAGTTGAAAACTTCAAAAACCATTACAAAACCTGGTAAGTAGCCGCCGCTTGTTTCTGGCCAGTCGTAAGCCACACCCACTTGGTACCACCAGCCTGCGTTCGTCAGCCCGTTTAAAAGATAAGCAGGACCGTAACCATAGCGATCCGTCTGCGAAACCACGCTCACGTTCCAACTCAGGTTGACGTAGTCTTGCGTAAAAGTTTCGCCAAGTTGTTCGTCCCAAACGGGCACAGGAAGCGCGCTTGTGGCTTTTGAAGAAAGAAAGGGTCTTAGACCATAAAACCGTCTTTGATCGACCTTTGAAAAGCTCGCCTGTGCGTGTAGCACAAGGATTGCCAATAAAACGATGAGCAAAAAAGCGCGCAAAACCACAAGTTTAATTGGATTTGAAATTTAAAAGTATAACCCTAAAAGCCTAGCACCAAAAATCGCAAAAACCGCGCCAAAAAATAGTGCTAAAAAGTTTAAAAGGGGGTTGTCGTAAGTAAAGTGTGCAAAAGCGATTCTCACCCATCGACCTTTCTTTTTTGTGTAAACACCACGCTCGGTGAACGCGTCAAGAATAATGTGTGATGAACCGCAAACAAAACCCAAAAAAGGAGAGAAAGCGATAAAGAAAGCGGAATCGCTTTGAAAGGGTCTAACCGCGTAGACGGGGTCGCCTTGAATCGACGCCAAAACATACGGAAGAGCTAGTGACACTCCTAACGCCGTGAACGCGCCAATCAAACCAGCGCGTGAAAGGGTGTGAGTTCTTGGGGAGCGAGAAGCAAAACCCCCTCTTATTTCATGACCTAGCGCGTCTATCAGCTTGTTTGTGAACACGCTTATCACAAAAAGCGAAAACACATAAGACAGCTTGCTTTCTGTACCAAAAGACACAAAGGATGCGCGCGAAATCGCGCCAAACGTAGCGAGCGAAACACCAAAAGAAAACGCATAGTGAGAAAACAGTTTCATTTTTCGAAGGCTTAAAAGTTTGTGTGATTTATCTGTTTTATGATAAAACAAATCGTTCAAAGCGCTTTGAGTGGTGAAAGCAAGTGCTTTTCGCATTGTGACAAACACGCAAAGCTTTATTTGAGCGAACACGAAGGAAAACTTTTGGGCGTTTACGCGTGCCCCTCTGGATACGTTTCAAGAATTGTGCTTTATGAAAGAACGCTTGAGCTTGAGTGGTTCAAGCGCTTTCTTGAAAGCGTAACAAAAAGCGAAGTGAAGGACGCTGACATCCGCATTGCCACAAGACACCCTTGGGAGCTAGCGCTTGATGTCGAAGAAAAAGTGGTTTTAAAAGAAGCGTACTGGACGCAAAATTACAGAAGGACCAAAAGCGAAGACCCAAACAGGATTGCGCTCTTTAGGTGCACTACCTGTGGCAAGCTGTTTTTGCAAAGCCTTTCGTCGAGTAACACTCTTTGCGAAACATGTTCAAAACGCGCTTGAGTCACTAAAAGCCTTAAGCATTTTCGCAAATCTTCCGTCGCTGTTTACGAGCTTTGAAGGAGGCCCCATTTCGACCACTTTTCCGTTGTCTATGTATATCACGAAGTCGCACGTCTTTACCGTGGAAAGTCTGTGTGCTATTATGATTGAAGTTCTTCCGCTTAGCGCTTTGAAAAGCGCTTTTTGAAGTCTTGACTCAGTAAACGGATCAAGCTGTGAAGTCGCTTCGTCCAAAATTATGATTTTCGGCTTTCTCACAATCGCCCTTAAAAAGCTCACAACCTGCTTTTGCCCCTCTGAAAGATTTCCTCCTCTCTCGGTGAGCTGCGTGTCAATCCCCTGGGGAAGAGAAGAGAATATGTCTTCAAGCTCTAGCTCTTTTAAAGTTTTGAGCACCTCTTCTTTGGTCGTTTTAGAGCCAAAGCGAATGTTGTCAAAAACGGTTGTGGAAAACAAGAAGGGCTCTTGCAAAACCACCGCTAGCTGACTTCTATAGCTCTTTGTTTCAAGTGAGAATATGTCGTAGCCATCAACGAGGACTCTTCCACTCGTCGGTTTGTAAAATTTAAGAAGAATGTTCACAAGCGTGGATTTTCCAGCCCCCGTCGGTCCTACGATCGCCACTTTTGAACCAGAAGGTATCACGAAAGACACACCCTTTAAAACTTCAGTTTTTCCATCGTAAGAGAAGTGGACGTCCTGAAACTCGATTTCACCCTTGAGCTCTGGAGCGGGAATTGCGGGCTTTTCATCACTTTTTGGCGCGGAGTCGATCAATCTGTATATTCTTTCAAGTCCAACCATAGCCGTTTGGTAAGAGTTGTAGAACTGGCTGAGCTGAATGATTGGGTTAAAGAAGCCCTGCACGTACGCAAGAAACGAAACAAGAAGACCTATCGTGATTTCACCCGAAAGCACCTCTTTTGAGCCGTAGAAAAGAACGAGCGCGATCCCAAAAGCCTCTATCACAAGAATCACGCTGTTAAAGCTTGAGGTCAGCCTGTTTGCCTTTAGGTTTGCGAGCATGTTGTTCACATTTGCTTCATCAAACCTTTTTGAGATTTCTCTTTCCTTTGAAAACGCTTTGATCACCCTGATTCCGCTTATCGCTTCCTGTAGCCTAGCGGTTACAACCGCTATAGTTCTTCGTGTTTCAAGAAAGTTTTTTCTGATTTTGCCTTGTAGCGCAAACGAAAACAGCGCAAGCGCGGGTATCACGCTGATTGAAATCGCGGTGAGCGACAAATTAAGGTATAGCATTATCGCGATAGAGCCAATCACTCCGATAAAACCCGCAAGAACTTGAGGCAACTGAAAAGTAAGAAAGTCGCTCAAAGCCTCCGCGTCATTCAACACATAGCTCATGATACGCCCGGCTTCTCTTTTTGAGTAGTAGTCAATCGGAACGATTTGTAGCGTCCTAAAGCATTCGTCTCTTAAATCCTTGATCACTTTCTGTGAAACAACAGGAAGTAAGTAGCTCCTTCTGTTTTCCGCAAAGTAGTTCAGCACGTAAAGCGCGCCATAAAGCGCGCCAAACTCTGCAGTCTGTGTGAACTTTTCTTGGGTGATAGCGTTCACCGAAAGCCCCAAAACGTAAGGCGCTAGCATCGTAACCGCAGTGCTCGTCAAGATGCTCAGCGCAATAAGCACCACCTCCTTTTTGTACTTTAGCATGTGAGAAGCAAGTCTTCGCACTTTTTCAAAATCCTTAATCTGCTTTTGTTCGTCCTCGTAAACCATGATTCACACCTTGCTCAGAGCTTCAAGCTGCAAAACTCTTCTGAGCTCTCTGCCTTTGGTGAGAAGTTCGTTCAAACTTCCTTGTTCGACGATTTCACCGTTCTTTAGCACCACAACTCTTTGAGCAAGTCTGAGTGTGGAAAGCCTGTGTGAAATTATGATCGTGGTCCTTCCTGAAATCACGTTCCTTATCGCTTCTTGAAGCTTTCGCTCAGTTTGAGCGTCAAGGCTTGACGTCGACTCGTCAAGGATGATGATTTTTGGATTTACCAACAAAGTCCTTGCGATCGCAACGCGCTGTCTTTGGCCGCCTGAAAGCGTTATTCCTCTTTCACCAATAAGAGTGTCGAAACCATCAGGAAGAGAATCTACGAACTCAGAAAGCTGTGCAAGCTCAACCGCGTTTTTCAGCTGCTCTTCGCTTACGTTTTCCACGCCAAAGCAGATGTTGTCTCTCAGTGTGCCTGAAAAGAGAAACACGTCTTGCGACACAACTCCCACGTTTCTTCTGAGGGATCTAAGGTTGTAGCGCTTTATGTCGACACAGTCAAGCAAAACCCTCCCGTGCGTCGGCTCGTAAAAACGTGGGATCAAATCGATCAGCGTTGTTTTTCCTGAACCAGATTCACCAACAAGCGCGACCACCTCACCCGCGCGTATTTTCAGGTTGATTCCTCGAAGAACGTATTTACCACTTTTTTCAAGCCAAACGTCCTGAAACTCGATTTCACCCTTTATTGAACTTGCTTCCAACCCGCTTTCTTCGATTTTTTCATCAGGAACGCGCTCAATTTCGTAAACTCTTTTCAACCCAGCACGCCCGTTCTCCAAAAAAAGCACGAACTGCCCATAAAACCTTACTGGAGAAAGTAGCGTTCCGTAAAGGTTTACCGCCGCAACAAGAGCACCCACTTCGCTCACGCGTATGAGCTCGCCGCTCAACATGAGTAAAAGCGCGACGGCCACGCTCACGGTGAGTGTGAGTAACGGTGTGTACACACCGCGAACAAAAGACACGCCTTTGTAGTCTTCAACGTAGTCGCGCGTGGACTCTTCAAAAAGAGACACCTGATCTTCTTCTATCGCGTAGCTTCTGATGAGCTTTTGACCAGCTATGTTCTCTTGAAGAATTTTGGACATTTTGCCGTACTTTTCTCGTATTGCGCCCCAAAATCGCTCTTGTTTTTTCGCAAGAAGAAATGTAAGACAAAGTAGAATTGGAAGCGTCAAAAGGTAAACCAAACCATATATCCTTCCCAAACCGAAGAACGCAAAGCCAGACGCTATGATGAGAAAAGTGGTGCTCATAAATTGTGGAGCGCCAAAGCCTATTAGCCTTCTAATCGCCTCTATGTCCATCGTGGAGCGAGCGATGAGGTCGCCAGTTGAGCTTGAGTCGTGAAACGAAACGCTTTTTGAAAGAATTGAATCAAAAAGCTCCTTTCTGATTTGGTAAACCACCTTTTGCGCAAGCCACTGTCCACCGTATGTGGTCACAAACTGTAGCGCTCCCGCAACACCAGACACCAAAACGATAAGAAACGCATAGTAAAACACAGAGCTTGCGCCTTTCGTGAGCACGCTTTCTACCGCACGACCGATCAAAACTGGCACGTAAACCCTGAGCTCAGAAGCGGAAAGCGCTGAAACCGAAATTGTCACAATTACAAGCCAGTGTCTCTTTAAGTGGTTTAGCAGGGTCGCAAGTTCACCCAATTCAAAAACATGTGCTAAAACCAAGCGTAATATTTCAGCTTAACCGAATCTTGAGATGTGGATTAAGCAACACCTTCCCACTCAAGAAAGAATCTTTCAAGAAATTTTAGCATGAATTCATGCCTTGCCTCTGCGAGTTCCTTTGCCCTTTTTGTTTTCATTCTTTGTTTAAGGTGTAAAAGCTTTTCATAAAAGTGATTGACTGTGCTCGAACTCGAATGCGCGTACTCCTCAAAAGAAGAGTGTAGCTTTGGAGGGATTTCTGGTGTGTGGATTGGCCTTCCCGCTTTTCCCCCATAGGAAAAAGCTCTTGCGATTCCTATTGCGCCCATCGCGTCCAATCTATCTGCGTCCCTTACGATTTCACCTTCTTTTGTGGTGGGCACATCTTCGACAAGCGCGCCTTTGAAGCTAACCGCTTCGACTGCACAAACAATTTCATCGATTTCTTCTTTTTTTAGGCCAAGCTTTTGCAGAAGCTCTAACGCCATGCGCTTTTTTGCTTGGTTGTTTGGAACTTTCCAGTCCCACACGTCATGTAAAAGCGCGATGATCTCCACTTTGCGGATGTCGCACACTTCTGTTTTCGCGTATTTCAAGAGAAAGCCTTCTTACGCGCTGTGTGTGCCACCAATCATGCGCAGACGGCTCTTCATCACTCAGCGAGCGCACGAATTTCTCGATTTCCTGTATCAAGTTTGGACCACCTCTAAAAGCGTTCCTCGCGTCTTGGTCACACGCTCCAAACGCTCGTAGTCCACTTCAATTCCTATTCCAGCGCCGTGATTGGGTGTTATTCTTCCGTTGACCATTTTAAACGGGTTTAAAACTATGTCTTTTTCGAAGTACTTTTCGTTTGGCGAAGTGTCACCCGGATAATCCACGAGCGACAAACTCGCAAAGCTTATGTTAAAACTCCTACCAACACCTGTCTCAAGCATTCCGCCCACCCAAACATGCCCCCCAAAGGAGCGAGCGATTTTCGCAATTTCCAAAGACGGAAAAAGACCAGCGACCCTTCCTGGCTTTATGTTGACCACACGCGCGGCGCCTATTTCAAACGCCTTTTTACACTTTTCTGTTGAGGTTATGGATTCGTCTAAGCAAATAGGTGTGGAAATGAGCTTTGCGAGCTTTGAGTGGTGAATCAAGTCATCGTGTTCAAGCGGTTGTTCGATATAAAGCAGGTGAAACTGGTCAAGCGCCTTAAGGATATGAAAATCGGAAAGTGTGTAATCACAGTTTGCGTCTACACTTAGGGGTGCGTCGGGGTAAGCGCTTCTTATTGCCTCGACAATTTTAAGCTCCTTGCCTTTTGCTATTTTCACTTTCACCCTTTTATACCCTTTATTTAGCGCTTCGCCCACCCTTTCCACCATGTTTTTCGGTTCATCCATTCCTATTGAAATTCCAACATCGGCGTAACCCTTTGTCTCCCCCAAAAACTTGTAGAGCGGTTTGTTTTCTAGCTTTGCGTGATAGTCCCATAGTAGCATTTCGAGCGCCGCTTTTGCCATGTTGTGCCCCTTAATCGCGCTTGCGCGTCTAAGAAATTCTTCAGGCTTTGGAAGGTCAGAAACAAGCTTCACAAGGTGGTCCCTTATTATGTGTAGCGCGGTGTAATTGTCTTCGTAGCTATAGTGAGGTTCCTCATCTGTTACACACTCCGAATACGCCGTCACACCATTTGAGCGTAGCTCAAATATCAACGCCCTTCTTACTGTTTGCGTGCCAAAGCTTGTGGTGAAAGGCGAGAGCAACGGTAGCTCAACCAGTCTGTACTCAAGTAGCATAAAGCGCAAAGCGTTTGCTCACCAAAAAGCGTTTTGTTTTAACAACGTGTAATAGTCTTTGCTTGTGTCTATGTCAATCAAAATTCCAGGGTCGTCAACTTCGACATAAAGAACCCTTTTACCCAAAGAGTCGAATAGCTGGCTTGCCCCCCTATCACCCTGTAAGTTTTGAATTCTTTCTTTGAGCTCAACGCTCAGAATAACTGGATTTCCTCTTTTTCCTTTGTGTGTCGGCACAGTTGCGAGTGGTTTTGACTTTTCATGCTCTACCAAAAGCGTTTTTACGGTTTGCTCTTTGACGAGAGGCTGGTCTCCTAATACCACAAGTATCGCGTCCACTTTATCGCACAATTCCTGAAAACCAAGCTTAATAGACGAAGAAATTCCAAGTTGGTAATGAGGGTTTTCCAAAATTTTAAAATCACAAAGTTCAACTTGGCTTCTTATTTTTTGCGAGTCACGACCCAAAACTATCACTTTGTGTTTTACTGGTAAGCTTCTTACAAGCTGTATCACGTGCGTAAGTAACGGTTTGCCCTTGTACTCAAGTAATAGCTTTTGCACACCCATTCTTTTTGATTCGCCGGCGGCTAGCACTAAACACCCAAAATCCACGCACTTGGTAACTTGTGACGACAAAAAAGCTTTTTTAAAAATAGGCGAACTCTGTGCTTCAAATAGTAATCCAAAGCGGGATCCGTAATTACGATAGCCATTATCTCGCTTTTCCACAAGCTCTTTCTTTAATCTACTACCCTGTAAAGCTAATTTGAATTCTTGCAGAATTTCCCTGCCTTGTACCAAGTTCGTTTTTGGTAAGCGCTTTAAGCTCCTTAATCACTTTTCTAAATTGAGGTCTTAGAGAAAGCTTTTTGCACTGTTTTTGAAGAACAGCTTAATTTAGCCACACAGGCACACCCTTAGTTATTTCGTAATTCGTAAAGCTTATCTGCAAACTGCTTTGCGTTACTTATACCTTTAAACTGATTTTGGCTGTTAGGCTTTTTTGAAAAATGTTAAGTGATGATTTGCCAAACCTTTGTGTAGAAATTAAAGCGACAAGCTGCCTGTTTTGCACACAATTTACAAGACCTCATAGTTCGTTTTCTCTCAAAAAATTCGCTTTCATCGGTTACGCCCAAATACAAACTTGACCATACTCGGTAAAATCTTCGCGTTTTAAAGGCGTTGTGCACACTATTAAGCCATTGACATGTTTTGACAGTCACCATTCGTTAAAAGTCGTGACTAGGTTATTCTGACCTCCTCTCAGCCTCTTTAGAGCGAGGCTTCCTTAAAGCGGTCAACACGTCTCGTGGCTTATCGCGTTCATCACAGCGGGTGGAAAGCGCCCATTCAGCTAGTTCGGCGAGCGGTAGCTAACGGACTACGTCTTTAGCCCGTTACCTCTTGGAGCTACTCCCCGATCCTTGGGACTCAGGGATATGTAGAGCCCTTATACACATCCTCATATGGGGACACGTTTTGTGTTCCACGTTCAAAACATTCACAAACTTAAAAATATCACACGCGCCTAAATTGGGCGAGGCTTGTCGTTCTTTTATCACTAGTACCACTCATGAGCTCTGGCGTGAGCGGTTCACTGGTAGCTACCGACTTTCACGTTTCCAGTTTTCTCCCCGCTTGGCGTAATTTTGTGCAAGAATTAGGTCGAGCTAGAATCTTGGTAAACCACCTTTCCTTCGCCCACCACAAGGATAGGGTGGCTTGTTATGAAGAACGGGTCGTCGTTCCAAACGCTCAAAGATGCGACAAAGCCAGGTTTTATCTCTCCTGCGTTTTCGAAACCCAAAATCTCCGCCGCCTCTTTCGTAACTTTCGAGATCGCTTGCGCTTTTGTAAGCCCAAACCTCATAAAATGTCTAAGCGTGTAGAACATATTTCTTTGTAGTATCACTGGATGGTCGCTCATCATGCAGAACTTTAGCTCCAGATTTAAGAAGCGCTTGTGCGTTTCTCCACGATTCGTGTTTTAGCTCAACTTTATAAGGAAAGGAATCCATCGGTCCGTACACCACGGGAATTCCCGCTTCTTTTATTGTGCGAAAAGCGTCCTCTCTATATATGTCAAGCCCGTGGTTTAGAACCGCTTTAAACCCGAACTCTTTCACAAGCTCCACCAAAACCATCGCGTCGTCTTCTTTGTGCAAATGAACCATCATTTTGTACTTACCAGAAAGTATGTCCATAAATAGCTCGGTGAGCGGTTCAACTTCTTCTGGTAGCTTTTTACCCATTTGAATAAGCCTTTGTGTTTTAATCGCTTTAATGAAGTTTTCGCGTAAAAGCGCCACCGCACCCATTCTTGTGGTCGGCCTTTTTCCTTTCCACTCGGTTGTGCTCCGCGGATTGTAGCCGAGCGCCGCCTTGATTCCCACGTCCATCACGTACGCGTCTTTGACGTTGTTCGCAAAGTTTCTAATGAGAACGCCCTTTCCCGCGATTATGTTTCCACTACCAGGTAAAACCGTGGAATAAAGAACGCCGCTTTCGACAGACTCCTTGAACGCTTGGTCGTCCATGTAAACGCTGTGTAACGCGTTCACAAGCGGGTAGATCGAATCCATTTGCTCGTTCGATTCGTCTTCTCTAGAAGGCTCGCCAGAGCGTGACATTCCTATGTGGCTATGTCCATCGATAAAAGCTGGCGTGACCACGCCTTCTGCGAGAATCTCTCCTTCAGGCTTGCTTTCTCCCACGTACTTTATTTTGCTTGCTTCGAAACCCACGTAAACCGATCTTTTTTCTTCTGAGCCATCGAACAAAACGCGCGCCTTTACAACTCGCATAATGCGAAAAATTCAAGGAATTAAAAAAGCGTTTTTGAAAGGCTTAATTTTGTTCTCGAACTTACAGTGATTATGGGAATGGTCGACATAACCGATAAGCCTGACAATCCAAGAAGCGCTGAAGCTTTTGGTAAACTTGTGTTGAGGCGCACTACACTTGAGAGGATTCAAAGAGGTGAGGTGGAAAAGGGTGACCCATTAAGCGCGGCGCGCATAGCGGGAACAATCGCCGCAAAAAAGACTTGGGAAATCCTTCCGTTTTGCCATCAAATTCCTCTTAGTTCGGTAAAGCTTGAGCTCGGTGTCGACGAGGAGGGGGTTTGGGCAAAGTCAAGCGTCAAGGCGATTTACAAAACAGGTGTTGAAATGGAAGCACTAATTTGCGTCACCACCGCTTTGCTCACGGTTTGGGACATGGTAAAACAGTACGAAAAGGACGAGAAGGGGGAATATCCGCAAACCAAGATAAAGGACGTCGTGGTTTTGAGCAAAAAGAAAGGTGAACACGCTTGAGCTCCCCTCAAAAGCACAAAGAGGAAGCAAAAAAAGCGGGCATTGAACCAAAAATAGGAATAATCGTGGTGAGCACGTCTCGTTACGAGCTTAGGCAAAAAGGAGAAAGCTTCACCGATGAATCGGGAGACCTTGCTGAGTCTTTGATAAAAAACAGCGGTTTTAGCGTGCTTTCGCGCAAACTGGTTTCCGACGAAAAAAACCAAATAAGACTTGCGCTTTTAAAGCAACTATTCGAGGAGGGATGCAACACTTGTATCACTATAGGAGGCACAGGCGTGTCAAAAAGAGATGTCACGATCGAAGCGGTAAGAGCTTTGCTTGACAAAGAAATTCCGGGTTTTGCCGAACTCTTTCGCCAAAAGAGCTTTGAAAGCGTTGGCGTCTCCGCAATCACCACGCGTTCGATCGCGGGCGTGATAGAAGGAAGAGCGGTTTTCTGCCTTCCAGGCTCACCAGATGCGGTAAGAGTGGCGCTTCCGCTAATTCTCCAAGAGCTTTCGCACATTCTTTATGTCGCGAGGTAAGCGGTGCAAAATGGCTTCTCGTGGAGGAACGCTTTGTATCCCAATTCCTTCAAGCTTTAGGGCGGCAGCGGTGTTTGCCACGATGGCGCATTCGTCTAGCGTTAAGCCCTTTAAGTGACAAGCGATAAAAGCTCCATCAAAAACGTCTCCCGCACCTACGTCACACACGGGTTTTTTTACCTCTAAAGCGCCAAACTTCTTTGTGTTTTCACCTTGCACTATCGCGCAACCCTCTTTACCAAGTTTGAGAATCACGGTTTTCTTTTTTAGTATATCAGAGTGAACGCCCAAGATTTTTCTTGCGTTGTAAAACTCACGCAGGTTTGCGAAGACCAAATCCGAAACGCTAAGCGCGCTCAAAAGCTCCTCCTTCTTGGTCTTTACAGGTGCTAGATCGAAGAAAACAATCTTTCCTTCTTCATGCGCTTGTTGAATGTGTTTTAAAACAACGCGATTTGGGTTTAACGGATGAAGCAAGTAACCTGAAAAAAACACGGATTTCACACTTTTTGCGTGCTCAATTTTTTCAAGTCCCCCACCAAAGGTTCCGACAAAAGAGTGGCGCTTTTTTCCTAGCAAAACCACACAAGTGGATGTGGAATTTTTTGTCACGTAACGCACATCAACACCTTCACGTTCTAGCGTATCAAGAATGATCCTTGCCTGCCAATCTTCTCCAAACGCATCAATTACGCGAACGCTCAAACCAAGCCTTTTTGCGGTAACCGCCACGTAACAGCTTCCGCCTGGAGAAATCACACAGGGTGAGTTAGCGACCACCACGCTGTTCGCTTTCAGTGGAAAGCTAGCGGGCATAAAAACGTCGAGCACACAATCGGAAACTACAAGAAGGTCCACAAAAACACCCGCCTTTACTTGCGTTCGCCTCTTGTCGAAGGAATTACGGGAACGTACTCAACACCAGGTCTTCTACCACGCACTTCCATCCTGTAAAGCGCCATCAACTGGTACACTTCAACAGGAACATTTGTAGAAACCTTCAGACCTATTTTTGCGGCTTCTTCCGCGGTTATCGGATAATCGTGTGTGTACTTTCCTTTTACCAACTCTTCGACCACGTTTTGAATCACGCGTTCGTCGTATTTACCCTGCATGATTTTTCTCACTATCGCTTCTGTTTGTTCAACCGCTTTGTTCGCTTGATCATACAGTATTAGTGTGCGATCCTCCATGTTTTCGAGTTTTTTGTACTGCGCGATTTTCAAAACGGAGACTGCAGGATAGCTCTGATTTCCTTCGACAAACTGAGGGTCAACTGGGCCAAGAACCGCATGAGGGTCCATTACGATTTCGTCTGCCGCAAGCGCGATCAGCGTTCCCCCACTCATCGCGAAATGTGGCACGATCACAGTCTTTTTGCCTTTGTGACTAGACAGCGCAAACGCGATTTGAGAAGCCGCAAGCGCGATTCCACCAGGTGTGTGCATCACAAGCGTTATCGAAGTGCCTTCTGGCGCCATCCTTATCGCTCTCAGCACGTCTTCGCTATCGTCGATATCAATATAGCGCGCAATGGGAATTCCGAGGAAACTCACCACTTCTTGTCTGTGAATGAGCGTTATCACTTGCGAATTGAGTTTTTGCGCAAGACGGGTGAGCAAACTTCTTCTTGCCGCGTTGAGCGAAGCCCTTTGGAACGCGGGAACTAGAACTAGCAAAACAAAAAAGATTATCCAAAGGTTTGTTATGAGAAATCCGAGTAGGCTCAAGGTTTTCCAACAAATATGAACGCTCGGTATTAAACTTAACTCAAAATCGTTTTAAGAGCGAGGAAAAATCTAAAGTATGGCAAAAAGAGCGGTGGTGGTTGGTGGCACTGGCTTTACTGGTTCAAGGATAGTCGAGCGCTTGCTTTCTCAAGGTTTTGAAGTCACGGTTCTCACAGGACACCCCGCTAGACCGCACCCTTTCGACAACAAGATAAATCTCAAACCCTTTTTGTTCGACCAACCGCATACGCTCAAAGAGGTTTTGAGCGGTAACACGCTACTATTTAACACATACTGGATTCGTTTCGAAATGGGCGAAGTCACCTTTGAAAAAGCGGTAAAAAACACGCTAACGCTTTTTCAAGCGGCAAAAGAAGCTGGCGTGGAGAGAGTGATTCACATTAGCATAACCAACCCTTCAAAGGAGTCACCTTACCCGTATTTTAAAGGCAAAGCGCAAATCGAAGAAGCGCTCACGTCTTCTGGTTTGAGCTACGCGATTTTAAGACCAGCGCTCGTTTTCGGAAAGGGAGATATACTTATAAACAACATCGCCTGGGTGATTCGTAGCTACCACTTTTTCCCAGTCTTCGGAAACCCCAAGCTGACCCCTATTTACGTAGAAGATTTGGCGGACGCCGCAATTCGTTTTTCCCAAGAGCCTAAAAACGTAGTGATAGACGCGGTAGGACCAGAAACGTTGAGCTTTACGGAACTTCTTAAAACCATAAAAAGCGCGATTCGCGTGCGTGCGCTACTTTTGAGAACTCCTCTTTCTGTTGCCCTTTGGCTTGCCGAGCAACTCAACGCGATTCTTGGTGAGCCAATCGTAACAAGAGATGAAATTGGGGCGCTACTTGACAACCTGCTTTACTCACAAAGCAATCCCATTGGAAACACGTCTTTAAAAAAGTGGCTTTTCGAAAACGGTGAAGAAATAGGAAGAGAGTTTGCCTCTGAAATAAAAAGACACTACGTTTGACTATCCACCAGCGACTGGAGGAATAATCGCAACCACGTCTCCATCACTCAGAACCTCATCTTTTAAAGAGTTTTTGCCATTTTTAAAAAGTTGGTAACCTTTCTTCAATTCGCCTTTTTCGTCTAAAAGAATCGATTTGAGCGACGGATGCTTTTGTAGCACCCTTTGTAAAAGCTCAGAAAGTTTTTCGCCGCTTGAAAGCTCAAACTCCTCCTCTCCCAAAGAAGTTTCTTCTTTAACTCTTGCAAAGTACTTTACGCGAACTTTCACAAGGAATCAAACGATAAAGAGAGATTTAGAGCTTATCAAAAAGCTTCATAAACTTGTGTGAAATTTTTAAAGCGTGGAAGTGTTTGGTTGTCAGTTTCCTGAAGACAGGCTGTACGATTGCGAAGCAACGGTGTGGGTTAAGCTTTACGAAGAGCATTTTACACTAGGAGTGACACAGCTATACACATACCTTCTTGGTCGGGTGAGAATGGTTTCCCCAAAACCGCAAAACACACACATACAAAAAGGAAAAGGGGTGGTTTACATCGAGAGCGCAAGCTTTTCGGGATATGTGAACACGCCATTAAGCGGCGTGTTGTTGCAAGTGAACCAAACGGTTTTACAAAATCCTTTTGTTGTAAACAAAGACCCTTATTACGAGGGTTGGATCGCGAAGTTAAAAACAACCAACGTTCAAGAAGTTGAGACGCTTGTGAGCGCTGAAGCTTTGAACGAAAAAGTAAAGGCGATTGCGCTTGAAAGAGGAGTTCGTTGCTTTTCCGTGTATCCAGTGTACAAGGTTTCTGGAATAGGAGGTGAATGCCCAGAAACTTTAAAAAGTGTAGAAGACATTCTTGAAAGAGCCGAAAAAGAAGACGTGCTTTTACTGGTGACCGATAACCCGCGCGCACAGCAGGACGTGCCTAGTTGGGTAGAGGCTCACGGATACCACATCGTAGAAGCACGCTTTGAGCAAGCGCTCAAATACTACATAATACGCAAGTGACTAGCACTTCTCACTGGTAAAGCGCAAAACGCTTTCGTTAAAGCGGCTAGGCACTTCCCAGTGGGGCACATGGGCCGCATCTTCAAAAATCACAAGCTCGCTGTTTGCGATTTTTGTTTTAAAAACGTACGCCGTGTCCACAGGAATGATGTGGTCTTTTTTACCCCAAATTATAAGGGTTGGAATGTTCGTTTTGGAAAAGCTTTCCGCGATTTCAACGCCCGCGCTATTCTCTAAAACCACTGCGCACACACAGTTCGGGCGCTTTAGCGCGTAAAGCATCGCAACCATTCCACCTAGCGAGTTTCCAACCAAAATCGCTGAGCGCACCCTTAAACTATCAAGAAGTTCTTCGGTTATTTGCGCGTAAATCTGCGCAAGCTTTTGCGGTGACACCTCAAAGCGTGGAAAGCTTGGTGCGATCACTTTTCTTTGTTTTGCAAAAACGGGAAAGTTTTTTCTCCAGCTACCAGAGTGCGCGCTCAAACCGTGTAAAAGCACAAGCGCTGGCTCGCTTGTTCCTTCTATCCTGCACTCTAAAACAAGATTAGAAAGCTCAATTCGAGTATTATCGTAGTTCATTAAGCCTTCCCCTTTTTAGCACTTCGAGATACGCTTGAACAAGTTCAAAGCTCGTGAGCAAAGGAACGCCAAACTCGACGCTCATCCTTCTTATCAAAAAGTGCTCGTCTCTGTCATCAAACCACTCGCTATACCCACTTTTTGGAATGCTTATCACCAAGTCCGCTTTTTCGATAAACTCACAAGTTTCGACACCAAGCTGCTCAAACTGAGTCTTTATAAAGCTTTTAAGCTTGGGTGATTCGCAGTCGACGACAACCCTTTTTGGCTCAAACCTATAACCCACTGCTTCCATCGCAAGCCTTAGCGCTTCATAAAAGCTGTCACCAAAACACGCAACCTCACCCGTAGACTTCATTTCAACGCCCAAAACTGGGTCTGATCCTTCAAGCTGCATGAACGAAAACTGCGGAAACTTGACACCAAACCTTTTGCTCTTGTTCTGTTTTACTTCAAGTCTATCTCCTGTGATCACGTTCGCCGCAAGCTGGATTAAGTTAATCCCAGTGGTTTTCGAAACAAAGGGCATACTTCTTGAAGCTCTTAAGTTACACTCGATCATGTAAACCTTGCCGTCTTTTACAAGGAACTGAATGTTAAAAGGTCCTTTGATCTTTAGAGCGCGCGAAATGCTTTTTGTGTACTTCTCTATGATCTTTTGGGTGCTTTGCGAAATTCTAATTGGCGGAATGACCACCGTGGCGTCACCCGAGTGCGTTCCAGCTTTTTCAAGATGTTCCATTACTGCGCCGATCAACACGTTTTCACCATCGCTCACCGCGTCCACTTCTACTTCAAAAGCGCCCTCTATGAACTTGCTCACCACAAAGCTTTTGGATTGGCTGAAACAAGCTTTCAGCTCTTGCTCATTTCGAACCACTCTCATAGAAGAACCGCTCAAAACAAAAGAAGGCCTTATTATCACAGGATAGTTGCGCTGCGCGAACGCGTTTATTTGCTCAAAGCTTTTTGCCTCTATCCAAGGCGGTTGTGGAATTCCTAGACTTTCAAGAAGTTTTGAAAACAGCGCTCTTTCCTCAGCGATTTTTACGCTTTCTGGTTGTGTGCCAAGAATGTTCACACTTTTTGCAAGCTCTGTCACAAGATTGTTCGGTGTTTGTCCGCCGACGCAACACACCACACCGAGTGGTCTTTCCACTTCGACGATGTTCAAAATTCTTTCTAGCGTGAGCTCTTCAAAGTAAAGCGCATCGCTTGTGTCGTAGTCTGTCGAAACTGTTTCGGGGTTGCAGTTTACAACGGTGACTTCGTAGCCCTTTTTCTGTAGCGCCCAAACTATGTTCATCGTCGCCCAGTCAAACTCAACGGAGCTACCAATCCTATAGCTACCTCCTCCTAGCACAACAATCCGGTTTTTTCTTTCAGGTCTCGATTCACCTTCCTGCTCGTATGTAAGGTAAAAATAGTTCGTTCGAGCAGGCCACTCCGCGGCAAGGCTGTCAACCTTTTTTACAACAGGTTTGACTTTCATCTTTTCGCGCACCCTTCTTACTTCTTCTTCCTTAAGACCAAGTGTTTTCGCGATCCAAGCGTCCGAAAACCCAAGCCTTTTTGCTTCTAGTAATAACTCTCTTGTGATCGTTCTTTTTTTGAGCTCTGAATTAAAGCGCACAATTACCTCAATTCTTTTTATAAACCAAGGGTCGACCCAGCTAAGCTTTGATATTTCTTCTACCGAAAATCCAGCTTCGATCGCTTGCGCTACGTGGAACAAGAACTCGTGCGTCGGATGACTCAAAGCGTGTATTAGCGCGTCTTTTGAGTGTAGTGGAGTGTAGTCACACACACTTTCTTTCCCGATTTCTAGCATTCTTATTGCTTTTTGTAACGCCTCTTCAAACGTCCGACCTATCGCCATAACCTCTCCTACACTCTTCATCTGTGTTCCAAGTTCATGGCTTACACCTTTAAACTTCGAAAAGTCGAACCTAGGCATTTTGACCACAACGTAGTCGAGCGAAGGCTCGAAACACGCAGTGGTGATGTTCGTCACACCGTTTGTGAGCTCAGAAAGCGTATAACCTAGAGCAAGTTTTGTCGCGATGTACGCAATTGGATAACCCGTTGCTTTAGAAGCAAGCGCAGAAGAGCGTGAAAGCCTCGGGTTTATTTCGATCACGTAGTAGCTTTGAGAGCGCGTGTCAAGCGCAAACTGCACGTTACACTCGCCTATGACGCCTACGACTCCTGCCGCTTTTATCGCAACGCTTCTTAGTAGCTGGTACTCCTCATCATTCAAAGTTTGCGAAGGCGCGACCACGATGTTGTCACCCGTGTGCACTCTCATACCCAAAATGTTTTCCATGTTACAAACCACAACCGAGTTTCCTTTATAATCCCTCATCACCTCGTACTCTATCTGCTTCCAAGAGCCAATGTATTTTTCGATGAGCACTTGACCCACAATGCTGTGCGCAATTCCCCTTGAAGCTATTTTTTTAAGCTGTTCTTCGTTCAAAGCGACTCCTCCGCCCTTTCCGCCAAGCGTGAACGCGGTTCTCACGATCACAGGGTAGCCAAGCTCATGCGCCGCGGCCAAAGCTTGTTCAAGCGTGTAAGACGCTTTGCTTTCTAAAACGCTAATTCCCGCTTGTAGCATCGTGTTTCTAAAAAGCTCTCTGTTCGACGCCCTTTCTATCGCCTCAACAGGCGTACCAAGAACCTTCACACCGTACTTGTCGAGGACACCATTTGTTTTGAGTTCAAAACCGCAGTTGAGAGCGGTTTGCCCGCCAAAGCCGAGCAAGATGCCGTCTGGCCTTTCTTCTTCGATCACCCTTTCAACGTGCTTTGCATTCACGGGTAAAAAGTAAACCTTGTGAGCAAGATCGCTCTGAATTGTCGCGATGTTTGGGTTTACCAAAACGCTTTGCAAACCCTCTTCTTTTAGCGCTTTAAGAGCCTGTGAACCAGCGTAATCAAACTCACCAGCTTCGGCAATTTTGATCGCACCACTTCCCAAAACCAAAACCTTTTTGATGATTTGTCACCTTTGAGTGATGTTCAAAAAAACGTCAAAAACGTATGACGCGTCAAAAGGACCGGGCGAAGCTTCTGGATGAAACTGCACGGCTATACACCTTTTGCTCTTGTGAACAAATCCTTCAACTGTCGAGTCATCCGCGTTCACAAACCACTCGGCTAGTTGTGTGGCTTTGAGAGAATCTCGGGACACAGCATAACCGTGATTTTGGCTTGTCACAAAACAGCCACCTGTTTTGAGGTCGATCACTGGTTTGTTCTGACCTCTGTGTCCGTACTTTAGCTTGTACGTTTTCGCGCCCTGTGAAAGAGCGATGATCTGCAAACCCAAACAAATTCCCAATAACGGAATGTTTTCGTCGATTACGCTTTGCGCAAGCTCAATCGTCTCACGCCAGATTCTGGGATCGCCTGGCCCGTTACTCAAAATCACGCCTTGTGGTCTATCCTCTAAAATCGTTTTTGTTTGCGTGTCGTAAGGATACACCTCCACTTCGTACCCTCTTTTGAGAACGCTCCTTAGTATGTTGAGTTTATAACCGCAGTCGATAAGCGCGATTTTTCCCTTTCTTCCTCCGACAAATTTTGTGATTTTGCGACTGGCAACGCTTTTGTAAAACTCTGGCGTAAGCGTGCGCTCTTTCAACGCGTTTTTGGCTTGCTCTACATCTTGCGCAATCGCACCGAACATAACACCCTTTTCTCTTAAGCGCGTCACTAATGCCCTTGTGTCCACGCCTTTTATTCCCGCAACTCCTTGTTCTTCCATCCAGCGTGAAACGCTCTTTTGTGAATCGTAGTGGCTGGGAGATTCGCACACCCAGCGCGCGACCACACCGCTTACTTGGATTCGTTCGGATTCGAAGTGTTTTAGCACGCCAAATTCGTCAAACTCCTTTTTTGGTACGCCGTAGTTACCCAATAGAGGATAGCTAAAGCAAAGTATCTGACCTTTATAAGACGGATCTGTGAGCGCCTGAGGATAGCCCACCATTCCAGTGTTGAAAACCACTTCGCCGATTGCTGGCACACCATTCGGCGAACCAAAAAGCGAACCACAAAAAACGCTACCATCCTCTAAAAAGAGCACCACTTGCTCTTCAGCTAATTTGGATGCCCTCCCGATAAGCATTAGTAAAGTATATAAGCGTTTTTGGCTTTTTCCACGAAGCGACTATTACTTCGGGCATACTATTCAAATTCAGAAAATATTTTTAAATTTTTCGGTTTTATATACTTAATAATCCTAAAAATTTAAAAAAAGAATTTTTATTATGATTTAGGAACACATTCCAATCCAAAAACGATTTAAATATCACTCAACGCATTTCGTAATTGTGAAATTACGTAAAATTCATGTGGTTTACGCAACTTGGTGCCCGCACTGTAACCCAACGACGATCGAACCTATGAAAGAATTGGCAAAAAGGCTCGGGATCGAATGCGCGCTTTACGACATCGACGACCCCGCGCGAGAAAAAATTGCGGACGAACTTGTAAGAAAGTACGGCGATTGGTGTGAAGACTATATCATCCCTCAGGTGTTTTTTGAATACGATGACGGAACAATTGAGCACGTTCTTACTGGTTTTTCAGAAGGTGTTGAGTTCACAAAGAGAGCGGTTGAAAACCTCTTAAAAAGCGCTTTCTTAAAAAAATTAGTAGCCGAGTAAGTCGTTGAAACGTTTGGGCTTTCTCGACATCCAAGAACCCTTGTGGTAAGCGTACGACGCAAGTAGCGGAAAGGCTAGCGTCACTTCCGAAAACACCATTTGGGTGTTTGTGCTGTCCACCTTTCCCCATGAGTGCGCTTCTTTGAGCGTGCTACCAGAAAGTCCTCCGTCTCTTTCGTCGGCCACCGTGATTTGTATCGCGTACTTGTGCATTGGCACGGGTTTGCCAAGCACGTCCGCGGCCACAACAACGTCCTGCGCAAAGTTCTTTGGAACGCCACCGCCTAGCATCAGCAAACCAGTTTCTTTTGAAGCGATTTTCACTTTCGTGAGCTCCAAAAAGTCTTTCGCCGAGTCGATCGAAACGTGTTTTTGCGGGTTTCTCCACTGGTGCAAAACCAAACCAAAACCAGCGCTACAATCTGAAAAAGCTGGGACGAATATCGGAACTCCTTTCTTGTAACAAGCTAGCACCACAGATTCTTTGTTCTTTGCGTTGTTTTCCAAGTATTTACCCATGTGAATCAGAAACTCGCGCGAGGAATACGGTTTAGGCTCTAGAGAGTCCGCGATTTCCGCTATCGTTTCATCACACACCCTTAAATCGTCTTCGCTAATAAACGTGTCGTATATTCGGTCAATGTGATTTCTTCTCAATTCTTCATCATCGACGTTTGGAGAACCGATGTAATGGCTAAACCCAAGCGCTTCGAAAAAGTCTTGGTCCACCATTATCGCGCCCGTGGACACGATCACATCAACCATGTTGTTCTCCACCATTTGGTACACGATTTTTTTGAGCCCTGCGCTAAAAAGCGATCCCGCAAGCGTCAAAATAACCGTGCAATCGGGGTCTGCGAGCATCCTGTCGTAAATTTTTGCGGCTTTGCTCAAATTTCTCGCCTGAAAAGCCGTCTTTCCGAAAGCTTCGACGAGCTCCACTATGTTTGAGCTTTCGATGCTAAGGTGTTCCACTTTTTCTTTTAAATACTTTGACTTTGTGACTTGCACAGATTTTTGCATTTTTCCTCAAACTGTGTTTTACACGATAAATAAAAATGTTAACGTGCAAAATGGGTAAACTTTTTTTGTGACTCACGCAATTTGAGCTAGATGGTTTTGTCGATATTTGGGAGGAGATTTGATTGACAAAATACGTGCTGATCTCTGATCTTACACTGATGTACGACTACAGACACTTTCCACTATTAGACTTTTTGCCTTGTGCTCCAAGCTCTCATGTACCCGAAAAAGTTTACAACTTTTTGAAAGGCCACGCTTCTCCGCCTCTTCCAAATGGTGAAGCAAAGTTCGCTCCTTATTCAATAAGAAAGATTGAGGCGGCGCTTCTTGCTCACAACAAACCAGAGGACGTAGCAGTCCCACATCCGGACTATATCGAAGCGTTCATTAAAGACGACACCGAAATTATAGGCGTTTCCACAATGGATCCGCTTGGAATTGGACCGCTCACGATGTCTTATAGTGTGCTATTTGAAAGCGATGAATACCCTTGGGTAAGAAAGGAATGGGAAAGGCTTATTTACAGAATAAACAGAGCAAGAAAGGGCAAAAAGGCAAAGCTTGTGGTTGGAGGGCCTGGTGTGTGGGAGTTCACCGTTTTTCCTGAAGAGCTCACAAGGCTTGGAATAGACTACGCGTATCAAGGCGAGTCGGACGACATAATCCACCTTTTGTTCGAACAGATTTCTCAAGACAAGCTTGACAAAAACATGTTTTACGAAGGCTTTACAAGCTTCGACGACAACTTTCGAAGATACTTCAAACCCGATCCTCGATTTATCACGCGTAGAGTTAGAGGAAGAGTAGCGCCAAACCTAGAAGAGATACCAGACATTTTAAGGCCTACCACAATGAGTCTAACCGAGGTGATGAGGGGTTGTGGAATAGGTTGCGACTTTTGTGAAGTCACGCTCAGGCCACTGAGATACTATCCACCAGAAAGGGTGGCAAAAGAAGTCGCGATAAACGTTGAGGCGGGATACACAAACGCATGGCTACACTCAGACGAAATATTCGCGTACATGCACGGCCCACTTTACAAGCCAAATGAAGAGGCTTTGGTGGAGCTATTCAAAAGAGTGATGGCGATAAAAGGAATAGCACAGACAAACCCGACGCACGGAAGGATATCGATACCCGCGGCTTACCCTGAGCTCATCAAAAAGCTTTCTGAGGTGATCAGGGCAGGCCCTTCGAACTGGATCGGAATACAGGTTGGCATAGAAACTGGCAGTGAAAGGCTCGCAAAACTTCATATGCCAAACAAGACGCTTCCTTTAAGAATTGGCGCAGATGGCTCTTGGCCTGACATCGTTTGGGAGGGCACAAAGAACTTTAACAAGTATTACTGGAGACCAGCTTTTACGGTTCAAGTTGGTCAAAGCGAAGAAACGCCTGAGGACAACTGGGACACTGTGGCGCTCATCAACAGAATGAGCAACTCTGAGGTTGACGGTAGACCCTTTGAGTTCACGGTGACGCCTATGCAGCACGTGCCGCTAGGCGTTCTCAAAAACAAGCAGTTTCACAAGCTAAAGCTTGACGAGTCTCAGCTTGCGGTTTATTACGCAAGCTACAGACACCTAGCCAAGATGGCTTCGAGGGACGCCTTAAAGGACGCCAAGGGAAATCCTGTTGTAAGGGTTGTGACCGCGGGTTTGATAGGCTTTGGCGGTTGGCTCATGATGAAAGTCGTTGAATCAATATGTAGAAAACACGGTGTTGACATAGACAAAGTGAAAAGATGGGGACTTTAGAAGTTGTTTAACAGGTTGATTTGCGAGGTGTCAGTGTAAAACTGTCTAAAGAGTAGTGACTGAACTTTTCCTTGAAGTAGCAAAAGCCCTGTTAGCGACTGTAACAGCCTATTAAACGACGAAGGCTCCATGTTAAACAAGAAAGCCACAAATGCAAGCAAAAAGTAAACCAAAAGAATCACTCTTAAAAAGTTTCGAATTCCCAGGCTTTTTGAAAAGCCCCTTTTACTTTGGTTAATTGATAAAAGCGTCATACTTTGGTAAATTTGGCTAAGGGTTATAAAAAGGTTTACTTGTCGCTTTGAATCATTTTTATCACTTCATTTGTTTTGATCGCGGTAAATTTTTGTTATAGGCACTGTCTCATGAAATTCCTGAATCCTTCCACGATTAAGCCCAAGCAGTAGCGTACAACGCAATACCACACCGCTTCTTTCGCAACACATAGAATTGTGTGCATAACGCGTTAGTAACCCTTTGGCGCCCAAGAGTTTCTACTACTCGACTTCTAGTGGGCGATCTCTTCGACGAACTAACCATTTGTTTTAACCTTCACTCATAAAAGAAGATTTCGAATCGATAACTCTTAGCGACTCTTTTGCCGTAGTCAGCAGTTTCAAAATAGATAAGTTTATATAGATTTCTGGATTTGAATGAGCTGGTTGTGCACGGGCAGTAGGGTGGTAGCAGAGAAGACCCAAGACCTCCGCTAGCGAGGGGTACGCGCACACTTGTCGGGTGGGGGGACTGAAGATGGAGGGCGTTCCCCACTGCATGGTGGGTGGGTGCGTCGAGACAGGGGGAAAGCGGAATGGGACCAGTGAACTCGTGAGGTTCCTAAATGATGCTGTGAAGCCCAAGCTCTACGCGTATGACAGGTACAATGATATGTACCTATGTATACCTACGTAGAGTGAAACCCTTAAACTGTCAGACAACAAGCGCTTATCAGAGAGTCGCGCTTTACGCGCATCCATTAATTTTTATCCCGTTTTCGTAATGAACGGCGTTTGGTGCAATCCGCTTTTACATGTCGCACACAACACGGGCATAAAACACAATTTTAGTTGTTGAGCGACGCTTAAATCAACAAAATTCGTTTTATGGGATTATGTCAGAAATCAAAATTTTGGGTTTTGCGGGTAGCCTTCGCAAAGGCTCTTACAACAAGATGCTGCTACAAGAAGCGGTTCGGCTCGCACCCCAAAACGCGCAAATCGAAACCTTTGACCTTGCGGGAATTCCTCTTTACAACCAAGATGAAGAAAACGATCCACCTCAGCGTGTAAAGGAGTTTAAGGCGAAGATACGCGCGTCAGACGCACTGCTTATAGTCACACCAGAATACAACTACTCGATACCAGGAGTGTTAAAGAACGCGATAGACTGGGCTTCAAGGCCTTACGGTGACAACGCGTTTGACGGAAAACCAGTAGCAATCATGAGCGCTTCAACAGGAATGATCGGCGGTGCGCGCGCTCAGTATCACTTAAGACAAATTTGCGTGTTTCTCAACATGTACCCAGTGAACACACCAGAGGTTTTTGTGAGTTTCGCGCCACAAAAATTCGATGAGAACGGGCGGTTGACAGACGAAAACACAAAAAGGTTCATAACACAGCTACTTCAAAATCTTGTACACTGGGCGCTCATACTAAAGTTTGGAAGGCAAAGAGTGCTTGAGGTACACGCGTAGAAGGTGACACAATTGGAAGAAAAAAGGTTACTGGACGAGCTTGTCGCAATCGACACTTGTGTGCCGCCTGGCAGAAACTATGAACGCGCGTTAAAAGTTGTGGGCGACTACTTAGAAGGTGCTGGATTTCAAGTGGAGTATGTGAAAACCCCTGAAGAGGTGGTGAGAGAAGTTTTTGGTGACAAGCTACCAAAGGATGCGGGCGAAAGGGTAAATCTTGTGGCCAGAGTCGGCCAAGGTGGAAGAACGCTTTTACTTAATGGCGCACATCGACACAGTCCCCCAGGACCTGGATGGACAAGAAATCCCTTCGAACTTTTCGAAGAAGGTGGTAAGCTTTATGGAAGGGGAACATCTGACGACAAGGGAGGAGTCGTCGCACTCGCTTGCGCCGCAAAAAGGTTTGCGAGTAAAGTGGTAAATGGCTCTCTTGTGTTCACCGCTACCTGCGACGAAGAAGTGGGTGGAAGAACAGGGCTTGGATATCTTGTGCAAAAGGGGTTGAGGTGCGACGACGCGCTTGTAGCAGATGGCTCCATAAGGGTTGCGGGGATAGCGGCGAATGGCTGTATGAGGTTTAGTGTAAAGGTGATAGGAAAAGCCGCTCATGCAAGCAGAAACTGGCTTGGGATAAACGCGATAGAAAAGGCAAGTGTGGTAGTGCAAGCTCTTACTGAGCTCAACAAAAAGCTTTCAAGCAGGCTGTCCAGCGTTCCCGCCGACCCTGAAAGCGGTGTGAAATTTCTGAGACCTTCGCTCACAGTTGCGATGATTCAAGGCGGTGTTAAGGAAAACGTTGTGCCTCCTGAGTGCACAATCATCGTGGATAGAAGGCTGATACCTGAGGAAAATTTTGAAGAGGCAAAGCTCGAAATTCAAACAGTGCTCGAAGAGTTAAGAAAGAAGGATGCACAGCTCAAGTACCAACTTGATTTCGAACCTCAGAACCACTTTTCCTTTAAAATTCCAGAAGACTCTGAAATTGTCAAGCTTTACGTGAAAAGCTGGGAAGATATTGGAAGCACTCCTATCATAGCGGGTGGTTTGGGTTGCGTCGATTCTTGCTATTTGGCAAAAGAGCACATTCCTGTTGTGACCTGCGGAGTGAGTAGAGCTGGAAACTCGGTGCACGGCGCAGACGAATTTGTTTACAAGGAAGATCTTGAAAAGTTCTCAAAAGCCGTTGAGAAGCTCATGACGCTTTACTTCGCTTAATCGCCGCAAGTTCCACAAAAAGCCTTTGCGGTGATCCACACATTAGCACAATTTGCGCAAACGTGCTCTGGATAATCGAAACACTCTTCTTCGTAGTGGCAAGCTGGACAAGCGTGAATAGTTGGCACATCCATCACTCTTCGCTGTTTTCGCGCATCGCCCTTTTCTCGTACCACTTCTCTTTGTTCTTCTTTTTTCTTACACGTAGATAAGGGTAGTAGCCCTTTGCCATACTTTATATAGTACACAACTTAACTATTAAGCTATGCGAACCACATCTTTTCTCTTTGTTCGGTTTGTTTCGCTATTGCTTCAACAAGCGCACTAAGCCCTAGCTCCTTTTGCGCGATTGCCACCGCCAAATCTTCGAGAACGACCACCCCAAGTAGCTTACCGTCTGAAACCACAGGAAGCCTTCTAATCCCGTTTTGCGCCATAAGCTTTAGCGCTTCCTCGATTGTGGTCTCTGGGTCGATCGCGATAATAGGCGTGGACATTATCGACCCAGATTTCACATTCTTCACATCAGCGCCTAGTGCTAGCTTTTTCACTACGTCTCTTTCGGTTATTATTCCAACAACCTTGCCTTCTTGCTGAACAAGGACACAACCCATGTTGCCCTTGATTATCGCTTGGGCGACGACATCAAGTGGTGCGTCGATGCCAACTATAACAGGGTTGACTCTCATAATCTCTTTCGCTTTTATGTCTTGCAAACAAACGCCACCAATCTGTTTTTCTCATTCGAATTTAAAAGCATTCACCCAAACTTTCTAAGGCGACACGTAGCGCTTGCTCCCTGTTTTGCTTTGTCAAAAAGAACACGCTTGGAAATTCGTGCGCCAAACTTCTGTGAACCACTCCCAAAACTCGTTTTTCGCTTTTCAAAACGAGTTCAATAGCTCGCTTTAGCTCTTGGAAAGCGAGCTCCATTGGTCCTATTTCGTCTATAACAACCAAATCGCACTCTGAAACAGCACGCTCCAGCGCTTCTTTCGCCAAAAGCGCGCCTTCCAAAACAAGAGTATAGCGACCAAACTTTGCTCCTTTTTGTTCGCCAACTTTTGCAAGCCAAGCCTCTCTTTTGCCACCGATTTCTACAACTTTGAAACCAATTCTTGTGTTTTTCCACTTCACCTCTGGTGTGTAAAAACCTCCCACTTTGTAACGCGTGGCTAAGCGCTCCACAACTCGAAGAACAAGCGTGGTTTTGCCAACACCTGGCTCGCCTGTGACAAAAAAGCGTTTGTTCATTTTTTGAGCAAAACCACTGCGCTAGCGACCATCAAAAAAAGCCCAGCGGGCAAAAGTGTTTGGAGAGTATTGGCCACTTGGAAGCGTGCGGCTTGGGGGTCGATTTGAGGTATTGGTATTAAGTATTCGTACAGAGAAACAAGAACAAAACACAATCCTATGAACAAAAAAGCCCAGTAAAGCGCTTTGTAGCGATCCAAAGCGCTCGCCTAGCCATAGCGTTTTCTCAGAATTTGTGCGGCCTGTGACATCACGCTCAGCTTCTCAAAGGCGATCTTTCTTTCGAATTTCCTGTAAAGACCTGGAGCAAAGCCACAGTCTGGGTTTAGCCACACCCTTTTCGGATCCAAGTGTTTCAAAGCTCTTTCCGCTCTTTGCACAACCTCTTCGGGCTTTTCGATTCTTGGATTTCTCACCTCGATCACGCCCAAGCCAATTTCCTTTGTGTTATCGAAGTGCTCAAGAAACTTTGAAGGGTCTCCGCTACCTGGTGCGGCGTACTCAACAACGTACTGCTTTATTTTTATGTCAAGCACTTCGGGCAAAAGCCTCTCGTATCCTGTGCCGAATTTTGGTGAGTCGGGGTTGGGCCACCTGTCCATGTGCATGCCAATCCTTATATCGCTTATTCCCTTAACAGTTTCGTTCAAAAGGTCTCTTGCGAGCGTAAGCTCGTTTTTAAAGCCCCTGTACTTTTGACCGTAAATAAGCTCGATCACTTTTCTGTATCTATCTGGCTCGTTCTCATCCGCTTCTATCAAGTCGCCTAACATCGGCTCATCCAGTTGAACGAAAGCCACACCCGCATCCCTCAACCTTATTATTTCTTCTCTTAAAACCTTGGCGTAGTCTTTTGCCATGTCCTCTGGCTCTTTGTAATACGGTTTTGAAATTTGAGAGTGCCAGCTTTCCCACATCACAAGATAGGGACTTGGAAGCGTCACTTTGATCGGTTTTGAAGTGTATCTTTTTGCGAACTCAAACTCGTCAAGCGCGATTTTAGAGCCTTTGATATAACCAGAAACCACAGCTCTCCACTCGGTGAGTGGCCCTTTATACTGTCTCATGATCTCTATCGCTTTTGGATTGAGCTCTGTGATGTAAACGTGTTTGAAGCCTTCTAGCTTTTCCCCGATAAAAGAAACAAAGCTAGTTCTTCTTTGTTCGCCGTCCGTTATCACATCTATTCCTGCAACTTCTTCTTCTTTTATCGTGAGTTTTACCGCATCATCCAGATACTCTTCTAGCTCTTCACGACTGAGTTCTCCCTTTGAGTATTTGTCGTACGCTTCGACCACGAATTTTGGTCTTGGAAAACTCCCAACGACCGAAGTGACGAATGACATTTACTTCATTCGTGCTGTTCACCTATAAAGGGTTTTCGCTCAACGTTCGATCGTGTCCAGATTAGCAAGCGGTAGTGAGTGTGAAAAATATTTGGACATAATCCAGCATTAACGGCCTGCGTGAGCTATTACACACGACGAAGCTTCGCGCTTCCACCGCACTAAGGGTTGAGCTACCCAAAGTGTTCGCGAGCATTACTGCTGAGTCTTTGCCTAAAACCTTCGTTTTCATTGATCTTCTTTCGCATTGGAGTAAAACCTTCAAACAAAATAATGAGGGAAGAACGCGACCTTTGTGCCTTGTATTTGTTTTAATCCCATGAAACCCTTTGTGAACACAACCGCTATTTTTGGCTTATAACGCTCGATGAAACTCAAAAATCCCCTCTCTGGCATACCTGAGGATTTTACTTCAATGGGCACAACTCCAAGCGCTGTTTGAATTACGAAGTCAACCTCCGCTTTACCCGTTGTTCTCCAGTATTTCACTTCGTATCCTTGGGACGCAAGTTCGTTGAGCACGAAATTTTCAAGCATTGCGCCTAGATCGGTCCTGTTTTCCACCTGTGTAAAGTTTGCAAGGACTGCGTTTCTGAATCCTAGATCGTAAAAGTACAACTTTTTTGCTTTCTTTATTTCATTGAGTCTGTTTGTGTGATACGGTGAAATCACTCTGACGATGTACGTGTTTGCCAAGATGGAAATGTACGAGTTAAACGTCCTAAAATCTATTCCCACATCACTGCACGCCGAAGAGGCCTCCATAATGGAGCCTGTAGAAAGAGCGAGATACTTTGTAAGCAACCTGAACTTTTCTATTTCTCTTATTCCAAAGGAGCCAAGAGCGTCTTTTTCTATGTACATCAAAACGAGGCTCTTGAGAAGATCTTCTTTTGTTTGTTTTTCTTTGACAATAGCGGGGAAGCCGCCGTATAGCATGTACTCTTTGAGTAAATCTTCAAATTCTCTTCTAAACGGGTCGTCAAAGCTAGGCTGTTTACCCAATTCCAAAAACTGCTTTAACGCCTCAAGCCTTTGAGTAAAGATTTTGTACAATTCTTGAGCGTTCCACATCACGAACTCTTCGTAACTAAGTGGTAAAAGCTCGAAATACACCCCCCTTCCAACAAGCCATCTTCCGATTTCAACCTTGATGTCGAAGGAACCTGATCCTGTGAGCACAAGTTTTACTCTATCAGAGTAAAGGTCGTAGAGTAGCTTTGCTATCTTGCCAGCATCGCGTGCTCTCTGAGCCTCGTCTATATACAGGAACTTGCCTTGGAGGTGTCTTTCTAAAAAGCTTTTTGGGAATTTTTCAAAAGTTTCCAATTCGTCTGGGTCTTCAAGGGTGACGTAAGAACCTCCAAACTTTTCCCTTAGACGATGAAGCATCGTGGTCTTGCCAGCTTGTCTTGGTCCTTTGATTATTATCACCTCTTTTCTTGTCATCCATTTATCCAATTTTTCTTCAATTTTTCTTGGAAGATACTCCATAAATTATTTAGTTAATATAGCATAATAAGCGTTCTTATGACTTTTGGTGGTTCTTGCGCCACCTTAAAAGCCAGGGCGAGAGCTGCCTCGTTAAAGCGAAGCTTCCTAGCCCATTAAGACCTCACCCTTCAAGGGTATCAGATCTTTGAAAGCTTCAAAGGGGTGAATCAGGCTACAACGGGTGGCACCAAGTGTGCGCGCTTTTAAAAACTTTGGGGGTCAAGCGTAAAACCTTAGAACGAGCAGCGAAACACGTGGCCCTTTTGGTTGATTTCACGAACATTCACGAAATCTGATTCGAGCTGGGTGTTAAGCACGTGGTAATTTTTAAAGTGCACAGAATCAGTAGGTTCTTACAAGCTTTTCCATTGTATTTACATCTTTGGGATTGAGGATTTGGGTTATAATCCACAAAAAGCGTTGTTTTTGGTTACGGCACTACGTAATGGCTTTAACGAGCGAAAGCCCTTCGATTTTTACCACAAAAAGTTATATGTAACGTCTCGAACTTAAAGTTGTGTACAGAGGATCAACGGTTGGCCAGCTTGTTAGAATGATCGAAACGGAGTACACCTCAAGGCTATCCACAATATCACGCGAAAAGTATGATGAACAAACGATACTCAAGTTCAAGGAGTTTGTAAAGACTTGTGAAAAAGTTCTTTCAAACCCGAGAATATCACCTTCACAAGCGGACAAAGTCATGTCTTACAAGCTACTCATAGAGCGCGAAATCGAGTGGTACGAACGCTCAAAGAAAAAATCCACTTAAAAGCTTATATTTGTGAACAAACACTAGTTTTCCAAGTGGTAAAAGTGGGCGGTTACGTTTGGATCAAACGCGAATTTGGTACGTCTTTTAGACGAAGTGGAAAATTCGCGTAACGGTTTCGTTTTTGTCAGACGCCTTGGCTCTTTTTGGGAAGTTCGTTTTGGTGTTCATCCACTTGAAACATTTTCGATCGACGCAAAAAAGCCGAAAAAACACGTCTTTCAGGTGCTAAGAGAAGCGCTTTCTTATGGAATGCTTTTGGGTTATGCTGGTTTTTCTCTCACATCTCTTTGGGAAAGAGTTCCTTATTCTCCTCACACCCAATTTCCAGACCTTGAATTATCACTTTACACAGAGTACAAGGTTTTTAGAACCAGAAAACTAATCACCGATTTTTCAGACCACGATTTCCAAATATCGCGCGTTTTGGAAAACACAACTTTTGAGCGCTTCTGTGAGATGGTTTTGCGCGCAAAGGAGTACATAGCTTCTGGAGATGTGTTTCAAGTCGTGCTTTCAAGAAGGACAGAGATAGATTTTTCTGGCTCTCTTGTAAGGCCGTTTTTAAGGCTGGTTCAACAAAACCCTTCGCCATACATGTACTACGTAAAATTTGGAGAAAGAAGAATTGTGGGAAGCTCACCCGAAACGCTTTTTCGTGTAAAATCGAGAATCGTAGAAAGCTTTCCGATTGCGGGAACACGAGAAGTCACCGGTGATCGAGCAAGAGACGAAAAATTAAGACAAGAGCTTTTAAAAAGTGAAAAAGAAGCTGCCGAGCACGTGATGCTCGTCGACCTTGCAAGAAACGACCTCGGTAAGGTTTGCGAGTTGGGTAGTGTAAAAGTGCCAATTTACAGAAAGATCGTGAAGTTTAGCAAGGTGCAACACATCGTGTCAAAAGTTGTGGGGGTGTTAAAGCAAAGCGCTGACTCTTTTGACGTTCTTGAAGCGGTTTTCCCAGCGGGAACCGTGTCTGGCGCTCCGAAAATCAGGGCGATAGAAATAATTCACGAATTAGAAGAGGTGCCTCGAGGACCTTACGCAGGTGGAGTTGGATTTTTCGAAAAGGATGAGGCGGATTTTGCGATAAACATTCGCTCTTTTTACGCGACTGAAGCGAAGCTTTACGTTCAGGCTGGTGCTGGAATTGTCGCGGATTCTCAACCCGAGTTTGAGTACAAGGAAACGCAACACAAGGCTTCGGCGTTGCTTGGTGCACTTGGTGTGAGGTGAGAAGTGTGAAAATTCTCCTTTTGGACAACTACGACTCTTTTGTGTACAATTTGTATCAAGCGCTCGGAACGCTCGGCGCACAAGTTGACGTAAAAAGAAATGACGCGGTGCTCGAACAAGAGCTTGGTGAATACGACGGGTTTGTGATATCCCCAGGTCCAGGCGACCCGAGAGATGAAAAAAGAACGGGAATTGGGAAGCTTGTGATTTTGAAAATGGGAACGGAAAAACCCGTTTTGGGTGTTTGCTTAGGACACCAAGAGATAGTACACTTTTACGGTGGCGTAATAAGAAGAGCGCGCGTCTTAAAGCACGGTAAAAGAAGCCTCGTCGAAAGGTATGATTCGCAAATTTTTGAAGGCTTGCCCAAGCGCTTTTTCGTTGGAAGATACCACTCGCTTGTTGGAGACGCTGAAACCTTACCAAAGGATCTTAGGTTGACCGCGTTGAGTCTGGACGACCGCGAGCTAATGGGTGTTGAGCACGAGCGCTATCCGGTGTTTGGTGTGCAGTTTCATCCTGAATCAGTTCTCACAAAACTCGGCCAAAAGATCCTAGAAAATTTCGTTTTTGTGTGTAAGAGGTGAGAGTTTTGATTAAAGAGGCGCTTTCAAAACTTATAGAAAAACAAGATTTAAGCGAACAAGAAGTGGAAGCGTGTGCGCTTGAAATAGCAAAGGGCGAAGCCACACCAGCGCAAGTGGGCGCTTTTCTTACCGCGCTTAAGCTCAAAGGTGAGGGTGAAAAAGAAGTGGCGGCTTTTGCAAGGGTTATGCGCTCACTTTGTATCAGAGTGGACTTGGGTGACCCAGAAAAGCTTGTGGACACCGCGGGAACAGGAGGTGATTCGCTCAAAACCTTTAACGTGAGCACCGCTAGTGCACTCGTTCTTGCGGCATCGGGTGTGCGTGTCGCAAAGCACGGCAACCGTGCGGTGAGCGGAAAAAGCGGAAGCGCCGACCTTCTTGAAGCGTTTGGCGTGAAAATCGAGCTAGATCAAGCAGGCGTGAAAAGGTGTTTTGAAAACGCGGGAATAGCGTTCCTTTTTGCCCCGCTTTTTCACCCAGCGATGAGAAACGTTGCGAACATACGCCGCGAACTCGGTTTTCGAACTGTTTTCAACTTGCTAGGCCCTCTTACAAACCCAGCGGGTGCAAAAAGACAGCTACTTGGTGTGGCAACACTTCCCGCTTTAAGCCTTGTTTCAAAAGCGCTGAGCACGCTAGACACGAAAAAGGCGTATGTGGTGCACGGGCTAGACGGATTGGACGAGGTTTCCGTGAGCGCTCCCACTGTCGTGAATATTGTAGAAGATGACTCGTTGAGCGAAAAAGTGGTGACACCCGAGTTACTAGGACTAAAAAGGTTTGAGAACCGTTTGCTTGCTTGCTCAAGCGTTGAAGAGAGCGCAAAAAAGGTTTACGGCGTGCTATCTGGTCGTTTAAAGCGAGACAGCGCTTCGGTGGCGTTTGTCGCAGCCAACGCGGGAGTGGGTTTTGTCGTCGCAGACCGCGCAAAAGACGAAAAAGAAGGTGTTGAGATCGCCTTGGAAACGATCGCTAGTGGCAAGGCGGTTGAAACGCTAAGACGCCTAATTGTCGCAAGTGGCGGAAGCACCCAAAAGCTTGAGGAGTTGGAAAAGGTTGCGTGACTTTTTGTTCGAAGTGACGAGTAGCGTAAAATCGCTTGTAAAAAACGGTTACTACGAAAGCGAAAAAAGCGTAAGCAAAAAAGAAGAATTTTAAAAGAAGAGGCAAGGAAGCACGCGTTGCCAATCATCGCCGAACTTAAAGCGAAATCCCCTGGGTATGGCGAGCTCAGATCCACTGATTTTCGCCTTGCAAATAAGCTTGTTCAAGCGGGTGCGTGTGCGATTTCTGTGCTCGTTGAGCCCGTTTATTTCGGTGGGTCTCTTTCGCTTTTAAGAGAAGTCGCGCAAAACGTAGACGCTCCAATTCTTTTTAAAGATTTTGTGATAAGCAAAAAGCAACTCGTTACAGCGGATAGGTGTGGTGCGGACATCGTTTTGCTAATCGCCGAAGTTTTTGAAAGAGGGCTTTCTTGCGACAGTTTGGAGGAAATGATCGAGAGCGCGCACGCGCTCAACTTGGAAGTGTTGTTGGAGACACACGATCCCAAAAACGTCGCTTTGGCAAATTCAACAAAGGCGGAGTATATCGGAATAAACAACCGAAATCTCGTAGACCTTTCGCTTGACCCAGACCACTTTTTTAAGCTATCCAAGCAATACAAAAAACAAAGTTCACCGTTGCGGAAAGCGGCTACTCCGATGCTTTGAAAATAAAAAGAGACTTTGAAGCGGGTGCGGACTGCTTTCTGATAGGCGGCTCGATTATGAGCGCAAAGGATCCAATAGCAAAGCTCAAGGAGTTGATCGCGCATGAAGGTTAAAATTTGTGGACACACAAGAGTCGAAGACATCGCGTTTTCGGCAATCGCTGGCGCTCACGCGGTCGGCGTAGTGTTCGGTTTTCCTTCTTCGCCAAGAAACACAAGCGAAGAGCTAGCAAGAAGGCTTCGTTCGAGCGTTCCTCCTTTCACAGAGTGTGTGTTGGTCACAAACGAGGACGGGATAAAGCGCGCAAACTCGCTAGGTTTTAAAACCGTGCAACTAGTCGCAAAACCCGAAAGGCTTTCTTTGATAAGAGAGCAAAACCCAGAGCTACGAATAATTCCGGTTTTTTACGTGGGAAAGGAGCTTGACCAAAGCGTTTTACGCTTTTATCTTGAGTTTGAACTAGTTTTGCTAGACACAAAATCGGAAAAACCAGGTGGAGCGGGTGTGCCGCACGATTGGAGCGTTTCAAAACTTGTAAGCAAAGAACTAGGGCGTGTTGTTCTTGCGGGAGGGCTCACCCCACAAAACGTGGAGGAAGCGATAAGAGTGGTTGAGCCTTACGCCGTTGACGTCTCAAGCGGAGTTGAGTGTTCGCCTGGTGTGAAAGACCACAAAAAGGTGAGCGAGTTTATAAGGAGGGCGATGAGTGTTGGGTGAACACGGTTGGTTTGGCGAGTTTGGCGGTCAGTTCGCACCAGAAACCCTTATGGAAGCTCTCAACACGCTTTGGGAAGAGTATAAGAGGATATCTAAGGACAAAGCTTTCAGAAAAACGCTGAACCACTATTTAAGAGAGTACGCAGGAAGACCAACGCCTTTGTACTATGCGAAAAACCTGAGCGAAAAAATTGGCGGTGCAAGAATCTTTCTAAAAAGAGAAGACCTTTTGCACAGCGGGGCTCACAAAATCAACAACGCGATAGGACAAGCACTTCTTGCCAAAACCATGGGAAAAACGAGGGTGATAGCGGAAACTGGTGCAGGTCAGCACGGTGTGGCAACCGCAATGGCCGCAGCCGCTTTAGGTCTTAGAGCGGAAGTTTACATGGGCACAGAAGACATGGAGAGACAACGGTTAAACGTCTACAGAATGAGGCTACTTGGCGCAAAGGTTCACCCAGTCGACTCGGGCTCAAGGACGCTCAAGGACGCGATAAACGAAGCGATGAGAGACTGGATCGCAAGCTTTGAAACCACACACTACCTTGTGGGCTCGGTGGTCGGCCCACACCCATATCCCACAATAGTAAGAGACTTTCAAAGCGTGATCGGAAAAGAAATCAAGACACAAATTATAAGAAAAGCGGGGAGGCTTCCCGATTTTGTCGTGGCTTGTGTGGGAGGAGGAAGTAACGCAATCGGCGCGTTCAACGCGTTTTTAAAAACGCGCGTTAAGCTCGTCGGCGTTCAAGCGGGCGGAAAGGGTCTTGAAAGCGGAAAACACGCCGCACCTTTACTTGCGGGTTCAGTCGGTGTGATGCACGGAATGAAAACGTTTGTTCTACAGGACGAAAACGGACAAATTCTTGTGACGCACAGCATCGCCGCGGGTTTGGACTACTCAGGCGTAGGACCAGAGCACGCTTACTTAAAGCAAACTGGACGCGTTGAGTACACAAGTGTAACCGATGAAGAAGCTGTTGAAGCGTTTGACACTCTTTGCAAAACCGAAGGAATTATACCCGCACTCGAATCGAGCCACGCGCTCGCGTACGCAATAAAGCTTGCGCAAAAGCTTGACAGACAAAAGCTCATCGTGGTGAACCTATCAGGACGGGGGGACAAAGACGTGGAAAGCGTGGCGAAGTTCAGAGGTGAAGAAATATAGCAAAAATCTTTGAAAACGGAAAGCACGCACTCATTTGCTACCTTATGGGTGGAGATCCCACTCCAGAAAAAAGCGTTGAGGCGGCAAGCGCAGTTCTTGAAGAGGGCGCTGACGCTTTGGAGCTTGGAATTCCGTTTTCAGATCCAATAGCGGATGGACCCACGATTCAAGCCGCATCCGTAAGGGCGCTTAAAGCGCGCGTGACACCAAAAACCGTTTTTGAGCAAGCGCGTTTTCTTTCAAAACACCAAAAGCCGATTTACCTTATGACCTACTTGAACCCTGTTTTGAAAATGGGCTATAAAGAGTTTGCGAAAAGCTGCGTAGATAGTGGTGTCACAGGCGTGATAATTCCCGACTTACCAGTTGAGTACGCAAACGAGTGGATTGAAGAAGCGCAAAAAAACTCTCTTGAAACAGTTTTTCTGTGTTCTCCTTCAACAAAGAGCGAGCGAATCATCAAGATTTCAGAGGCAAGCACTGGCTTTGTGTATCTCGTTTCGGTTTACGGTGTGACAGGTGCGCGCGAAAGCCTACCAAGCTACACTTTTGATTTCGTAAAAAGGGTAAGAAAGTTGACGCAAAAGCCTCTTGCGCTTGGTTTCGGAATTTCCACACGTGAACATGTAAAACAAGCGATTGAAGCGGGTGCATCAGGTGTGATCGTGGGAAGCGCGCTTGTTTCAAAGCTCACAAATCCAGATTGGAGTGAAGCGCTGAGTCAACTGCGCTCACTAGTTCGAGCCTTAAGGGATGAGCTTTGACTTTCCAAAATCTTTTCAAGCTTTTCTAAAAGCGTAAGCGCACGCTTTTTTCTTTCACTAAAAGAGCGCTCACTCAAAAAATTATGGTAAAAGTTCGAATGAAGGACTTCAGCGTTGTCTAGGAGATACGGTATTTCTGAATCCTGTTTTGCGAGCTCCTCTGCGATCAACCTTACATCTCTATAGCCAGCGTGTTGCACTCCCATATTCTCACCGAGCGCGCAAAGCAAAGAAAAAGCTGAATTCCAAAGTCTTTCTCCTGCTTCTTTGATGTTGCCTTTGTTTGTAAGCTCCTCGCTCTCCATTAAGTACTCTTTACTAAGAAGAGAGTAGAGTTCGACTTTTGCTTTAGAATCCAAATCAGTGGAGAGTAGCTCGGCAACGTATAGTCCTAAGTCTAAATTTTTTGCTTGAGCCTTTTGCTCAAGCACCCGTAGCAAGCTTTGTGGAAGCACGTAGCGTTATGTGTTTTGTGAAAAATAAACCTATTGGTGTTTACCGGATGGTCTTCAGATAACTTGTGAGGGCACAATCCGAGTGTGGGCGCTATCCGCGCACTGCGGTTTAGCGTTTAAGGCTTGAAACGTTGTGCTGCACGTACGCCTGCTTTTCTTCGTCGGTGAGATCCCTCATGTGTACCGAAAGCGAGATCATACCGTTAAGTTCGATGCTAAGCGGAATTCCTTCGAAGCTCAACGTCAAACCGTTTATCCTGATATCAAGTTGACTGTGTTTGTCGGAAAGCGCTTCGATCAACCCTTCGAACAAACCCTTTTCAGCTTGCTCAACAACTTTTTCAGCAGACATAATTAATTTAATCGAAACTTACATATACGCGTTTTGCATTTTGTAGTGATGTCTTAAAGCCATATTTGCGGTGTTAATGTTTAAATAGAAAACAAACAGTAATGCATGCTCAGAAAATTTTGGGTTCTGGTTTGTTTTGGCGCTCTTGTTATCGCGATTGTGCCATACAACTTGACACCCACACAAGGTTTGACAGCGAGCTTCTTTCATTCGCCAATTCCTCGAAGCGCTCCAGTTTCGTCGACTAAAGGCGCGTTCGCTTTTGTATCAAATTTTGAGTCTGGCGGTCTCCAAAACTGGATAGTTGTACAGGCTGACTTCCTCCCCGCCGGCGGGGGTTCCCCTCATTGATTCGGGATTACATCTCTCATTTGAGAGTCGAGAGGGTCAGAGACCCCCTCCCGTTCAAATTTGTGATTGCAATAATGTCACGGTCGTTCTCATAACCGCAATTGCACTTAAACCAACGATGGGAAACCTCCCTCATTTTTCTACCACATTTTGGGCATGAAACGGAAGAGTATCTGGGGTTAACGAACTCAACTAGAATACCGTGTTTCTTAGCTTGCCAAGAAATCCAATACTGCAAACGACGGTACTGCATTAAATAGAGTTTATCGTGGAACTCTCTTGGCAGTCTATCAACGTTCTTGATAAGGTTCTTAAGACTCTCTAACTTGATGACGTTAGCGTCCATAATTCTCGCTACATCAACGACCCATTTTCCCACTTTCCTAGCGAAGTCCTCCATTATCATCTTAGCCTTTTGATGAAAAGTGTGAACCCTGTTTAGAATTGTCTTGCTCTCCTTCCACCTTCTAGGATATTTCTTCTGTAAATTCTCTGCTAATGACTTTCGATGGTGAGCCTCCTCAAGACGAGTTGGTATTCTAACGTAGTTTTTATCGTCCTTTCCTACTACAATCTCGCTCATGTTAATATCTACAGCAATACTTGACTTTGGCTCAACGTTCTCTAACGGTTTCTCAAAAACAAGCTTTAAGAAAGCCTTCCCGCCTCTAACTACTAACCTGGATTCCCTCATTCTCCAACTCATGTAGTCCTTTAAGTTTCGTGGATAACCTAAGATTGAAAGTTCACCAACACTAGCAATCCTAACGGTCATTGTTCCAAAGTCCACGTTATAACTCGCTTTAGGTGTTAGCCATACAGTGGGCTTGTATACTCTGGGGAACCTACCTTTCTTAGGATTATTAAACCAACCCTTGTATATTGAGAGTGCATCGCGGTAGCAGTCCTCGGCAACCTTTGATGGTAAATTATACTCCTCCCTTAACTTCTCGTACAACCCCTCGTGAACCCTTCCTAATACTCCCTTCTCGTTTGGGTTCGGAACATTTTCCTTCAACCAAAAGAGGACGAAACGGAGTGCCTTCACGTAGTTGTTTATGAGGGTTAGGAGGGGTTCAGATATGGCGATCTTCATCGAAACAGTAGCTCTGATCGCTTTAACCCTCCTAGCCATTGAAAGAATTTTAGAAAAAAGTAGTATTTAAATATAAGGGGGCTATCCATCCCCGCTCCTCAAGGGCGAGGCTTTACGCCCCCTTAACCCCCAATTTTTGTAAACGAGGCAATGGGAATTGTCGAAACAATTTTAGAAGCGCTAAGAAGTATTCAATCCAGCGCGTAAAAGTCTTTAGGGAAAATCGGATGAGCGCCACCTTCCATTCGGAAAAGTCACAAGTTAATAGAGGAGTATTGGGTTGGGTGGGACTTTGTCAAAACCTCTTCGTTTACCCAGTCAAAAGTTGTACACGCAGTGTGAGCATAACGAGTTGTGTGCCAAAAGCGAAGCATTTTATGAGACACAAGCGAGCTATGATTGTTCTCATATCAGGTGGTGTTTACAGAAATGTCCTGTGAAGTATTATTGGCACACCTTGATAAAATTTCGCTACTTAATAGCCCCGTCAGGTGTTACACGAGAATCATTGGCCACTATTCTTCGGTCTTTCGAGCTTTTCGAGCGTGTCGTAAACTTCCTTTGCGTAATCATCTTCCGAAGCGTTTATCAAAAAGACCCTTGCCTTCCAGTCGGATAGCTTAAGCCAGCTGTAAGAAGATTGGCTCGCCCACCAGTTCAGGCTCCCTCCCACTATCTCTTCGACCTCCGCTTTGATTTCGTAAGGATCTTTCGCGTTGAGAGGAGGACTTTCAAGCACCACGTAAACTTTGCTCGTGCCGGGTGTGGCCTCCTCTTGTTGAATCAAGCCAAACTCGTTTGAGTACTCAATTCTGATCGTTATCATGAGAGGTTGTTTACCCGGGTCTGGGTTGGGAATGAGTGTTTTGAGCTCCTTTGTGCCACCACTTATTTTGAGCCTTTCGTGTATCATCTCACCAAGCTTTGCGCTTTGAAAGTAGGTCACGAGTAGCTGACCCACTAGATTCTCAAGTTCTTTGTCCCTGCTACTCCTACCCCAGCTCAAAACAACCACTTCATTACGGTGCCTTGTCTATCAGTATAAGTGAGCCAACTCTGAACACAACGTGGTCCACGTAAAGTGTCGGGTCTACCACTAGGCTTCTGTTTACCTCGCAAAGAGGTAAGAGTGTTTCCTCTTCCTCGACCAAAACTTCTTTTGTGTCCATAACACAGTAAGACACTTCTTACATTATAAACCTTTTGTACACCAAATTGCGGTAATTCCCATGACGCGCAACCAGTGTGTCTTCTGAAAAGCTGTAACTTAAGATCAGCCGTTCTTTTGTAGCCCATGTCCTTCAAACCTGAGAAGTCTAGCGTCGGTGCACTTTAAACTAAGCGAACCGCTTTTTAGCGATTGCTTTCGAAGCGTTATCACCTATAGAACAAAAAAGGTTTCCTTGGAGGTTTTAATCAAAAGTTATAAATAAGCGAAAGCTTGTGTTTTAGTGGCTTTGACACAGTCGCCTTATGGCTTTATTTCAGACGCCTACGGAAAGAACCATTACGAGTCGGCCTTTTAAGCAGTTACTCAGAGGCTATGACGGTTCACAGCTTTCGGAGGTTGGAGATTTTGCTGGTAAAGAGCTGTACGAAGTGTCTGACTATGTGGACAAAGTGGCAAGGCCTAAGCTCGTTTTTTGGTCTTCTTCGGGTGAAAGGGTGGAAAGAGTTTGGCTTGAGCCTGCAGAGCGTGCAGTTCTTGAAAGGCTTGTGAAACACTTTAAGGTGAATGAAAAGCCTTATACCAGCGGAGACTGGTTCCAATATTTCTGCTGTGTTTACTTAATCGGAGACCCGGGTATTTCGTGTATCCTTACCGTGACAAATCAAACCGCGTACGCGATATACAAGTATGGCGACGAAAGCACAAAGAAGTTTCTCCCCTTTTTAATAGGCGAAAGCGACACACTTGCGTTTGGCGCTACCTGGTTCACGGAAATTCAAGGAGGAAGCGACCTTGGAGCAAACCTCGTCGAAGCTCGTCCGGATGGCACACTTTGGAAGCTAAAAGGCACAAAGTACTTTTGTAGTAACGCTGGTGTCGCGAATTTTGCGATCGTCACCGCAAGAGCGCGTGGCGCTAAAGAGGGTGCAAAGGGAATTTCTCTCTTGTGCCAGAGTTTGATTCAAATGGCAAAAGAAACTTTCGCGTAACCAGGTTAAAGCAAAAGAGCGGAACTCTGAGCGTCCCAACCGGTGAGGTTGAGTTCGAAAATTCTGAGGCGTTTCTAATTGGCAAGCCTGAAATGGGAATCTACTATACCACGGAAAACCTTATGGTCTCAAGGCTTTCGAATGCGATGGGCGCTTTGGGTATAGCAAGAAAAGCCTACTTAGAAGCGTATTACTACGCAAAAAAAGAAGCGCCTTCGGAAAGAAGCTTCTGGAACACCCGCTTGTTCAGCGCGACCTTATCGAAATGGAGGTTTACATAGAGGGCACGATGGCGATAACCCTTAAGGCGATACACGAGTTTCAAAAAAGCTTTAAGGAAACACCTCCCTATACCGAGCGCTACCATTATGCAAGGCTGCTTACTCACATAGCGAAGAACCTAACCGCGGATATGAGCTCTTATGTCACAAGACTTGCGATGGAGCTACACGGCGGTATAGGCTTTCTGAGCGAGTTTCCAGTTGAAAGGTGGCACAGAGAGGCGCTCATAACGCCCATTTGGGAGGGTACGAGTAACATTCAAGCGCTCGATATGCTAGAGGCGATAGTGAAAAAGTCTGCTCACCTTCCGCTACTCAAAGAACTCGAAGACATGGCCATCGATTTAAAAGCGTGTGAAACGCACGCTTTGGAGCTCTATAAACACGCGCACACAAGGGCTGAGTCCACTCTGAAATCGCTTAACGCACTTAGCGAGGAGGAAGCACAGTTTTTCGCAAAAGACGTGCTTTCAGAGCTAGGACATGCTCTTGCGGTCGCTACTCTTGTCCACGCTTCTTATAGACTCAGTTCGAAAAGACTTCTCAATGTAGCCGAAGTGTACCACGAAAAATTTGTCGAAAAGAAGGCGATAGGAACAAGACAAGAAAAAGAGAGAAAGAACATAATTGAGATTGACGAAGGCTTTTAACACTTTATAATGGTAAATCTGTTTAAAACGCGTTGAAGATTCCAAAACTCGCAAAAATGCGTCACCGAATTGTGTCCGTTTTTACGCTCCCACAGTTAGGCGGGAGTGGCCGATAATGTGCGCTATTTTGCGAGGCCGTTTTCCATGTGTCCAAAGCATTTCTGTCACGTTGATCGCGAAAGACAGCGTGGAAAGTAGTAGCGCTTCGCAGCTGTTACCGCGACGTTCCGAATTTTCCAATTCTGATGTGAATTGTAAACTCGTTGGGTTGACCCGCTATCATATGGTGAACGCTCTATCAAGCCGCTATTATGTCGCGTAAAATTCCCGCTTTTTGCGCCTGTATTCAAGTGGTGCGTTCTTTATTTGGGTCTTGTAGCCTTCGGCTTATAGCTATTTGCTACGCAAGCTGGTTTAAATCCTTGTTTTTGCCCTGAAACTTCATAATCTTTTCTGCTACAATTTGGTCTCTGATCGGCATTTCATAAACCCAAGTAAAGGGCTGATTCATGGTGCGTAAGCGCTACGATGTAGGATTACGCGCTCAACAAGCGTTACCCGCACAGCATTTGTAGCGCTTGCCTTAAATCGCACAAACCGCTTATTTAACCGCGTGCAAGCGTTTTTACGGCGCGTTCACCTGCGCTTAACTCGCCTTCGGTTGGCACGTTTTTCACCCAATTCTGAACTTATATTTATGAATATATATTCATAAATATATGATAGAAAGAAGAGAGTGCGTCGAACTACGTTCATTAAGCGGTTGGAGTCTCGTTTACGGTAGAAGAAAGGTTGGAAAGACGTACTTGGTCACGCGCTGTGTTGCGCACGACTCGTATTACGTTGTCACAAGGCAGATGGACGTGTTGAAAGGTGACGAAAGGTTGGAGATGGGAAAAGCGATAGCGCAAATCGCAAAAGAGCTGAAAGCGGGAAAAAGCGTGATACTCGATGAATTCCAGCGTGTTCCCGAGAGTTTGTGGGATGTGCTCTCAGCTCAGCACCCAAACGGTAAGCTTATGCTTCTTGCAAGCTCGCTTGGCATCACAAGAAAGGTGTTCGACAAAAACAGCTCTCTCTTAGGCTTGGTTTTACCTTACAGAATGGACGTGATACACTACTCGGATGCGCTTGCGCACTTTGGAGAACCGCTTATCGCTTTACTTTTCAGGGACCCTTGGGTTGTCACCCATGTTTCAAGCTGGGCCGATGTGTCGCGTAATCCTCAAAGGTTTTACTATGTGGTAAAAGGGTTAATCGGGGAAGTGTTTCAAGAAGAGGAAAGAATGTTCACGCAGATCTACGAAGCGATTCTAGTAAGTGTCGCCGAAGGTGAGTGGAACAGCTCAATCATCGCTTCAAGGCTACAGTCAACTCTGAGTGTGAACGGTTCAACCGTTTCTTCTTACTTAGACTCGCTTTACAAAATGGGTTTGGTAAAGAAGATCAGGGTGTTTAGAGGTGGAAGAGGGGTTGAGTGGTACTACACACTCAGCTCCCCTATTATGTCTGCGGTGCTTTACGCCGAAGCAAAGCACAGAATTTCGGACAACGACCAAGAAGTGGACTTGACGCGTCCAATAGCAAGAGAGCTACAGTTTTCAGTGGGAGAGCTTCTCGCAGAAAAACACGGGGCGCAGCTTGCGTACAGCCCAAAAGAAGACATAGATATCGTGCTCTTAAAACACGGAAAACCAATAGCGGGGTACGAGCTAAAAATCGGTGAAATCGAAAAGGCCGAAGCGGAAAAGGCGATTTGGAAAATTAGAAGCGCGGGTATCCCGAAAGCTGGGCTTGTGAGCCTTGCGTCAAAGCCACCGCCTTCTGACGAAAGCCTTACTTCAGAAGACTTGGTGGAAATCGCAAGGCAAATTCGTAAAAAGTGGCAAAAGTAGTCGTAGTGCGCTTTTACGGTTGGAGCGTTTACAATTTTTTATAAAGCTTCCAAGCGGGATAAAAGCATAAACACACGTGCGGAAAAGATTAGCCGTGTGTAAGGACTCATTTAGAGACGTTTCAAAAACCATGGCGTGTTGAAAATTAGAGGTTGTGTGCAAGCTTTACAACACACGCTGAAGAAGTACCAAAGAAACAAGCTCGCGCTGAACAAAAACGAAGACAACTTGGATTTAAGAAAAAACAAGTTAGCAAACAACTCGCACAGTTTGCCTTGTGAAAAGTTTTGAGGGACTAGTGACAAACCCAAGAAGCCTTACAAGTTTCTTTGATCTACCCCGAAAGCTTAAGGCGAAAATAAGCTTAGTAAGGAGTACGAACACTTGAAGGAGCACAGGCAAGACTTGTTTTTCAAGTTTGGGGCACTCCTTGGAGGAGCATGACGACTAATCTTGCAAGGATTTAAACACCAAGGATCCAAAAAAGCAGCAAGAAGGCCGAAGCCTTACTCTTTTGAACTAAGAACACTCGAGCGTTTGTGAAACTTGGTAAAGCTGTTCTCGCACTCTTTCAATAGCTCCCGCAAACGTTTGCGGAAAAATCAACCAGCACCCTAAAACACCTAATCTTCTACTGTGCGTTTTGCTGTTTCACGCTCGACCGTGATCTCAACGCTTCTTTAATCCTTCCAAAACGCGCAGGGTGGGTGCCACCCGCGGTAGCCTGTTTCGCCCAATACCTCCTCTACCCTCTCTTGGGTTGAGGACGCAAGGTGGGGCAATGATTCAGGAAGCTCCACCAAGCGGGGTAGCTCACAAGGTTGTAAATTAAACACAAGCTTGAACTAGCCTTTTCCAGCTTCTCCTACCTTCCAAAAATCTCGTAAACTAGAAGCTTATGCTCTCCTATCTTGGATTTTGACTTGTGGATTAGCTCGCTCAGCGCTTCGATTTAAAAATTAGCACAAGCCCATAAACTTTTACGCCTTAAAAAGTCTAGAGGATATGCTTTCTTTCGAAAGTAGCCAAGTGAGCCTCTTTTGTGGTTCGTAAACGTAGATCAAGGGCACCAAGTACTTCTGCGCAAGCTCATAAAATGCGATCGTCGCAGGTTTTGTGGCCGAAGTGCAGTCCATCACCACGACACCGCTTTCCAGAAGTTTCACAAGCTCTTTTTCGACTTTGCGTTTCACGCTTTCGATATCCGAAATTTCTTCTATCTCTCCAATTTTACCCAAAACTATCCAGTGAAAAGATAGGCTATTCCAGTCGTTCAAAGCGTCAAGCGACGTGACAACATATGCGTCATCAAAAGAAAACCCCTCGTTTTCAAGTAGACTCAAAGCGACCTGAGGTTCAGCTTCTTTTCTTGAATCCTTTTTTCCAAGCAATCCCAAGTAAAAAGTTTTCACTCTTTTTGTGCAAAACAAAAAGAGTAAAGGCGTCTTAAAGCGCAGGCGGTAAACACCCTTAACAGGATTTTCGATGACCCCAAGCCGCTTTAACACTTCGAGGTTGTGAACGAGCGTGTTACCTCCAAAGCCCACTGCGCTTTTCAAATCGCCAAAGCTTGCTTCACCACCCATTTCGGAAAGCGCGCGCACAAGCTTTTTCCTATTGTGTGTTTGTAGCGCTCTTGCGTAGTCAGGGACAGCGCACACAAAAACAAGTATCCGAGCACTCTTTTGAGTGTTGTTCATGAGAATTGCCTTTTTGCGATTCTTTCCATAGACTTGGCAAAAGCCACGTCTTAGCGCATCTCGAACGTTTTGCGCTTCTGAGCATTTTCGGATTCTTAAATCCAAGTTGTTTGCGTCAGCATAGCCAAAAACACTTAAAGAGAAAAACATCACCAAAGCTTGCCTTCGCGTCCGAAAGTGCGACTGTGATTTTTGAAGCAGCTTTTTTGTGTTTTCTACAGGTATTGCTTCTGTTGTAACGCTCAAAGGGTTTTTTTAAAATCTTGTGAACTCTATGTGGACACACGCATTGACCACGATAAATTTTTTGGTATTCTAAAGAGTGTAAAACCAGCATAACACTTGCGAAACCCGTAAACTCGCGTGAAAAACCAGATTGTTCCGATTACTTGTTAATCGATATTTATTGT
>Ga0074075_13195_pt1 | contig 55481 bp, 50 predicted proteins | sample YNPg_E_FD_63712 | JGI IMG/M metagenome (GOLD analysis project Ga0074075, IMG submission 63712) | Hot spring microbial communities from Beowulf Spring, Yellowstone National Park, Wyoming, USA - YNP_Beowulf Spring_E v2 (version 2) | ecosystem: Environmental > Aquatic > Thermal springs > Hot (42-90C)... | reverse complement strand
ACGATCCGCATTCTCATACTGCAAAAAGCTTTAAAAGTCCTATTTTAAAAAGTCTGCTACATAATGCTTGAAAATGAATATATTTCAAAATTTTAGCGTTTTTAAAAGCTAGGAACAAGAATGTGTTTGCAACATGGCAGAAGAATCGGTATTAAACGGTAGTATAGCAACTATAGTAAATGTATCAAACGGGATCATATCTTTAGCTTTTGAGCATCAAGAAACGCTTTATTCTATATCTCCTGGCAAAAATGTGTTGGTTAGAACTGGCATACTTTTGAGGCCTCTTCTTTGTAATGTGGTGTCTAAAGAAAAATCTATAGCTAATCTTAATTATATCAACATAGTGGCTGTAGATAGTGAAGATTTTTAAGGATAAATCTCGATGAACCAATAGATGCCATCGTGATAATTAGCAACCTATTCTTCCAAGCAAGAATAATAGATATATCTGAGGCTGGAGCCAATCAATAATATAGCAATAGCAGCTGATAAACTACCATTAAGTAATATTTTTTCATGGTTTTAAATTCCATGTTGCAATTATTGAACTTAAATTTTGATTTATGTATTCAAGTTTCAACCACAGATTTATCTGTGTATTAAAATATTGGCTTAGAAAGTTTTCCGTTGATCCACCAGGAAAAACAACGTAGAATGTTTGTAATTTAGTATCAGCTACCATTCTTAGAGATGAACCTAATGTAACATAGGGCAATGGAACATCTAAAGCGTAAGGTATGTAACCTGGCGCTAACGAGAATGAATCGCCGTACATTGGATAAGGGCCTAAGGATAAAGGCTTTAATCCTAATGGATTATAAAAAACTATTTTATGGACATTCCCCCATGTCCAGTTGTTTATATTGTTACCTAATTTAGAGGACAAATAGTTGATTGCCTGTTCAAAGGCGTTCCTTACAAATTTAGAAAAATTACCGTTGAATATGTTAGAATTTGGATCATATTTAGCCAAATACAAAAACAGTGAAGGGATCATTGAATCCGATTCACCTGTGTAAAAATCTAAGCCTAACGGTTTTAAAATTTTGTTTAATGACATGTTTACCATTTCTGAAACTAAGTAAGTATAAATTGTAGGTGCAATTTCATCAACTTTAAATGTTGAATCCCAATTTATAATTTCATTATAAGCTTGAATTTCAATTTTACTCATATTCATGTTGGACAAAGTCTGTTTAATGTAAGGCATTAGCATATAAGACCATGAATCGAAAACGCTAGTTTGTAAATTAACCATGTCTTGTAAGCTAACTGAAGATTTCTTTGAAAGGTAAAGGTATATATCATAGGCTCTACCATTTGAAACCCAATAACCTCCTATGAAAGGATAAGGATAATTAATCCATGCATCGGGTTGGTTTGGAGCAAAGGCAAACCCTCTATTTGGATTAATCGTTTTAGGTAAGTATTCAAATGGAACATAAGAATTTGGACTGAAATTAGGTAAGCTTCCATTCAAAGGAGCCCTTGCTCCGATTACATGTAAAGTTTTATTGTTTGGAAGAGTTTCTTTAATTAAAGGATATAGGCCAGCATCTATAATTCCAGCATTGTTGTCACTTATAATTGCAATGTTTTGAGGCGGTATATTCCATAATTGAGCTGCTTTTAGTAAATCATTAAAGCTTGTTGAATTATCTAAATAAAATTCTGAAATGACTGTTGTCATTGGTACATTTTGGGCAACCCAGTATAAGCTAATACCAATAGTGCCATTGGAATAAACAATAGGACCATGTATTGTATAATTTATAGTATATGTTTTTCCCAACAATGTAAAATTGTAGCTCTTTAAAGGAAGCCAACTCCCGTTGTAATAATACATATTTCTGTTTAACTTTTCTATGTAGGCATTTGAAGACGAACCAAAAGAAGTAGTTAATCCCCATGCTGTATGTTCTGTATGACCTATTAGAATTCCTGGTATACCTACTAACGACCAGCCCGTTACATTCATATTACTAGCAACTAATTGTAATGGCATCCATAGTGATGGTGAATATAGTGTAAGATGCGGGTCATTAGCTAAAATTGGAGTATGCGTGGAACTAAAATTTGAAGTTATTATCCAAGAATTGCTTCCAGCATCTATTACATTAAAATACGGGTCATTGATAGCTTCTAAGCTTTGATTTATTATATTGATAAGTTTTGAATAATTTTTAACGCCTGTTGCCCATTCCTCATACCAATTTAAACTAAAAACATAGTTGGGAGAAATTCCTTGTTTAGTCAAGCTATAATTATTGATAGATCCATCTCCAGGCATGACAGTAACATTCCCATTCGTAAAATACGGATAAATTGGATTTAATAGGTTTGCAAACGTAAAGTTTGTTTTAGCATAGATTAATGCTGACCTCAGTTCATCTTCAAATCCATGCGTTAAAGACCATGCCATGAATTGTGCAAAACAAAGAATGTAGTATGGTGAATATTGATAAGGATTGACGTTTAATAGTTTAAATTCAAGAGGTAAATCTCTGTAATTCAAAGAACTTATATAAGCGTTAACACCATCTGAATAGCTTTGTAAATATGAATAAATTGAAGGATAGTTATTCTTTAAAAAATTAAGATTCATTAATGCATTTTGAGGAATTCCTATAAGATGCACAGCTATATCTGACTTTAAACCCAATGATCCTACCCATGAACTTACATTTCCTGCAGCGACTAAGCCAAAGAATTCCATTTCAAACAATCTTTGGCTAGCAACATAATATCCTTGAGCGAACATTAGATCATGCATGTTCGAAGCGTAGATATGCGCAGTTGAGTATCTATCTATTTTTATTGTTACGTTGCTGATTAAAGATGGAATAACAATCGTTTCGTTGTTATAATTTAAATTTGATGCTGAGCTCCAGATACCTGAATATGGATTAAGCAATGTAAAGCTGTTTCCTATGTAAGAGATTAATATTAGCAAAATTACCAAAACAATAAATCTCCAAACCTTCACGAATTATAAATATTTTCTAAATATAAATATTCTAAAGGAAGATTTTCATTGGTATATTGGAATGATACTAACATTAACATTGAACAACTCTTAAAATGTTGTCTGTTTGAAGCTGAGCTCGATTAATCAACTAAAATTTGACTATTTCGCTAGCTTTTTTTGCTTTATCTATGCTTTTTAATAAAATTTCATCATAAGTAATTAATGGGGAATCTATAAGATTAGAAAGTGCAACATACAACGAATCATAAACTGTAATATTTTTCTCAATAGCTAGTTTAATTGCATCATATATCAACTCTTCGAATCTATGAATGATTAAGCCTATTTGCATTAAAGCTCTTATTGCTAAGCTAATATCTTTTTCATTAATTTTAGAGTATCTTAAAAGGTTTGCAATCTCTATGAAAATCAAATCTGGAACATGTGCCTCCACATTCTGTTTAGCTATCTCATTTCTTAATTTTTTCATTTTATCGGATTCATCTTCAATTAAAAACCACTTTGCTATAGCACTTGCATCTAAAACTACTTTCATTTATCTCTAAACTCTCTAATGGCCACTTTGGCTTCTTTTTGGAGCCTAGTCTTCTTTGAAATTTCTTCCATCGTTGCTATTGCCCATTCAATTTCTTTCTTCCTTACTTCTTTCTCTAAAGCGGACCTTAATGTTTCGCTAATATTTATTCCGTATTCTTTTGCCTTGTCTACAATTTGTTTCTTCACCTTTGTAGAAACTGTAATGTAGCTCATATATTTACTACTTATCATGTAGTATTTAAATTTACTTATGTTTATTGGCAAAACCTTTTGTATAAGGATAATTAATCCATGCATCAGGTTGATTTAGTGCAAAGGTAAATCCTCTATTTGGATTAATCGTTTTAGATAAGTATTCAAATGGAACATAATAATTTTGAGTTAAATGAAATCTTTGTTAAATAATGTATACTAAGATTTTTAGGAACCAAATGTTTTATACCTTAATTGTAACAATATCCAAGTTGTATATTTCACAAGGAAACATAAATAGATTTTTATATCATTATATTTTTAAAAATATAATATAAAATAATAGCATACATCAGATATTTAAATTCTATAAATAATTTTTATTCATATGCAAAGTAGACCAAGTGCAGCGTTTATATTATCTTTGATTGGTGGGTTATTTATCCTAATACTAAGCGCAATATATCTATTGTTCATGATAAGATACGAATATTTTTACGGTGCCTATTTTAACTACATGATGTATCACATGATTTCATTTCATCCATACATGTTTACAATAGTCACTATGTTTGCAACAATAGGTTTAATCTCAGGAGCTTTGGTAATTGTAGGATCATTTTTTATCAATAGCGATAACATTGAAAAAGTGAGAACTGGCGGGATATTGGTCATAGTTTTTTCAGTATTAAGCATAGTAAGCGGTGGAGGGTTTTTCATTGGATTTATTTTAAGCTTAATTGGAGGAATTTTGGCCATAACGTGGCAACCCTCTAACATTTCTAATACAACGATTTCTCAAAGTAAAACAATTCAATAAACTTTCAATAGCTTTATATAACCTGTAATATACATGTGCTAATGATAAATATAAACAAGAGTGACGAAATTAATGCACCTATTGAAAATATTTTTCAATTTTTAATAGACCCTGAGAAAGTTAAGATATATCTTCCCAATGTTTTTAACATTAGGAATATATCACTTTCTGATAAAAAGATAGGAGATATGTTCATAGCTGAACTTATGGTAATGGATTTCAAGTTTGAAGAGATGTTTATGTTTAGTAATTACAGACAAATGGAAGAAGTTTCTTTAAATTTCGATGGCGTATTAAACGGATACTTACAATTCGTTTTAAAAAGAAATAGAAAAGATGTAACAAATCTGAATCTTAAAGTAGAATATAGAATAAGCAATGATGTATTGAATAATCCAATTGATAATATTTTATTTCAAAGATTGAACACTGCAAATTTCGAAAGAGTTTTGGAAAATATAAAGCTAATTACTGAAACAAATTTCATACTTGAAAGCAGTAAAATATTTGTTTATAGGAATAAATTGATTCAAAACCTCCAAGCATAAATTTTAGAGTTCCAAAGCTAAAAATTAATAATTAACTGTAATATTTTTTCTCCTAATACAAAAGCTGCAATCTGAGAAAAGAAAACATAAGTATATGAAACAGGTGCAGCTATTGATGCACCAACTTTCCTTATAGAAAGTAAGTAAAAAGAATCTCCTATAGCAAGTGTTAATATTCCACTAAGCATGCCAAATATGATTCCTTCGTTGAAACCAAGATATAAGAATGGTATAAAAAGAGCCAATGAAGCGAATAGCATTCTGTAAAAATTAACTTTGATGGTTGAGTTATTGTTCAAAAATTCTTTATAAAAAAGTGGCACAATTGCCCATATGAAAGCAGGTAATAAAGATATTATCGAATACTGTGTTTCTGACATATTATCTTTAATTATTATTTGCAAGTAGTTTTATGATTTTATTTGAACTTTTTCATCCTTAAAAAATTTGAAATATAAGAGTATGTTGAAAAATGTTATGAAGCTATAGACAAAGAAAGGCAATTCTATTTCTGAAATATCGAACATGTATCCCGATATTGTAGTTCCTGCAGAAGATGAAGCAAGCCTAGCTACTTGATTAATACCCAAAGCTCTTCCAACTTCTCCTTGATCAACCATTTCTGTCATAGCAGCTTGCTGAACAGGTAGTGCAGCAACTCTTAAGGCAGGCATGCTTAAGTATATTGCAATTGATAAAGGGAATATTCTTATTATTGGCATAATTATCGATAATGCTGCACCTAATCCCCTTGTATAAGCTATTCCCTTGACAAAACCCCACTTCTTTTCTATTTTAGGTGCAAATAATAATGATGCAGAGCCTATAATTCCACTTATAAATGAAAAAGTAGCCATATCTGCCTTTGGGATATTGTATACTATGATAAAGAATGGTATCAAAAATGGTGTTATCAAGCCTTGAGATAATCCGTTAAGCATTCCTGTTAGTGTAAATTTCCCTATAATTTTTGTATGCTTTAAATCGTTTTTTTGAGCTCTAGAAGTCTTTATAGGTATTATAAATATTATTGAAGTTAATGAAATGAAGGTTGCAAATAGAAATCCATCCAGAATGTTAAATTCTCTTGCAAGTAATGAACCAAAGGCTGATGCAATACCTGAGATGAATGTTAAGAAAGAAATCCAAAACGTTCTTTCCTTAACTTCGGTTAATTCAGCGATTATAGAAGTTTGAATAGGCTGAGCAGCACCACCTACTCCTCCTCCTGCTAATGATCCAGTTGCAGAAAAACCGCCTAACATTGAAGCGATAAATATCAAAACTAAATTGTTTGAAAAGTAAAGTATTAGAGTACTAATAGGCAATAAAGCTGCTATTAATAACAATGACTCTTTTTTACCCCACTGATCCGCTAAAATTCCACTAGCTAGTCCTAAAAGAGCAGTAGCAATGCTTGCAGCTGTATAAATAAAACCCAGTATGAGTGAACCATAATTTAAAAACTTTAGTACATAATATGGAAAAATTATCATAATCATTCCTGCAGATATACTCCTTAAGATACGAAATAGTGTAAGAAGTGTCAAATAGTTATTTTTCATATGGCCAAATATAATAAAAGTTATCTAATTCTATTTTTATTCTTTGTTTAATTAAGTTTTCTTTTAACTTAGTTATTTGTAGAGGTTCTGTAGTTAAAGCTTTTAACCTAAAGTATAAAATCGAATAATTATTATATAATTAATTTGAAAAAAGGAATAAAAATCCTTAATCTTTTTTAATTACTCTTTTGACTGCATCAACTACTTCCTTTGGAACTTCTCTTAAACCATGTGCCTTTTCTGCATGCACTTTTGCTATAGAAAGAACTTCTTCTTCGCTTGTTGCTCCCTTAACTTCAAAACCACAATTCATGCCTGCGTCTTTGCATTTAAAACTGTATGGCATGAAAAATTACTCATTAACAATGCATTTAAATTTGATGTTTACTTAAAAGGAATACAATGTAATACAATTCTAGAACAATTTGTTGTAAATAAATTGAAAGCCTCGTCCTTTAGGACAGGGATGAGATTTAAATAGTTTTTTATAATTTTTTTGGATGAAGAACAATAAAGCAATCAGAGCAAGCATCGCTATGAAAATTGCTACTACTGAAGATAATTCATTATCGCATTATACAACGAATCGATTCAGAATCTTTTTACAAATGGGGGTTCTCTGAGCCTCTCGACTTGCTACCAAATGAGAGATGTAGCTCCGAATCGATTAGAGGAACCTTCGCCTTTCAAGGTGGTGAGTAAGTCAGTGTGCTGTCCCAGAATTATTATTTGATTACAATCTAAACAATAATTGCAATGTTTAATTTCTCAAATAACGGTTTTCCAAATAATAGGAAATAAATAATCCTTTTAGCTTTGTATTATCGTAATACAATTTTGCTTATTTTTGAAGAAAAGTTATACCGTAAGACTTATATTACATGTAATACATGTATTACATATGAGCGAAAATGTTAACAATGAAGAGAATAAGAAAACAAAGACAATAAGAGGTGTGGATCAGGGATTGTACAATAAAATATTGGAAGTTGCTCGAAGTTCAGGTAAAACTGTTGGAGAAATTGTAAATCAATCATTCAAATCTTTCTTAGAGCTATCCAATACTGCAAAGAAAACAATTACTGGAGCAATTGAAAGCGGTAAAACTTTCATTGGAGGTGTAAAGGAAGGGATGGGAAACATCGTTTTGATTAGCGATATAGAAGAATTAACTATTAGTAAGCAAGAATTGAATGAAATTTCTAAGCCCATTGCGATTAGGAACGTTAAGAGATTGAATATATCTGAATTATCTCAAGAAGAGATAGATAAATATATACAAGAGATAACGAACGTCGATGAAATAATTGTTTCAGAGAAAATAAACAAAATTAAATTGTTTCAAAAATGCAAAAAGATTAAAAGGATAAGTGTTATGCAAAGTGAAAAATAAACACTTAACTTATTATAGCAGCAAGATAAGATTAAAAATTTTATTTTACCCTAAGCATTTCTATATACATCATTCTGCCAAAGCCTAAAGATGATCTGTTTTTTATTTTAATTATATCAAAATAATTTGAAAATAATCTTTCAATTTCAATCTTCTCAACACCTATAGGTCCTATAGGTCTAATTCTAAACTTGGGAAAACTCCATTGTAAATAATAAGAACCGACTTTAGTTAAACTTAGTAATGAATTAACATATTTTTGTCTGCTATCATCTTTATCAGGCAAACTATGAAAGCAACCCATATCCGTAACTAAATCAAACTTTCCTAAGTTTAATTTAGAAATCTGATCAAAATTCGTGATATCTGCATTATAAAATTGGCAAGATAGCTTAATTTTTTTGTACCTATCTTTAGCTAGTTTTATTGCATTAATAGAAATATCTATACCTACACTTTTTATTCCTAATTTTAATATATTGACGACAGCACTGCCAGTTCCGCAACCAATATCAAGATAAGATTTTATACTATTCTTATTCTTTTCAAGAAAATCTTTTAACTCTATTGGTAACTCATCAGAACTCCAAGGAGTTATCCTTAGAAAATAAGCCAATTCCCAGAAATTCTTATTTACCATTTCATAATAAGATTCTAAATCAAGGATATGTTATTAATTTATTACTTTTTATAAAGCAAAATATACCATTTGAATCTTGTATCATTTTCCAATGTTTAATTATATCGTCTTATGTTGCTATTTCAGTATGATGAGATATTTGTATTTTGTATATTTTATGAGCTAAAATAACGTAACGAATATTATTATATGCATATATATTTATATGTATCAAGTTAGGTTGAAGGTCACTTAAAAAAAGTAAAATTTATATATATATAGGTTTTTTTTATATTATGCACGTAAATGAATTTAAAAAGATAATATTTTCTACAGGTTCTCCTTCAACATCGAGCGGCCCTTCACCTGTTAGATCTCAACTAAGAAGACCACTCTTGACAACAAGAGGCATAGCAATATCTGCGATATTAGGTGCCATGGCTCTAGTAACAGAGGCATTAGGGCTTAGCTTACCTGGTTATTTACCAGGCGTTAATTTTAATTTAGTCGGAACATATTTATCAATTGCCACAATGGCAGCTGGACCTATTGGAGGTATTATAGTTACTATTTTGGATTCGTTTACATCTAGTGTAGGATTCTATGGTTTACCATTCTATTGGCCACATGTTTTTGTACTCGCATATTTCTGGCCTAAAATATACAATATTAAGAATAAAAGTGTTAGATTTGTAGGTTATTGGGCTGTGACAGCTGTAGCATTATTTATTCAATATTGGGGATGGTTCTGGTTATATGTGGTTGTATTCAAATATGCATCAACCATTTGGCCACTAGTTTATTATAACTTTTTAGGCGGTGCATACTGGGTGTTTCTACTAATATATGCATTAATTCCATCAATAATACTTTCATTATTTCCATCATTCGTTAAACCAGATTGGAAGTTCCCAAGATTAGGCTGGATCACATTAGCAGTAGTGATTCTATTTATGGCATTAGCATTTACAAAATCATAAATATGGCTTTAGAATTATTTCAAGAAGTTGGAGCAATTATAATGATAGTAATAGTGTTTGTATTAGGTTACGTATTTACAAAAAAATGGAAATCTAGTTCAACCGAAACTGAAGATTCAGAAAGTAGTAAATAAATATTTTTTGATGAGTTCTGATTTATTTAATAATCATATATTTGATGATCGGCAAATAATTATAAAATTTATTAATTTATCATGGAAATACGAAAATTCCAGTAAATATGCCATAAGGAACATAAATTTAGAAATTCGTAAAGGCGATGTAATATTAATCACTGGTCCAAGCGGCTCGGGTAAAACTACTATATGCAGATGCATAAATGGACTTATCCCACATTTTTATAGAGGAGAACAAGATGGAGACGTCTATGTTAATGAATTAAATACAAAAGATTATGATATCCCGGTTTTATCGACTACTGTAGGTTTTCTGTTTGATACTCCATCAAATCAATTATTTTGTTCTACAGTTGAAGAAGAAATTGCATTTGGACTAGAAAATTTATGCTTACCCCCAATTGAAATTAGAAAGAAAGTTAAAGAAGGATTAAAATTTTCAAGATTAATTGGTAATGAAACAAAAAGTCCTCATAGCTTATCAGGTGGTCAACAACAATCTTTAGCGTTAGCTTCAATATTAGTTATGCAACCAGATATACTTGTTCTTGATGAACCTACAGCTAACCTAGATCCTATAGGTACAAAACTTGTTTTTGATAGAATTATTGAATTATCCAGAAATAAGGAAAAAACATTAATAATAGTAGAACATAAAGTTGATGAAATACTTCCAATAGCTAATCGAATGATTGTAATGAATGAAGGAAATATAATATTAAATGGGGATCCTAAAAACGTGATAAAAGAATTAATTAATAGAAATGACGTGCAAATACAATTGCCAGATGTTACAGAGTTAGCATTTGAATTAATTAAAAGAGGTTATAATATAGATAAAATACCTATAACTTTAAATGAAGGTGTTGAATTAATACAGAATTTGATTAAAAACAAGGAAATAGTTATATCTGTAAATGATGGAGGAGTATATTTAAAAAACAAAGAACCGCGTATGTTAAAAGACAACGTTGCTATAAAATGTGAAAATGTAGAATACGTATATCCTGATGGAACTAAAGCAATTTCTAATTTAAATTTAGAAATAAAAGAAGGGGATTTCGTAGCATTTATTGGTCAAAATGGATCAGGTAAATCTACAACTGCAAAACTCCTTAATGGATTATATAAACCTACTAAAGGAAGAATTTTACTTTTCGGAGAAGATATATCAAAAAAAGACACAGCTGATATATCATCAATTGTTGGTTATGTCTTTCAGAATCCAGATGATCAATTCTTTGCCAAGACTGTTAGAGAAGAATTAGAATTTGGTCCAAAAAATCTAAAACTTCCATCCGATGAAATAAAAAGAAGAGTAGAAACAGTAGCAAAGGAATTAGAAATCTATGATTACTTAGAAAGTTCACCTTTTGCCCTTAGCCAAGGTCTTAGACAACGTGTTGCATTTGCTTCAATAATGACTTTGGAACCAAAAATATTAATAGTAGATGAACCTACAACAGGTCAAGATTATCTTAGAGCTAAAACAGTTATGGATATTTGTAAAAGCTACAATGATAAGGGCAAAACTGTGATAGTTATAAGTCATAATATGAATTTAGTAGCCGAATATTGTAATTACGCGTTTGTTTTTAAAGACGGAAACATACTCCTAAAGGGACCTGTTCGAGAAATTTTTTCACAAGAAGAAAAATTAACTCAAGCATCTCTTGAACCGCCCATGATTACTAAATTATTTAATATTTTATCAAAAGAATTTAATTTACCTAATAATATAATAAGTGTTGAAGAAGCTATTTCAGTATTAGGCGTAGCAAGCGTAAGTAAACCACAATGAGTCTATTAGATCTATTTAAATACAAGAAGAAAGAATCTGTAATACATAATCTGGATCCTAGAATACGTTTTTTATGGTTTTTTGCTGTTACATTGCCTGCTGTTGCGTGGACCGATCCTATATGGTTAACTTTACTATTTTTAGGAGTGTTAGCAACTGGTCTATTATCAAAGCAAAGCTTGAAATCAATACTTACACCATTGGTTTATCTTTCTCCTGCATTCGCATTTTTATTAATTTTTAACCTATTCTTCTATGGACCTTCAGGAATTTCGCCTACTGTTGGGACACAACAATATTTTATTGGTTATATAATTCCAAAGATAGGTAACTTTGGTCCTTATGGCAGATTAAGCGTAGAAAGTTTAGTTTATGCAATAGGAGCAATGGAAAGATTAATGATAATAGCCTTAGCAGGAAGATTGTTATTGACTTTCATTTCGCCTAGTGAGATAACTCAAGTAATGAGTAAATTAAAAGTGCCAGTTGAAATAACAACGGCTATTAGCGTAGCGTTTGGTTTTTACCGGTTGCTGCCAATCAAGTTGTATCCATTTTTGAATCTCAAAAAGCACGCGGATGGAAAGTAAATACTAAAAATCCTATTAAGGCTCTAAAATTATACATACCAACTATAGTGCCAACCATTGTTAGAGCATTTACAAGAGCAGAATATTTAGCAGCAGCTATATCTTCTCGTGGATTCGGATATATACCTGGTAAAAGAACTTCCATGTATGAAATGAAAATGAGAAAAAATGATTATATTGCTTTAGTTGTATTGTTAGTCTTTTTAGTCTTTAGCGAATTGGTTGGTTCGTTTGTATTTAATATAGCCAATTATAATTTTACTTCATGCATGATTAGAAATCTCTTACATTCTCCTTGTTAAATTACTATTAAAGAAATAATAAAGAAAAAATTATTTCAATATTATTATAATATAAGAATGAAATCAACAAAATATTTTTATTTAGGAACTGCATTGTTGTTCCTTTCAACAATTTTATTTTATATTATCTTTTCTTCCATAGACAGAAATATATTTTATACTCCTACTGGTGAAACGTTAGATTTAAACATAACTATTTTAGATTCTATCCCAGTTGCTTGCTTTTTGTAGGTGTAATCTTCTTAATTATTGGTCAATTAAAGCAATGGAAAGAAAATAATTAAATATTAAAAGTAATGTTTATATATAAATATATGATTGATTGTTATAATAATGCCAACTAGAGTAGCTATAGATGTAGGAGGTACTTTTACTGATCTATGCGCTCTTAATGAAGATACGGGTGAATTTGTATTTGTGAAAGATCTAACAACGCCAAGTAATTTTGCTATCGGTGTACTAGGTGTGTTAAAAAAGAGCGGAATAAAAGGTGAAGAAATTGATCGGTTTATTGGAACTGGATCAACGATGGTTATAAACTCTTTAACTGAAAGAAAGGGAGCTAAAGTTCTTTTAGTAACAACAAAAGGTTTTAGAGATGTTTTAGAAATTCAGCGTTCAAATAGAACAGATCTATACAATTTTAGGTATCAAAAACCAATACCCTTCGTTCCCAGAAGATATAGAATTGAAGTTGAAGAAAGAATAGATTATTCAGGGAATATATTAAAACCTCTTAATAAAGAAGATGTTCTTAAGGCTATAGAATTTTGTAAACGCGAGAGATTCGAGTCAGTTGCAATCGCGTTTTTTAATTCTTATGCTAATCCTGCACATGAAATAGAATGTTATAATTTATTTAAAAAAGCCTTACCAAACATGCCAATAACATTGTCACATGAGTTAACAAGAGAGTGGAGAGAATATGAAAGAACTAATACAGCTGTTATGAATGCATTCGTTCAACCTAAAGTACAGCAATATATTGAGACATTAGAAAAAGGTTTACGAGATTTTGGGGTTAAAACTCCATTACATATTATGCAAAGTAATGGCGGAGTTTCGACATTTGAACAAGCCTTACGTGCACCAATTTATCAAGTTGAATCAGGTCCAATAGGCGGTGTAATAGGTAGTGCAACTATTGGTAAAGCTTTAGGATTAAAAAATATTATAACCTTAGATGTTGGCGGAACAACAGCCAAAACATCATTGATTTTTGATGGTAAATTGAGAATAAATACAGATTATAGTATAGGTAAAACTCAATTCTTTCCAGGATATCCTGTAAAAGTTCCTGTTGTAGACATAGTGGAAATTGGTAACGGTGGAGGTAGTATTGCATGGATAGACGAAGTAGGTTCTTTAAGAGTTGGGCCAGTCAGTGCAGGTGCTGATCCAGGTCCTGCATGCTACAATAGAGGAGGAGATAAACCAACATTAACAGACGCTTTCGTAATAACTGGTGTATTGAATCCAGATTATTTTTAGGGGGTGAAATAAAATTAAATAAAGAATTGGCCTACAGGGCATACTCTAGTTTATCTGAAATCATGGGAAAGAGTGTTGAGGAAGTGGCGTTGGGAGCTATAAGATTGGCAACAGCTAATATGATTAATGCTGTCAAACTAATCTCGGTGAGAAGAGGTTTCGACCCTAGAGATTTTACATTGATCGCTTTCGGAGGTGCAGGTCCAATGTTTGCTACAGCAATAGCTAAAGATCTTCTGATCAAAAAAGTTATAGTACCCAGAGTGCCTGGCGTTTTTTCTGCATGGGGTATGCTAATGACAGACGTTAAGCATGATTATGTTCAAACAAAGGTTATGAGATTAAATCTGGATTCTTTGAAAGAATTATACAATATTATTAATGAAATGAAAGAAATGGCTATGAAACAATTAGAAAGTGAATATATTAATAAAAATGATATGTACTTTGAAGCGTATTTTGATATTAGGTATTTAGGACAAGAGCATACAGTATCTACTGAAGTTCCAATTAAGAATCCTGACCGTAAAGTGCTTAAAATAATTGAAAACAGATTTCATAGGTTGCATTATAAGCAATATACGTTTAAATTAAATGACCCATTAGAAGTAGTAAATGTAAGATTATCTGCCTATGGTAAAGTAAGAAAACCACAAATTTCTACTTTTAAACCAAAAGAAAAAAGTTTTGGAGTAAATTATCGAAAAGTTATATTAGAAGATGGAATGTATAATGCGAAAGTTCTAAGAAGAGATGAAATACAATATGATGAAACAATACTCGGACCCGCAATTATTGAAGAACCTACTGCAACAACAGTAGTGAGAAATAATGAACTTGCTTATATTGATAAATTTGGGAATTTAATAATAGAGGTTAAATAATATGATTGATGACTTTACGCTTGATATAATAGAAAATTCATTAATTGCGGCAGCAGAAGAGTCATTTATATCATTCGGTAGAACAAGTAAAAGTCCTGTCATATATGAGGTTTTAGATTATGCTGCTGGTATAACAGATTATAAGGGCAGACTCGTCGCACAAGCAAATGGTGTACCAGGTTTTCTTGGAACGCTCGATTTAGCTGTTCAAGAATGCATTAAAAAAATAGGCGAAGATAGAATATATCCGAATGATATTTACATTATAAATGTACCATATACTAGCGGGACTCATTTAAATGATGTTACATTAGTTATGCCTATATTTGTAGAAAAGACATTAGTCGGTTTCTCATCTATAAAAGGTCATTGGAGTGAAGTGGGTGGAATGCATTTTGGTAGTTGGACTTCAGATTCTACTGAAATATATCAAGAAGGATTAATATTTCCTGGCATTAAACTTTTTGAAAGAGGTAAACCCAATAAAGCCCTAATAGAATTAATAAAAGCCAATGTAAGAACCCCAGATATGACAATGGGTGATATGGAAGCTCATGCTGCAGCGTTAAGAGTTGCTTCAAGAAGAGTTGTTGAGCTTTGTAAAAAATACGGTGTTAATGCAATTCTTGACTCTATTGAAAGGTTAATGTCTAAGGGTGAAAAATTAATTAGGTTAAAATTAAAAGAACTTCCTCATGGTACTTTTTATGCAGAAGATATGATAGATGACGATGGCATATCGGATAATCCTATCGATGTTAAAGCAAAGATTGAAATTAGCGATGACAAATTCGTAGTAGATTTAACGGAGTCGGGAGACCAAGCTAAAGGGTCTATAAATTCTCCTTTATGTGCTACTATCTCAGCTGCCAGAACCATTTTTAAAGCTATAACAGATCCTCACGGGCCTGCAAATGACGGAAACTTTAGAGTTATGGATGTTAAAGCACGCCCTGGTTCAATATTTAATCCGCTACCTCCTGCACCAACTTCAACTTATTGGGAATCAATGGCATTTGTTACAGACCTAGTATGGAAAGCACTAGCCCCATATATTCCAGACAAATTATCTGCTGGCCATTTCTTAAGTGTCTGTGCAACTATAGTTGGTGGTATAGATGACAGAAACAAATTACCCTTTGCAATAGTCGAACCTCAACCAGGTGGTTGGGGTGGAGCTTTAGGGAAAGATGGAGAAAGTGCATTAGTTTGTTCTGGAGATGGCGAAACATATATTATGTCCAATGAAGTAATTGAAGTTAGATACCCCATAATAGTTGATCAATATACATTAAATATAAATGATGGATGTGGGAAGGGTGAATATCGAGGAGGATTTGGAATTGTAAAAGATTATAGAATAAATAATTCTAACGCAATTTTTACAGCGTCTTTTGGAAGATCTAAATATCCCTGTTGGGGGATGGACAGTGGCTCTAATGGCACCCCAAACTATTTCATAATATATCAAAAAGGAAAAGAACCTTTAAAAGCTAGAAAAGTTGCCGCTTTTCCTTTAAGTAAAGGAGATTTAATAAGAATTGTAACAGGAGGCGGCGGTGGTTACGGAAATCCCTATAAGAGAGACCCTGAAAGAGTATTGTCCGATGTAATTGATGGATATATTAGTAAAGAACAGGCATTGAAAGACTACGGTGTTGTGATCACAAACGATTTAAAAGTTGATTATGAACAAACTAAAAAAATAAGAGAAAAGTTATTGAATGGCATATAGAGTAGCAATAGATATTGGGGGCGCATTTACTGATTTATTTGCTATAGATAATGAGGGAAATACTTTCTGGTCTAAAGTTCTTACTACTCCACATGATTTAATTGAAGGAGTACTCGAAGTTTTTAAAAACAGTAAAATCGATCCACAAAAAACATCTCAAATTCTTCATGGTCAAACATTAGTTATAAACGCCATTATACAAAGAAAAGGCGCTAAAGTAGGATTAATTACAACAAAAGGATTTAAAGATCTGTTAATAATTCAAAGAGCAAATAGAAGAGATATATTTAATTTAAAATACAAAAAACCTGAACCATTGATTCCTAGGTATAGAATTTGGGAAGTTGATGAAAGAACTGACGCAGAAGGAAGAATAATAAGACATGTTAAGAAAGAAGATGTAAAGGCAATATGCGATAATATAATAAGGGAAGGAGTAGATTCAGTCGCAATATGTTTTATAAACAGTTATGTCAATGCATATAATGAGAAAGAGATTAAGAATATTTTACAAGAAGTAATAAATGGAACAAAAATTAAAATAAGCATATCAAGCGAAATAACTAAACAATGGGGTGAATATGAAAGAACAAGTACTGTAGTTTTGAATGCTATAGTTATGCCATTAATGAGCAATTATATTTCAAGATTAAAATATATGATGAATGAGCTTGGATTTTCAGGCTCGTTTTTAATGATGTTATCGAATGGAGGAGTTGCCAAATTAGATTATGTTGAACATGTGCCTATCGCTACAATAGAATCAGGTCCTGTAGCTGGCGTTATAGCTGGTGTTGAATTAGCTAAACTGTTGGACGAAAAGAATGTTATTGTGCTAGATGGTGGAAGTACAACGACCAAGGCAAGCTTAATTGAGAACTTAAAAATAAGAACAACTACAAATTATTCAATAGAAAGAAGTGAATTCTTTCCAGGATATCCTGTAAAAGTTCCTGTTGTAGACATAGTGGAAATTGGTAACGGTGGAGGTAGTATTGCATGGATAGACGAAGTAGGTTCTTTAAGAGTTGGGCCAGTCAGTGCAGGTGCTGATCCAGGTCCTGCATGCTACAATAGAGGAGGAGATAAACCAACATTAACAGACGCATATTTAATTCTTGGTTATTTAAATCCAAATTATTTTTTAGGAGGTAAAATTAAGCTTAATGCCGAACTTTCAAGAAATGTAACAAAATATATCGCTGATTTTTATAATGTATCTATCGAAGAAGCTGCTTTAGCTATAGTTAAGATAGCCAATGATAATGCAGCACAATTATTAAGATTAATTTCAGTCCAAAGGGGTTTTGATCCAAGAGATTTTACTTTAATTGCTCATGGCGGATCCGGACCGATGCTTTCTGCTTTTATTGCAGAGGAACTTGAAATTCCTAAAATTTTAATACCGTTTATCCCTCCAGGAAATTTTTCTGCTTGGGGTTTATTAATGAGTGATTTAAGATATGACTTTAGTAAAACTAATATTAAACGGTTTGATGAAAAAGACATAATAGACACAATAAACAAAGGATATCAGGAATTATTAAGTGAAGCTAAGCAACTATATATGGATGAAACTAACATTGATTTTGATTATTCTATGGATTTGAGGTATTATGGGCAAGAACATACCGTACGAGTAGAAGTTATGAAAGAAAATATCGATGATGATGAACTTTTACAAATAGAAAAAAGGTTTAAAGATCGCCACTTAAAAGAATACGGATTTAATTTAGATTCGCCAATTGAACTTGTAAATTTGAATATGACTTTAATTATAAAAAGTAATAAGCCACAAATAAAACCTGTTATTAAAAATGGGAACTTAGATAAAGCTATAAAAGAACAGCGAAATGTATATTGGGGTAAGGATTTCTATTTGACCAATATATATCAGAGGGAAAGCATACCATCATTAAAAGAGATTGAGGGGCCTGCAATTATAGAAGAGCCTACAACGACCATCCTTATTCGAGAGGAGTACAAAGGTTATGTAGATAAATTTGGTAATTTTGTAATAAAAAGAAAATGAATAGTGAATTAAAGTCCGATCCTTTCACGATAACAATAATTAAGAATGCATTGAAATCAATTTCAGAAGAAATGTTTTCTACAACAGCTAGATCTGCTCAAAGCCCAATAATTTATGACGTACTAGATTTTTCCACTTGCATAACAGATTCACAAGGTAATGTGATATCGCAAGCTACAGGTATACCTTTATTTATAGGGGTATTTGATTATACAGTAAAAGGGATTATTGATCATTACAAAAATGAGAATATTGAACCTGGAGATATAATAATTACAAATGACCCTTATATTTCAGGAACACATCTTAACGATGTAGCTTTAATTGCCCCAATTTTTTATAAGGATACGATAGTTGCTTATGCTGCAAGCAAAGGTCATTGGTTGGATATTGGTGGTATGTCGTTTGGAAGCTGGGGCCCTGGGAGATCTGAGATATTTCAAGAAGGATTGTTCATTCCACCATGCAAATTATATAAAGCAAACAAATTGAATTTAGATGTAGTTAAGATCCTCAAATCTAATTCTAGGCTTCCTAATATCCTAATAGGTGACATGGAAGCTCAAATAGCGGGACTCAGAATTGCTAATACGAGAATATTAAGACTTATAGATAAATATGGGTTAGCTTCATTTTTTACATCAATTGAAAAAATTCTAAATGATGGTAAATATATAGCAAATCGAAGATTAAATGAGATTCCAAATGGTTTATATGAAGCCGTTGACTACTTAGATGAGGAAGATGAAAATGGTCATAAAATTAAAATTCATGCGCAGATTAAAATAACAGAAAATGAGTTTATTGTAGATTTTACAAACAATCCCAATCAATTACCTTTTTCAATGAATACCACTTATCCTGCAACAGTAGCTGCTGTAAGAGTCGTCTATATGTCAATAATTGATCCGCATATAGTATTTAATCAGGGTATTGTATCACCTTTGAAGGTTATTGCTCCTAGAGGTACTATATTTAACGCAATAAAACCAGCACCTGTATCTGTGTATTGGGAATCATTGACTTATGCAGCAGATCTTGTTTGGAAAGCAGTAGCCCCTGTCGTAAAAGAGAAAATTACGGCAGGACATTTCTTGAGTGTTGTAGCAGAGATAATAGCTGGTATAAATAATAAAAATAACGAGCCTTTCGCTTTAGTTGAACCAAATCCAGGTGGTTGGGGGGCAGGAATCGATAAAGATGGAGAAAGTGCATTAGTTAGTTTCGCTGATGGTGAAACATACGCATCTTCTGTAGAAATTTTAGAGAGACGATACCCAATAATGGTTGAGAGATATTGTTTGAATATTGAAGACGGTGTCGGTCATGGAAAATATAGGGGAGGCTTTGGAATCATCAAAGATTATCGAATTTTGAATGATGTTACAGAATTGACAACTGATATAAATAGATCAATAGTTCCACCTTGGGGAATAGAAGGTGGTGAAAATGGTACTGGGAATTATATTGTTATAATAAGAAATGGCAAAGAAATACTAAGAACAAGAAAAATCTCATCTTTTAAGCTTCTAAGAAATGATATTGTAAGTATAAGAACAGGTGGAGGTGGTGGCTGGGGAAATCCTTTTCTGCGCGATCCAAAAATGGTATTAGAAGATGTCAAGAATGGGTTTATAGATATAAAAACGGCGAAAGAAAAATATTTAGTGATCATAAATCCAACAATGATGGAAATTGATTGGAAAGAGACAGATATGTTAAGAAATAAATTTCAGTTATAGAAATGGTAGTATTTCTAAAAAACTTATGTTCGATATGAAGAATACATTATATATTAAACATTTTACAATTTATTATGTATCTTATGTATCTTTTTCAAACAGTTTAGAAGCACTATTAATTGTATGTTATGAAACACGCTTAAAAAAGTTTGTAGAACGAAGAAAGCGAGTTAATTTTAGAATGTTTAGAGTAGTTAATTATTCTAGTTCAACTTGAATTATATTTTCACTATACATATAATTTTCAAAACTTATTTTAATTATATCATTTATCAATTCTTCTTACCTATGTTATACTAAAACAATTTGAATCATAACTTTTATTCATAACTCAAATTTAAATGTAAGAGTTTTAGCGAAGTAGTTTTCAATACAAAAGTAATCTGATTATAATAGATTAAAAGTTTAGTGATTTAGGACACGGATAAAATTTAGTTGAATAAAAGTACTTTAATTTATTTCTGAATTTCCTAGTCAGCTTCATAGTTTCATTCTCTAACTTTGATTTCTTTGAAATCTATTCCATATTTGTAATTGCATATAATATTTCTTTTTACTTCTTCTTCTCACACTTTTCTTAAGTTTCTATAATGTTTAGATATATATTCTAGTTTTCTCAATGATATTATTCTCAACTTTGGTAGATGCTTTAATGTTGCTCATGCATTTGCTACTTTAAATTCGGTATCTAAAGTACTCGGGATATAGTATTTTATTGTATACTCATTTGTGAGATTATCAAGTATTTCAAATTTTATAATTTTGATCTTTTAGAAATAACTTTGAGTTGCAGATATATTATATCTAAATTTTCTGGTTATCGAAAATGTTTTTAATATCACTGTATCTCTTATGATTTTGTTAGTGTTTTGCTTGAAACAGCAGCTAAAAAAAGGTCATGTATGGTGTACATATTTATCCGCAATTATAAAACAATTTTTAATTGAGCAACAATCATTCCCCTCTTAAGTTAAAGGAACAAAAAAGATCAAATTTTTATATTAGAAAAATAATATTATAAAAAATTTGCTAGTAATGAACATCTTAGATAATATCCTTCGTAAACAAACACATCTTTTATAGTCATTATTTTAATTAATTTTTTACAATGAACTTAAAAAATAATAACATAGATCAAAAAATTTTGAAGATCTTATCAAACAACGTTAACTTAAAGATATTAACTGAAATTCGCAATTCTCCCATGCATACTAGAGAATTAGCTAAAAAATTAAAGATAAAAGAAAATCATGTTTCGTCTCGAATAAGGACTTTTCTCAAATATGGGATAGTTAAAGAAGTTGGATGGCGTAGAGTTGGGAATAAAAATGTTAAATTATATGAACTAGCAGTTGATTCTTGGGAAATAGAATTAATGCCCTTTGGTTTCCAGCTTAAGTTTAAAAAAGGCGAATCACGTCATAACATCCCAATGCTAAACTACAGTTTATCTGATTTTTCTCCTCCAAAGACAAATTTTGATTTTGTTGGTAGAATAAAAGAATTGCGCACGCTCAATTCAAGTAAAAGATTAGTTATTGTTTGGGGCTCTCCTGGAATAGGTAAAACGAGTTTAGTAAGCAAATATCTGTACAACCTTAAAGATTTATATAAAGTTTTTTGGTACAATTTTAGAGAAACAGATACAGTAGAATATTTAATTACAAAAATATCAATTTTCTTATATTTACTAGGTGTAAATTACTTTTTAAATTTAGCAAAAAATAATAATATTGATTTATCCACTAAAATTGACTATATAGTAAAGAAGATAAATGAATTTAACGTTATACTCATTTTTGATGATTTTCATTTATGTCAAGATAAAAGAATTATTGAATTTATAAATGAATTATATTATAAAACCGATTTAAAAATCATAATAATAAGTAGACAAAAACCTACTAATATAATGTCTTTAGAAAACTTAACTGAGATAAGATTAGAAGGTTTTAATATTAATGAAATTGAATTATTTATTAAAAATAGATTGAAAAGTATCAGAATAGATTATAACAAGCTATTAATTTCAATGCGAAAATCAATAAGTTTGTATGAATATCCTTTATTGCTAGAAATTATTTGTGATAATATAAAGAAAAATAAAAATATAGATTTGAAAGTAATTAGCGATGCTAAAGATTACATAAAAAATCTATTGTTTTCATCACTGAATGATGATGAACAGTTTATTTTAAAAAATATCTCGATAATTAGAAAACCATTTACTTACGAACTGGCTTCTTTTTTAATTACTAAAAGAGGTTCATTCAATGTTTATAAAGTTATTGATAATTTAGTGAAGAAAGGATACATTAAAAAAGTGGGCTATAAATTTATTCTTCATGAATTTATAAGGTTAATAGCGTATGAAAACTTAGAAGATAATAAACTAATTCATTCTTTAGCTTCTTCGTTTTACGAAAAATATAGCGAATATGATGATTACATAGAAGCACTATACCATGCTTGTTTAAGCGAAGATGAAAATAAGATCATAAATTTTATAAGAAATTATTTACCTGCAATTATTGACGAAGGATTATCTAATTCATTTAATTCAATAATAGAAAACTTTTTAGATAGAATAAACAATAAGCACGTTTTAGCTTGGCTTTTATTTGCTAAAGCTCAGATTATAGCTAATTCTACATTTGAATTTGATCAATTCGAAAAGTACATTAATGAATCTTTAAGATTATCCCTATCTTTAAATGACAAAGAATTGCAGTTTAGAATATACTTAAGCTTTGCTCAATCATACATCGACGTGGATGAATTAGAAAAAGCTGAACACTATTTAAAAGTATGTACTGATACATTTAAGGTAAATGAATTGGATAAACATCTTGCAGCGAATCTCTATCAGTCAACTGCTGAATTATATTTTCGAAGAGGTTTTTTCAATTTAAGTATAAATTCATATCATAAAGCAATTAAATATCAAGAGAGAGTAGGTAATTTAAGAAATCTTTTATTGGGTAAAATAAGATTAGCTTACGTATATTTTGTTATTGACGAATACGAAAAAAGCTTAGATATTCTTAAAGAAATTAGAAAAGCTGTGTTTAAGTTTAATAATACTACAATAATTCTTGCTTACAATATGATGATGGCACTTGCTTTGCACAAGGCCGGTTTAATTGAAAAAGCAGAAAGATATTATCATAAATGGTATAATTATGCGAGGAAGTTAAATTACAAGATTTATGAATGCGAAGCTCTATATTATAGTTGCATTTTTAAGATAGAAATTAATAAAATTAACGAAGCGATAAATGATATTCTTTTACTACAAGACCGTTATGGAAATTATTTAACGCAATATCAAATGGATTATTTAGAAGGTATTATGGATTTTTATAGTAAAAAATATGAAGAAGCTATTTATCATTTTAGAAGATCAAAGCAATTTGCAAAAAAAGATATTTATTTTTACATTTTATCTTGTCAAATGCTCATTTTAGCAAACTTTCTTTTAAATCCTGAAGAATCAAGAAATAGCATTTATAGATTAATAAATAATTTTTCGAAATTGGGGCTAAGTAGAAAAGTTGAATCTTTAAAATCTTTACTTAAACCAAATCAATCCTTTATTAAGCTTACAGTAATATAAATTAAATTTTTAGCTAAAATACAATTTTTATATCAAAATTTTCCAAATTTATTGGGTAAAATTTATTCTTGAAAATAGTAGGTTTACTTCTTTTTGGTAAACCCAAACTTTAAATATACTGCACTTGTTTTATCTCATGGCAAATAATGATAGAATATCAACTAAAGTAGTATTCTTTATATTATTGCTTTTGCTACTTACAAATATCTTTTTAAGTTATAATTTCCTTAATAAAAATTCTAGCTTAAGTTATAATAATTCTATTCATAATTATTTAAATAGTAAACAGTACGCAAATACCAACTCTGTTTTAACAAAAATACCTACATTGTTACCTAATAATTCGATTATTTATGAGTCCAGATTTATTGGTCCGTTAAATCCTAGCAAGGTATTGAATGTTACCTTTTTATTACCCTATCAGTACTCTGCTGAATTATCCAATTATATTCAGTATTTGTATAATACTCCTGTTAATGAAAGAAATTATTTAACTCCTGCACAATTTAACATTCATTTCGGTATTAATCCGTCTTTTAAAAATATGCTCATAAGTTATCTAAAACAATTCAATATTAATTCTACCTCAAGTGATACTAGTTTTTTAGTTTCAGCAAAGGGTACTGTTAAGAATTTTGAAAAAGCCCTTAATATAAAGCTAAATTTGTACTGGTATAATTCTATTACATTCTTTACTGCAAATTCTTCTATATCTTTACCTCGTTATTTAAGTAGCATAGAGTTAGTTTATGGATTAGAAAACTTAACTGAATTAAAAGCTGTACCATTTATAAAGGTATTGACCAATATAAAATCACTTCAAAATCCTGACCAAACAACAGGGGAACTCTCATTCTATGTGCCTTCTGAGATAATGAAAATTTATAATGTAACTCCTTTAATCAAAGCGGGGTTTAATGGCTCAAAAGAAACAATTGCAATTGTTGATGCTTATGGCAATCCATATATTCAGCAAGAATTAAACTTATTTGATCAACAATTTAATTTACCAAACACTACTTTAAACATATATTGTATAGATGGTCCTTGCAATGGAACTTTAGGCATTATGAATGGATGGGCTGGTGAGATTTCATTAGATGTTGAATGGGCTCATGCTACTGCACCCGGAGCAACTATTGATCTTTATCTTGCAGGTTCTGATAATGATACTGCAATGTATGACGCAGTACAAGCAGCAGTAAATAATCCTTCCGTCTCAGTCATTTCCTTAAGTTGGGGTATTTCTGAAAAATTTATTACAGCATCTGGTTTATATTCATATTCTGGAAACGGTTTGCAATATAATTTTCCATGGCTTGATCAAGTTTTTCAGCAAGCTGCTGCAGAAGGAATTACTGTTTTTGCTAGTTCAGGTGATAATGGAGCATATGAGTTAAATTATGGATATAGTGATCCTTTTGGTGGTGCATCATATCCAGCTACTGATCCGTATGTTACTTCAGTAGGTGGAACGTCTCTATATATGAATACCGTATCTGGCGGATATAATAATTTAACTGTTAATATAAACGCTTCCTATGGATATGAAACTGCTTGGAGCTGGAACAACTATTACGGTTGGGGTACTGGCGGTGGTTACAGTGTATTATTTAATAGACCCTATTGGCAATATGGTACTGGTATATCTAATAACAGTTTAAGGGGGGTTCCAGATGTTGCTTGGGATGCAGACCCTCTTACAGGTGTGGTTATTAATACTGTCATAGCTCAATGTAATGCTATAACATGCACTAATATACAACAGACTTTTGAAGTTATAGGAGGTACAAGTTATGGAGCCCCTAGCTGGGCTGCAATAACAGCTTTATTTGATCAAAAAGCAGGACATAAGTTAGGTTTTATTAATCCAGCTTTATACTCAATACTACGAAATCAAACAGAATATTCTAAAGCTTTTCATGATATAACCCAAGGTAATAACGATCCATATCAAGCAACTCAAGGATGGGATCCTTTGACGGGCTTAGGTTCTCCAAATGTTGGTGAATTAGCAATTTTCATAACAAATACGGGCACCTTAAATGTGCTTGTAAAAACCTATCAATTATTTGCTAATAATGCCCCGCCTTTATCTATAGTAGGTTCAGATATTTTCTCTGACTCTGTATATGATCCAAAGACTGGTTATCTTTATGGATATTATCCTAATAATTATACTCCTCATGGCGTATATTTCTCTTTTGATGTGTATAATCCGATAAACAAATCATATATTGCTTCTTTCCCTACTAATTGTCAACTTTTATATAATCTTACTCTTGTAAATAATACCATTTATTTAACTTGCTACAATGGGTTGTACACATTTAACGTGAATAATTATACAGCAGATACATACTCGTTAAGCGTACCGGCTATTCGTTGGACTATTATTCCATTACAAGTTGAGTATAATAGTCAAAGTAATTATATCTACATACTAAATCCTTTTTCTCTATACGTAGTTGACTTAAAAACTCAATCAATAATTTCAAATATAACTATAGTTAAAAACAGTTATTTAAATGGCTCACTTGTTCATACTCTAACATCCATTTCGTTTAGTAATAACACTATATTTATAAGCGAATATAATGCTCCATCCAATTCTGTCATTATAAATAGTTCAAATACGAATAGTTCTCTAATAATTATGAATCAGACCAATTTCAAGATCTTATCGAACATTACATTATTACATGAAGCATTTATACAAGGAATGTATTTTTATTCGAGAGAAAATAGCTTATATTTTACAGTAGATTCGATTAACAGTACATATGTTGCGTTATATAATAATACTTTAGGTAAAATAACAAAAACAATATCATTAAACAATTGGTTTACAGTTGCTGATTTTGAATCTATATATCTACTATCCTATGACAACGTTAATACAAGAGTAATCACAAATTGTAATTCAAATCAAATCTATGGTTGTAATATGCTTTTTATATTACAAGGTGATGTAACCGCTTTAATAAACTTAACTTCATTTACAGTGTATAAAGTATTACTCACACCATATGACTTTTGGTTAAGCGCTACTAGCTTTACCTTCGATAATAATAATAATTATATATATGCAGGCCCGGTTATTTTTGGCCCTCAAAACAATACTTCTAATTATTGGTATACTTCTACTGTGAAAATAGTTGCAAACCTTTATTCTACAAATGGTACTGTTTTAACTCAAGGAAGTTTATTAGCGAATATAACTGATTCAAATAATCATATTGTTGCATCCAATATTCCATTATCTTATAATTCCACAATCAATTCTTGGATAGGATATTACAAAATTCAGAATAATGAGGCAGCTGGTGAATGGCAAATTTTGGTTAAAGCAACGAGCGGAAACCAATTTGGTTTTGGTTATAACACTATAACAGTTGGTGATAGTATTACTTCGCTCTCTAACTTTTATGGTCCATCTAATGGCTATTTTATTGGCTATAATGATTCTATTGTAGGCAGTTTTATTATTCTTGATCCTTCAAATAGCATAGTAACAAATGGAAGTTTTAATGTTCTTATAAACTTAAATAATCCTCAAGGTCCTTTACAAGCTAACTTAACCCTCAGATTTATGCCATGTAATGATATTACTCCTTTAAGCTGTAGTTGGTACTTTAATTATACAGTTAATTATAACAATAATTCTGAGGGTTGGTGGATAACAACAATTGAAGGTAAAGATGTGAATAATAAACTTGCAAGTGTATATAATTATATTTACATAGGTGCTGATGTAACACCTTTCACTGATAGCCCCAATTATGTGTTGGGCGATACAATCAATATTTATGCCTTTGAGAGCATTGGTTTTCCATCAAATCAAACTTGTTTCCCATCATATGCATTAATCTCTGAAAATTCTAAGCTCATAGCTAATGTATCGTTATCCAATTCAGTAAATATGGGATTAAAAACGTTATGCGAAGGTAATTTTACTTTGAATTCAAATTATCCTACAGGATATTATAACATAACAGTATTTGCAAAGCATGTGGATTATCGTTATGGTTCATTCGTTAGCAATAATAACTACGGATATGGTACTACTTTTGTACATGTAGGCATGAGGAATATTGAAGTAAATGTTACATTAAGTAAGCCCGTAGCATCAATTCTCAATACTTCATCAGAAGAAATATTTGCTAATGTTCATTATAATAATGGAACTATACTTTACATTTCCTCTGTTACTGCATCTATTTATTTAAACTTACCAAATAATACTAGCATTCAAGTAAACAGTATCTTTTTAATATATAATCAACATGATAAAATGTTTATAGGTAATTTAAGCCTCAATGGATTGGTTGGTAACTTTACTGTCTACGTATTGGCTATAGATCCTTTTGGTAATCTTGGTGATAACTATACAAATTTAATTGTAAACGCTTTATCTACAAACAAAACCATATATTCGCCAGGCATCGTAAAATATACTTTAAATTTATTAAACCAATCAATAGAACCAGGAAACGTGCTTCCATATGACGGTATATGTTCAACATCTGTTGCATTCGATAATTTTAAGAATGATTTATATGTGCCAAATTGGTGTACCCAAAATGTTCTTATTGTAAACGAGTCGAATGGCATAATCTTAAAATCTATACCAGCTTATGGACTAGCTGTATCTTTACCACACGTGGGTTATTATTATTCTCAAGCAATCGATGATCCAAAAGATCACTTTATATATATAACACAACCCTATACCTTCTCTGTTCTTATTATAGACGCCAAAAATAATTATGTTGTTGATGATATTTCTTTGATTAGGATAATTAACTATCTTCAATATACTTTTGAGAGCTATTGTATTCCAAATTCTCTAGCTTACGACTCTAATACTAGCTCTATTTATGTGGGTTGTACCCTAGTAGATGTGAATAAAAATTTAATTACCTATGGATTCGGGTCTTTATACGTTATACAAGGCACAACTATAACAGATTTTACATATTTTGAACTTAATTATACTAGCAAACTATTAAATAATCCTACATATAGTATAACTATTGATAATCAGGATAGAGTGCTGTTTTATCTCGATTCTGAATCATGTCCTCATTATATTAATTTGACACAAATTCGAAATGGATATATTGTTGCAAATAGCAGCGATATTTATCCAAGCTGTCAATCTACTTTTAATATGACTAATAAACAATACGATCAATTAGGTTTTGAGCAAATTATATATACAGATAATGGATTGTATGGATTAGGAATATATCAAAGCACAACATCTGGTGTTGAAGGAAATGAAACTTATGGTATTGCTTTTATTGGAGATTTTAACGCTACTGGAGATTTCAATTACGCGCCTCCTTCTAACTTAACTTTCTTACCAAAAAGTTCATTACCCGATCCTACTGGAATGGCGTATGATAGTAATAATGAAGGAATATATATAGCAGATCAATTGTATTGTTCAGAATTTTATCACTGTTTTGGTAATTTAGACCTTGTAAATTCTACAAACAATACATTTGTTAAAAGTATACATCTTCCTGCTGAAAGGCCTGTATCTCCTACTGTAGACTTAGATAATGGCTATATAATTGTTCCTTGTCCAGGAACAGGCACTTTAGTTTTTGTGAATGAAACAGATAATACGGTGATAGCTAATTATCAATTAATCATCCAAATACGTGGCCTAGCTTACGACCCTAACACAGGTAGTATTTACGGAACTGATTCAGAAGTAGGTCAGATATTCGTATTCGATGCTTTAAACAATTCTCTAGTATATATAGCAAATACAACATATCCTTTTCCAATAGGAATCACTGTTGATTATTACGATGGCTATATTTACGTATCACATCCTTTTAATAGTACGATAACAGTTTACAATGATACTAGCTTTGCATCAGTCGCGAATATTACAACAGGTTTTGAATCAAATCCAAGTAGTTTACTCTATGATCCGAATAACAATTTAGTTTATTATGTTGACAGTTATCATGGAATAGTTGGAATAATCAATCCTAAAACTAATAAAATAATAGGAAACGTATCTACAGGTATAATTTATAATGGCTTATATTTTGAAGATAGCATCACTTTAGATACAAAAAATAATTTGATATATGTTGTAGGTGATTCAAAAAACGTAATTTGCTCACAAAATTCCGTATGTTATAATAAAGGTTTGATATCTGTAATTAATGCTTCAAGCAATACACTAATAACTCAAATTAATCTTGGCATTTCACCAGGACAAATATTATACGATTCTTTAAATAATTTTGTTTATTATGCGTCAACTTACGAAGGAAAAGTATATGTTTTTAATGCATCAAGTTATAAAGTAATTGGACAAATTTATGTAGGAAAGCCTGTTGAAGGTTTGATTTTAGACATTCAAAATGGTTACGTTTATGCTACAGATTTAAATTTTGGAGCGCTTAATGGAGAAGTTTCTGTCATTGATGGACAAATTATAATTGGGAATATAGCTGTTGGCGATTATCCATTTTTAGGATTATTTGATCCTGAAAATAACTATGTATACATATCTAATCTTTATTCTTCATCTATTTCTATAATTTCATCTTCTTCATATCTACATAAGATTACCTTTGATGCTTGTCCTTATTATCCTAACTGTCCTTTCAATTTAAATGAAATATGGTCTGTCAATCTCAATGGAACAGTAGTTTCTTCATTTATTGGTAGTAATATAACTTTTGCTGTTTATAATGGAATTTACGATTATACATATTATATTGGTAATACCCCTATTCCCAACACATATCACTATAAAGTTGTTGTAGATAACAATGATACAGTTATAGACTTGCTATTTTACAGTATTGCCTTTATTGAGAATGGTCTTTCAAATTCAACTGTATGGAGCGTTAATTTCGATAATTTTATATCATGTTCTAGCATAGAAACATCTGACATTTGCTATAATACAACAACTGTCTTCGGAGGACATACGGTTATCAGTATTACTTTTCCGGCAGGAAATTATCCTTTCGTTATTGTTCCACCTAAAGGGTACAAAGCTAATCCAGCTCAAGGTATTGTTAATACAAATAACTTCACTACTTTATCTAACTTAATTAATTTTACAACTATCAATTACTACAACTTAACTTTTAATGAAAAGGGCCTTCCTTATGGAACAACTTGGAGCATCATTTTAAACAATACAAATTATTCCACAAGCAAAACTTCAATGACAATCAACTTACCTTCAGGGAATTATTACTATATAGTTAAAAACATAACAGGTTATTCTGTGTATCCAAACTCTGGGAATATCGACTTAACATCGAATAGAGTAATTAATGTTACGTTTTCAAAATTGGCAAGTTATTATTCATTAACCTTTACAGAACAAGGCTTACCTAGTGGAACATCATGGTCAGTTACAGTTAATGGCACAACCAAATCCTCTTCAACTAGTACGATAACGTTTACTATATCTTCAGCTTACTATACCTATTCAGTAGGGTCTGTATTAGGCTACAAATCAAATATTACAACAGGTAGTATTAATCTTATATCGAATACAACGATCAATATTAAATTTACTCCAATAACCTACACGCTAACCTTTACTGAGCAAGGCTTACCTTCAGGAACTACTTGGAGTGTAACTGTAAACGGCACAACCAAATCTTCATCCTCAAATTCCATAGTATTTGCTCTCCCTTATGGCTATTATCATTATAGCGTCAGTTCTGTTAGTGGTTATACTCCATCTCCAATGACAGGATCTATTACTCTTTCATCAAACGCTACAATAAACATAACTTTCTCCAAAATTGAATATTCATTAACCTTTACAGAACAGGGCTTACCTACAGGAACTTCGTGGAGTGTAACCGTAAACGGAACAACATTAACTTCAACTACAAGTTCGATAACATTTACTTTAACGCCTGGATACTATTCTTATACTATAGGTACCGTGTCAGGTTATAATTCTAATGTAACTTCTGGAAATGTTAATTTAGTTGCGAATACTGTTTATAAACATTAAATTTACACCAATAACCTACACTCTAACCTTTACTGAACAAGGCTTACCTAGTGGAACATCATGGTCAGTTACAGTTAATGGCACAACCAAATCCTCTTCAACTAGTACGATAACGTTTACTTTAACTCAAGGATATTACAAATATACAATAAATAATGTATCCGGCTATAATTCTAATGTAACTTCTGGAAATGTTAATTTAGTTGCGAATACAACAATAAGCATAAAGTTTAGCCCAATAAATTATTTCCTAACCTTTACAGAACAAGGCTTACCTTCAGGAACTACTTGGAGCGTAACTGTAAACGGCACAACCAAATCTTCAAATACAAGTTCAATCGTATTTACATTACCAGAGGGAATATATTATTATATAGTTAATACAGTATCAGGTTATTACTCTAACGTTACTTCAGGGAGTATCAGTTTAATAACAGACGTGAATGTTAACATAGATTTCACTTCTACTTCTAATTCATTGGTTATAAAGGTAGTAAATTCAAACGGCCAACCTGTAGCTGGTGCAAGTGTAACAATAAATGGAGTGACCGAAACTACGAATTCAAATGGCATAGCTGTCTTTGCAAATATTTCACAAGGTAATTATACGATAACAATTGGTAATTTAACTTCAGGCAATTATACATTAGAAGCTTCTTATAATGGAAAAGTTGCAACGCAATCTTTATCAACCAGCGGCCAAAGTGTTACGCTTGTGACAAAGGTTTCAAGCAATGAAATAAAAATTAGTAGTATTACAAGCAGCAATAACATGATCTATTACATTATTCTAGCATTAGTAATTGTGGCATCGATTATTACTGTCTCTCTATTATATCTAAAAAAGAGAAGTGTAAAGTAATCTATTGATTAACTTTCTTTAATCTAACTTTTTCGCAAACAAAAAAATCATATTTTTTTATAAGCTCATATATTTTCTCGATCTCTTTATACATATATTACAATGGATTGAAAGTCTCGCCTATTATGCTGTGGATGAAATTTAAAAAATCTTAAAAGAAAATTAACAACGCTAACTGTATAATTTTTTTATTGATATATTATTAATAATATTGTTATATTATTGTGGGGAAAAGAGAATTAATTGAATCTTTTAAAAATAGGTCCTTAAGATTTATCTATGAAGCTGAAGATGATTTAAATAAAGGCTGGTATGATTTTGCTGTATTTCATGCTGAGCAATCTTTACAGCTCGCATTAAAGGCTCTAATCACAGAAAAAGAGGGTAGCTATCCTTTAACTCACGACTTAAGAAAATTAATAGATATTCTGAATAAGTATCATGATTTAAGCTTCATCCAAGAAAGATATTCGGCTGAAATAGATTTATTAATTCAAAGCTATATTAGTTCAAGATATTTACCAATCGACTTTAATGAAGGTATAGCTAAAAAATTAATTTTATTCGTTAAAGAAGTTCTTAAGAGATTAGGAATATGGAAATGAATCATTATTTCAATGATTGGAAAAAATATGTAAAAGATATTTGTGATGCTGTAAAAGAAAAATTGCCAGACGCTAAAATAATAGTGTTTGGAAGTATATTAAAGGGAAATTATGTTTCTTCATTAAGCGATATTGACGTGCTTATCGTTAGCGATAGAGTTGGAGATGTAATTTGGCGAGCAAATATGGATAAATACATCAGAGAAAGAGTATTTGGGAATAAAATCCATCCATTTGAATTTCATTATTCAACTTATAAAGAATATGAAGAATGGTATAAAGATTTTATAGATAAAAAAATAGAAATGTGCTAAATATAGGGAATAAATATTTAAATCTATTCATCCCCGCCCTAAAGGGTGAAGTTTTCATTTGTGTAAAATTGGTTCAAGACACTTGAGCCGAGGGTGACAACTCTTTTTGGATCATTTTTACTATTTTTCTTTCTGATACCAAAATCTTTGCATATCTTTATATTCATCCAATTTTCAAACCATTACAGCAATAATATTCTTGTTTCCTTAAGCTTACCTGTTGTTGGATCAATTGTTAAACCTAGAGCTTCTAAAGTTAAAACGCCTATCAAAACATCTTTAAGCTCTCTTGAGATAAGAACAGGAGTCGCCGCGTGTTTACCTTCCATTTCAACCAATGCAAAGCTCTCATCAAGTTCCGTCTCACCTTTAGCCGTCTCAACCTTCCTCTTTCCTATTATTTTAAGATTCAGTTTTTCATGAACCCACAATGGTATAACAGTGAACGTTGCGCCTGTATCAACTAAAGCAGTGACCTTAACTTCTTGAGCTGTCACAGCATTTATTAGTTTTGCATCAACCCAAACATGACCCATGGTTTCTAATCCTAAATAGTAAAAACGTTATTTAAATTAATAGAAATAATTTTTGTTATATTTAGAAACAAGATTATTATGAAACTTTTTTTAAAAAGCGAAACCAAGCTCTAATGTTTTTAATAGCAATTCTTAATACAGGATCAGGTATGTAGCAATATCCATCATTCTCTGCTATTAATATGGCATTCTTTAAATTCATAAGTATATGTCTTAGTACTTTATTGTCTACCATAGGCTCTTTTCCAGCATTAATGTTCAAACGATAATCGGGCTTATTATTAATGAAAAATACACCACGCCAACTTACATAAATGAAAGCCTCGTCCTTTAGGGCGGGGATGAAAAGGCTTAAATAATTAAAATTTAAATTTTTTTAGGAAACTCAATGACGCTCCTCCTAAGCTCGATAGAGGGCTTAATGGGACTTAAGGAGGAGCATTCAGTAAATTTTTAATTTGTTTTTCAATGAGAATCCCTCTTGTTAATTTTATTCGGGATTCTGAGAAAAATATAAGGGGTTGTTCTCTGTGCTACTTACTGTCTCTCATATGCGATATGTAATTCCAAATCTATGGTGGGAACAATGAATCGCTTTGGAAAGAGAGCCCTTGCCTTTTCAAGGCGTGGAGAAAGATAGATATAACAGAAAGCCTAGTCTTTTATGGGTTCTAAGCTATGTAGTCTTAAATCGACTTACATAATTCTTGGGATTCAACGGCCTAGAGCTTCTCTCGAGTTCATTGAAGCTCTCATAAGCCTCTTCCCCTGTCAGGATGAACCCATTCCTTCCCTTCATAAGCTCATTAAAGAGCTTTGGAGAAGGAGAAAGACCCTCCTCTGAAGCTCCAGATTTTGCTTCTCCATTAATGCATTGATTACTATTAATATTCATTTAACTGCTTTGTGGGTTTTTGAATTTTCTCAGATGTTAAGCTTATCGGGTTAATTAAAACTCAAGATCATTCGTCGAATTGAAAGAAAGCTTTATGTAAGCTCTGATAAAAATTGAACAACCCTACAAAGCAAAGCCGAGATAATAATCTAAATAGCTAGTATTTACGGAATTTGCTGTTAATAATTTAACAACAAATATAAAAACGGGCAAACAGTAATTTGTGTTGTGGAGGAGCTTATTAAAAGACTGGAGGAGAAAGGTATAAACGTTGAGGATTTGCTCATCAACGCTCTAGCAAAGGAAGACCCCCAAGAGGGTATTAAGCTGAGAGTTTCTTTAGCAGAGAAGTACATGAGTGAGGCAGAAGAATATGTAAAAAAAGGTGATGTTGTTCAGGCTTCCGAAAAGGTTTATAAGGTAGCTGAAGAGGTAATTAAGGCTTTATCTGAGAAGTTTAATTTGCAAGAATATCAACAAGCAATTAGAGAAGGTAGGTGGTATACTTATTTGCTTGTAAGCGCAAGTGAGGTGTTGTCAACCAAGCTGGGTGACTGGGTAATTGATGGTTGGAGTTCTGCATACATATTACATGTTTGGGGATTTCATGAAGGTAAATTGCCCATTAACAGAATAGAAGGCTATATAAGTAAAGTTAGGAAGATGCTCGAAGAGGCTAAGAAAACACTCTACTGACCTCCTCACTGCTCTAGAAGGTTGAGGGTTCTACTTCTAGAGAAGCTCATTGGTTTCCAGCATCGATTCATGGCTACATCTCGCATTTGCTGGACACTAGAGGGATCAAGCTTTTCCCATATTATCTGGTTTAAATAAAGGAACCTTCATTAAGAGGGCAGCTAGCCCAAGATCTGCATTCTAGAAAGAATCCTTCATCAAAAAGCAATGCTGATTGCTCCTTCCTAAGTCCCATTAAGCTTTGATCAAGCTTAGGAAGAGCGTCATTGAATTTCCCAAAATTTTTAAAAATAAATATTTAAATCTATTCATTCCCCTGAAGGGCGAGGCTTTCATTTATGAAACCTGAATTAGTTTCTAAGAAGTTAATTCTTCAAAAACCTTAATTCTACAAATCTCTATCAATCTTCCTCATTCGGTTATTTTTAACTACAGAAATTATGAAATTTGAAATAGTAAGTAATCTTACAATCGGGTATTCATAACTTATTAAATGGGAGTAATTTAATATACTACATATAAGGTAATATATACATAAACTACGTTACCGTGTCTACTAAAGTTAAGAAGAAGATCGTTGAGAAAGCTAAAGAATATGGTCTAAATATAAGTGAAACTTTAAGAAAAGCTTTAGAAGAAGAAGTAAGAAAAAAGAAATAGAATGGGCCATTGCAAAGATGGAGGAAATTTCAAAGAAAGCAAAGTTAGACAAGGAAGCTAAGAATTTAATTAGAGAATTTAGAGATAAATGAAAGTAGTTTTAGATGCAAGTGCTATAGCTAAGTGGTTTTTAATAGAAAAGGAAACTGATTATATGAAAAGAATAAGAAATGAAATAGCAAACAAAAAACTAGAAGCTCATGTTCCTGATCTAATTTTCATTGAACTCGCAAACGTTTTAAGATGCTCTAATCTTAGTGAAAATGATGTTAAATTAGGAATAAAAGCTGCAATGCAAATTGGTTTAGTATTACATCGGTTCGAAGAATTGATTTATGATGCAATTAAAATAGCCTTTGAAAATGATATTACAATTTATGATGCATTGTATGTTTCTCTTTCAAACAGTTTAGAAGCACCGTTAATAACATATGATGAAATACTCTTAAAAAAGTAGATAGAGCAAAGAAAGCAAGCGAGCTTTATATTTAAAATCTGAAAACTTAACTTTATAATAGTTAAAACACAAAGAAGTTTTAGATATTCAAAGAAGAAACTCAATCTTGGATATTATTATTTCGTATATTTGCTGAACAATAGAATACTAGAAAGAACTTCTGATTTCATGATTAAAAGAAGTACATGGTTAAGGAAGATATTAGAATTTAAAACTTTTTGACTTATAATGAATTGAGAGATAATTTTTAGATAAATAAATGCTTTATAATAATTATTCTAAAGAAATTAGGAATTTTTCTTAATAAATAAAACCCATGCACTTAATAACCCATTTTTCCTAGCTATATAAGTTGGAAAAAGAGAAAATAATTCTTTTGCACTTATACTTCTAGGATCAGAGCTGAAGCCTTTTCTTACTGAAACATAAGCCATTCCTTCAGGCTTCAAAACCCTTACTATATCCTCTGCCAATTCTCTATGCAATACAGTACAACAAAGAACATCCTTTGATAATACGAAATCCACACTGTTAGAAGGTATTGGAGATAAATCCCTAGACACGTATGTTATTACGTTATTAATTTTAAGTTTTTGTAGCTTTCTATTCAGAACTTCTATTTGTCTTCTATCAGAATCTATCGCGTAAACTAAACCTTTCTCTTTTACTCTTCTTGCAATTGGAATTGTATAATAACCTGGGCCACATCCATGATCTAAAACCGTCATGCCTTCTTTAACATATTTCAAAACTTCTTCCTGATTTTCGAATAGTCTCCTTACAGGAAAAGTTAGTGAAAATAAAAATGGACTTATATGTCGATCCTTCTTTTTAGATTGCACAAAAAGCTCGACAACTTTATCTCTACTTGGTTCATCTTCAATTATATAGGCTACAACAACACTAGTATCAATGACGTAGCTCTCTGACAACCTCAAGGAACTTTCCCTCCTCGATTTGCTTTTCTTCAGATAGAATCTTTTCAACGATCTCGGGATTTATCTTAACGGTTAAAGGCTTTAGAGGCTTTAAGATTAAACCTTCTTCTCTAATTTCAGCAATTAGAAAACTCCCTTCATCAATGCCGGCGGCGATTCTAAGCGCTTTAGGTAATATTACAATTCCTTTTTTCTAACGCGTAAAGCAAACTTTTTTGAATTGTTCATAATTATAAAAAGTTAAACTTATTAAAGTAGTTAACCATCTCAAATTACAACCGTTATTAAAAGAGTTAGGTTTAAATAACCAAAGATAGATTCTTAAGCTCAAAATAATCAAAAGCGCCATGGGTCTCCAGTTCAGAATAAATATCTCGAAGATGATATCGAAAGTTATGTTTATATTAGACATTGCCCTGCCTTAAGGGAGAAGGAAGACGGGATGAAAGAACGTTATCGCAACCTCGCAATCTTTTACATTGTTGCCTATTTGACTGACTACCTTTTTGGTTACACTGAGATTGTACTCTCGCTTAGTTTTGCTTGGGAAATAGCTGGTACTTTTGCCCTAGCTGCGATTCTCTTTTTGCTCGTCTATACCTTGAGCAAATCCGGAGGATACTGGAGCCCATATTTGGTAGGATTCAGACGAACGGGCGTCCTTAGCGCATTCGTTTGGGCAAACGCGTTCATTCTACCAGATGCGCTCACGCTTCTCTTCAGATTGTATGCTTATGGGCAAGCATCAATTCTCAAGCTATTCTACTTTCCAACTCCCAACTCGCCTCCACTTTGGTATCCGCTTTACGCTGTAAGCTTCTGGATTGTAGGGGGAATCATTGTATTTCCGTTGCTTGAGGCTTTCCCCTATGAAAGTCTTAAAGATATTCCCAAGAGATGCGCGATTCCCATTATCGTCGTGCTATGGGCCGGCTTATACAACTTGCCGCTGCTGGCTGGAATAACCCACATTAGACCTGACGACATCTTCTTCTTCGATTTTCTCTTTCTCATCGCTTATATCAAATCAAGAAACTCAATTGGCCTAGTCTTAGCTTACGTCCTAAATGAGTCGCCTGTCTGGTACATAGTAGCAGTGTCCTGGGGTGTGACAATCTTATCGATAAGCATCGTTGTTCGCTCTCTCTTCAGCATCGCTTGCGTTGGAATTCTGATTTTCCACTATTGGAGAACCCACGGGAATGATCAGAAAACTCGTGCAACCGATACGTAGATAAGACGTTTTCAAGATGGCATTCACGATGTTCCTTGTGTTGGTGTACTAACCTCCTCGCTGCCCTAGAAAGGAGAGGTTCCACTTCTAGAGTAGTTCATTGGTTTCCAGCATTGATTCTTAGCTTCATTTGTCATTTGCTGGACATTTTAAGAATCACAGCTTCCTAATGCAATCAGGTTTTAAGAAAACTTCATTAAAAAGTACAACTGAATGCTCCTTACTGGTCCCCTCAAGCTTTGATCGAGCTTAGGAGGAGCGTCACTGAATTTCCTAAAAATTCTTATAAAATAAATATTTAAATTCATTCATTACAGCCATAAAAGGGCGAGACTTTCTTTCCTGTAATATTCACTACACTATCTTAACTATATTCAAAGCTAGGTTAAGATCAATTTCTTTTATCAAATTATGAACAATTGAATATGCTGAGTTTACAAGTATAAGGATTTAAAACAAAAGTTGGCTCATCTTATTCCCAAACCTTCTTTTTGTTTTGGAATACCATAAGGATTTGAGACTTCCAAAGACTTTTTCAGAAGTTTTTATCCGAACTCCTCTGTAGAATACCTATATGGATTTGAAACACAAAATAGATTGAAAGAAAAATAAATACTAAACGTTTGTATAATACCTATTATGGATTTGAAACTTGTCAGGTGGCATATCCATTGAAGCTTAGAAAGCGCCGCTATGTATCAAGGACTGCAATAGCAATAGGAGTGATTGCGGTGGTTTTGATTGCAGCTATCTACATTGATTACTTTCAAAGAACTACACCTCCGCTTCCAAAAAATGTGTATTCGGTAGTGGTATCATTTCAGACTGGAATCAATTCTTATGCTATTCCCAGTCCATTCTTCGGGGTTGGCGGAATAGGTAATCCAGGCCTGGGAAGCAATCCTAAAGTAATTTCTGCTCTTACCGAAGCTGGATTCGGATGGACAAGACTTGAGGCATCTCTAAACCTCATCTTTCCCCAGAGTGCGAACAATCCCGAATTCTCCAATCTGGATTATGCACTGCATAAAGCAATGGATGCAGGAATAAGAAATATAATTCTTCTAATAGATTACACCCCAACCTGGCTTGCAAATCAGAGCGACTATCCTTGCAGAAGCGTAAGCCATTATCCTCCTTCCAACTTCACTGAATGGGGAGAGCTGGCAGCTGAAGTGGCAAAGCATGTGCAGAGCAACTTTCACTTCGATTCCATATACTACGAGATATGGAATGAGCCCGATGCTTCAATCTTCCTTTGCACTCCTCCTCATGTAAGGGAGAGCACTTACTTTAACATCTTTCATTATGCTGCTAAAGCCATATTATCCGAAGCCTATGCTACAAACATAGCAGTGGGCGGGCCTGTTTTGGCAAACCCGGTAAGGGATATTCAGATGATCTATGATTTTGTTCATAACCCTCAAACCGCACCATATGTAGGCTTTGTTTCATACCACCAGTACACCATATCTGGACTGCCTGACAGTTGGGATAATGAGAATTCCGTCTATCATCAGATGCAGAACTCGTCATCAGGTTACGCAGCCATATATGAGAAAATTGCAAAGATAGTTCATTCAGGCGCACAGCCTAATGCCTCTTCTACACCTATATTCATATCCGAATTCAATACAAATACAGTTGGAGGAGATTGCTGCGGCAATTCCCCCATATATGCCCCTCTATTCAATGCACTGTTTGTTGTTGACTTACTGAATAGTGTATACTCTCAGTCTGGAGACCACTCCATTGTAAGAGGGTTTACCTACTTTACTCTCAGCTCCCCAGTTACAGGCGCATGCATGTTCGGAAGCTGGGACACAGCTATGGATTGTGCTGTTCTTAAATCACCAGCTCCCAAGCCTTACCCTTCGTTCTATCCCTATCTTCTCATAGGTGGAAAGAATTATCTTGACCTGCAGGATGCTAACTACCTTGCCACGTCTGTTAATTCATCCTTGCTTAACGTATGGGTGTTAGCATTCTCCACAGCCAGCGGAAAGAGCATACTTCTGGTAAACGCCGGGTCAATAACCTATAGTCAAGTAATGATTCTAGTAAAACAATCTGTTTCTACTTCCGTTTCGCGTGCAAACGTATACGATTTGGTTGCTTCCACTACAAACGATTCTTTTCAAATAAGCAACATTCCAGTATACTCTCAAGCAAATTTAATCTACGTAGAGAACATCACTTTACCTGCTTACACCATTGTGGGAATAACCATACCTTTGGGATGAAAGATTTACATTTGTATTCAGAAATATGATTGGACTGACCAACACGGTTTTGGAACAAATAGGTGTGGGCATGGAACTTGCCCAGGGAAGTATATATATACTAGCCCATAAATACCATCTAATTCATTGATAATTTTTGTCTTAAATTGAACATTATGGATACGCTGCAATAAGGGCGATCAGGTCTATAGTATGCTTATAAGAATTTGAAGTGAAACAATTCTGGCTTCTCCGCCATAAAGGGCGAGACTTTCAATTGATGTAATTGAACTAAAATAGATATGACGGAGTTCTCCGATTATGAAATAATGCTTGTCTCCTTTGATAGTTTGCTTTGTTCTAGAGCTTTGCAGATCCTCTGAAAGCCTAATCAGTTCACTTTCTTCGCTTGAATGAAGCGGCATTTTGTTTGTCCTAAGCATCTTCAGAAGACAATTGCTAGGCTGCGTATTCTGCACTATCGCTAACCTAAGGCCAAAGCACCTGAGCTTGCGCCTGATATTTGGTTAGGCCGACAACACAGCTATACCCTGAATTCTTCCTGCATCTTTCACTATTCTCTGCCAGCTATCTCCTTCATCCTGAGAATGATACACCTCTCCTGTCGTGGTACCAAAGAATACATTAGCAGGTTCATTCCCATCTACTGATAAGCAATCTCTCAGCACACATGTATGCGCGTCCTTTGGCAGACCCTTCTTATGCTCTTTCCATGTTTTGCCATAGTCTTCAGAAGAAAGTACTTTTAGCATGCCCTTTATGCAAGAATTATGCTCCTTGCATATACCTTGATATGCGGGTATGACAAATATCTTATCGTTTTTAGTCATGCTTATTGCAAAGCCATGCCTTGTCTGCTTATCAGCAGATATATCTTTCCAGCTTTTTCCCGCATTTTTACTGATGTATATACCACAATGGTTCTGCTGGACAAGAAGGCCATTCGTCTTGGCTGATAGAGCAATTTTGTGTGTGCAGGAATGAACCATCTTCAAATGCTCTTTTGCACCTACACTATTGTTCTTGGGTATATTGGGAGCGTCTATTTCATCAGCAACTGGGCATTTGCTTGTAATTCCTCTTTTCAACTGCTTCCAAGTTTTGCCAGAATCATCTGACCTGTATACCCCATTACCTGATACTACTATGAAGAGTCTATCTTTGATGAATGGATCGGATTTGATGGTGTGAAGAGCTAGACCTGTTGTGCCAAATCCCCAATCTATACCCCAATTCCTTCTGTTAGGTGCATTGAAAAGGCCTGTTACCTCTTCCCAGCTTTCTCCTTCGTCAGCTGACTTGAAAAGATGACCGTATTGAGTGCCAGCATATAATACACCCTTTCTATGTCTGTCTTCCTCGATAGTCCACACTTTCTTAACATGCAAACCTTTACTTTTTTGCACCCATTTCTTTCCATCGATTGACATAAATACTCCGTTTGTTAGAGTAGATGCAAAAAAATTTCCGCTTCTACTCATGAATACATTATTGACGCTTTCTCCTTTAAGGCAATGGGCTAATCTATTGAAATCATGACCATTTAAAAGAATGCATCCATCCGTGGTTGATATGGCTACAAGTTTATATTTTGGCATAAAATTAATATAAGATTGCTTCTTATATTTTCGATGGTAAGGAGAACTTGTAGCAAACGAATTGCCACGTCTAAGCCTAATCTTGCTTCGATCATATTAATAATTTCTGAAATATGAACAGTAGAAGTTACAACTTCTTCTCCTCTTTCGACATTCTCAAGTATATTTATTGCTTTTTTCTTATTTCCTTCTCGCATCCCTAAGCTCCTTTTTGAATTTAGATAAGCATGAAGGAAAACAGAGGAATCCAAAAATCTAACCATATATTTTATTTCTCAAAGAATACGTATCTTCAAAATTATCTACATCAATTTCAATGGAATCCACAAAATCGGTTAGCTTCCCATGCTTTTTTATTGCCCTTATTAGAATTTCATCATCGCTAAGTTTAATCAATATTATTCTTTCGCTAAAATTTTTCCTCCATTCCACAGGAATAACTATTCTGCCAAATTTATCTATTTGAGCAATCTTTTCGATCATTTTCCATTAAAGTATTTGTCAACTTAATGGCAAAATTATAAAAATTGATAGATAATGATTTAGTTACGATGTGATATTTAGCTATATAGAATTTTAATTTTAAATTTTCTATTCGGAAATTTAGCTCTATGGCATAAGAATTAACATTGATGGTATCTCTGCATTTAAGGCTTTTACTAATATTTCACTGTTGAAATTACTTTAACCCTATATTTTAAGTTCTTTATCCAACCTTCAATTAAAAAAGCAAATTCCTCTATTTGTCTGCCAAAGGATTCGGCTAATGGAGTAAAATAATTTATAATGACAAAATTAAAGGAGTCACTTCATCGAGTGTTTCTTAACTGTTTCAACTATATCTTTTTTTAAAAAAGATATTTAACTAATAGGTTTGTTATTGCTAAAATATTCTTAGAAGAAGGTTTTCGTGTAGTAATTTCTTCACATAATGAGGAAAACTTATTAAGAGCTTATGAAGGCTTAAAGGATTGTAGGACCGAAAGGTTCAAATCTTGAAGGAAGAGCCAATGCTTTGCAAAACTTTATTCTTCAATTTTAATTATTTTTTCATAAGGAAAATCATTTATGATTCGAAGTTTCTGAAAATTTTCAAAATTTAAGAAGAAATCATGAAAATCTCGACTTTGATTTTCTTTCTTTGAACATTTACAAGTTCATGAACAAAATTTTCGACACCTCCTTTAGAAGATATGAATTAAAGAACCAGATGAAGAACTCTTATTATTTTGAAAGTATCTTAATAACCATAACTAATATAGAAACTATGATCAAAATTCCTGCAAGCGCTGAAAAGTGCGAGAAATTCAACAAATTTATAGATACTCTCAATATAACCCCTGTATTATAAATAGGTATGATTAAAAAATTGATAACTTTTTGCATGCTTCCTTTTCTTAGAATGAAAGGTAGAAAGATAGGAGCGAAAGCCATTATAGTATTCCCTATAAAACCTAATGATATGATGTGAATAAAAACATCATAAGAGATTTGATTTAAAATAAATAATAGAAAACCTAAAAATAACCAAATATAAGATATTATAAGGCAAATTTGGTTATAATAAATTATTCTTTTTTCATTCTTTGAAAGTTTATGAACAGTTAGAGGTTTTTTAGTCTCAAATATTCTTAATGAAATAGCCATTAGAATTGCTGAGATAAAAAATAATAAAACTGAGATATACAAAGCTCCTTGAAATATTAAAGAAAGCGAAAGAAAATTAAGGAAAAGATTGTGAAATTGCAACAGTATATGTAATTTTTTGTAATTAACAGTTTGCCTTACTGCAACCATTCTTGTTTCAACTGCATATATTAATGAACCGATAAAACCTAGTAAGAAGAACAACAAGAATCGTAGATCCAAGAATACAATATTGTCTAATAACCATGTTAGTGAAGCGTATAATAAAAGAGAAAAAGCAGATATGATGAAAAAAGGATCTGATTCTGGAAAATTAGTCTTGATTAAAGAGAATCTTAGAAAATAAAAGAACAAGATAAAAGATAATAGTGTTATCGATGCTCTGAAAATTAGAATTGCATTCTGAAAGAAAATACTTAGAATTGCAAATGTAAAAGAAAAAACTAATATAATAAATAGTACTGAAGCAAAGCTGATTTGTTCGAATTTCTTAGATTTGAAATAAGGTAGCAAAACAATCGCTACACCTATTACGAAATATGAAAGACCTAATATTTGAAAAATAGGATGAAGAATGATATAAATCGCAGGTGAAGAGTAAAAATATAGTATAGCAAGAATTCCTAGAATGGTTCCAATAACAATTAAAATTAGCGCCGCAATCAAATATGCGAAACGTAATTTAATGCTCATCATAAAAGATAACAAATTAATTATATAATTTTAAAATTGAATTATCCTATGGATTTTTTGAAGAAAAAAGCCAAGTATTTCGAAGAAGAAGCACGTGAAGCTTATGAGAAAAGCAGATTTACTTTGGTTTTGTTTTTTGTTGAACAATCTATTCAGCTTTATCTTAAATACTTGATATATAAGAGAATAGGTGATTATCCAAAGACTCATAATTTAAAAATATTATTTGATAATTTGAACAGATTAATTAATATATCAGAATTTATATCAGAAAATGAAGAAATCATAGATTTATTGACAACTTCATATATTGAGTCGAGATATACTATGATGGAATACAGTAAAAAGAGTGCAGAAATATCACTTAAATTTCTAGATAAATTTAAAGAAAAATTTAACAATGAAATTAATTGACATTCTGCAAGAAATGGCTATTAACTTTGAAAAATATAGAAAGAATTATAAAGAATATGCTTATGAAATAAAGGAAATGGCTTTAGAGCATTTCGGGAGCAACTTTATGAAACTTCTCGTATTCGGAAGCATGGTGAAAGGTAATTATAGAGCTGATAGCGATATCGACATAGCTATAATTTTAAGAGAAAGTATGAATGAATTCGAAAGAGCAAAATTTGTTTCGCTTATAAATAAGAAATTTAAATTGAATCCTTTTGAAATTCACATAATTTCAATCGACGTATGGGAAAAGTGGTATAAGAATTTCGTTAAAAGTGACTTCATTGAAATCTAATACTGAGCACTAAGGGACGAGGATCTCATTTTTGTAATTATTCAAAGTAGAATTATCAATACATTCGAATATAAAATTTCTCAGTTACTGGGAAAAAATTTTTAATTTTTTCCTAGTTAATATGTTATTATGTAAGAGAGAAGATTGGTCAAGGATTATTTTATTCATGAGAAGGAAAAAATTCACAACTTAAAAATAATAGATAGAGAGCTAAAGGTAGAATTCATTGAAGGTAAAGCTATTGCAATTGTTGGCCCAAGAAGATCGGGAAAGACGTTTTTCTTAAAATCATTCAGCTTAAAGCAAAATACTTCACATATTTTTTCCTTGCAAAACTTTTTTCGCCAGATCTACTATTGCATTTACATATTTAGAGTCCTTTTTAATCCTTTCTACATTAAGTTTAGCTTCATGAAAACCTTCTACATGTAGAAACCAAGCAGCTCTCCACCACAGTGGTAATTCATTAACACCCAATTTAATTGCTATAGAATCGATGGTATCGAAGAGTAAAGTAGAAGACCATCTACCCTGTTCCACAGCTTTTCTAGCCTCATCTAAGCCTAGAACTAGAGCCATAGCTTTCAAAGCTTCTTCCGCTGCTTTATACAGCTTCTCAGAAGCCTGAATAGGATCCTTATCAGATAAAGTTTTCCCCTCTTCTAAATATTTGAGGGCAAGATTGAGATGTACACTTGCAGATTTGTAATATTCCATGAATATAATTAAAAAGCAATCGTATTTACATTTTGTCAAATTATTTAGTTTTTCATAAATCTTTTGCTTGTTTCTAAGTTATAAGATATTTATGATCGTATTAGGAAATCTGAAAAGTAATGAAATGAGCAGTCATATTTGTTTTGCTAGAGCCTTATTTAGCTCTCAAAATCAAGGTTAAAATCTTCCATACGATACCCATGAATATCGTCTCCAATTATTGTAATAAATGAAATTATAAAAGTATTGACGATGCCTTTCTATAAGAAACTTAAAGACTAGAATAAATGTTAGCTATTTCTTGAAACTATTTATGGTACTTTTCACATACACTCAATTATTTTGCCATAGAAGGACGTTTATTCACCTCTATGCTCAATTCTTCTTCAATAAGATGAAATAATATTGCTTTAATTTTTAATCTATATTTCTCATGAAAATATTCTAATTCAAACATGCCCTGTTGATATCTATTTAACAAACATCAAAATTTTTCAATATTAATGACAAGTTTATTGAAGAAAATTGTCAATACCAAGTCTAATTGATATGTTAGTGGCAGAGACCCGATTTATTATGACAAAATCTGTTTAAGCATAAAGTTAGAAAAAATATTTAAAAGTAGAGATATGGTAATGAAAATGGACGTGACAAAATAATAATCAAACTTCAAAAAATTTAATCTGACAAAGTTCTTATAATTCAATTGAATTAACATTTAATCAAACTTTTCTGATTGGAAAAAGCAAAAAGAGAATTGTATGAACTCACTCTTAACCTTTTATTTCTTTTTCCCGCTTCTTGTGTTAACGGTTTTAGTTGCGGAAATGCTACTTCCATAGAACTATCGATTTAGCTTTTTAAAATATTCTTGTAAAGCTTATTCTATTATTTCAGATTTGCTTTCTTCTCTTTCGTGGTAATTTCTTCATGTTTTTTCTTGTTTCTATATTTAATGACACATTTGTGAGCAATTAACCGTGATATATTTAATAAATAAGGATATCCTTACTTATTATTTATGAAGCAAAGAATATTAACTCTAACATCGATATCACATTTTATAAATGATGGAAATACTTGGTTTTTACCCGTTGCATTTACTTTCTTAATAGAATACCTTGGAGTATTAAAGGTTTTAATAGGAATATTGGGAGGAATATTTTTCGGCGTTTCCGCATTAGCCTCACCATTAGTAACAAGAATTGCTGATAAAATTAACTTGCATTCAAAAATAATGGGGATTGGAATATTATTATGGGGTTTAAGTTTGATACTTTTTGGGTTATCAATTCAAATTAACTCTTTGCCATTTATAATTCTCTCCGTCGCATTAGCAGGATTTGCCTCTGCATTTTATCATCCATTAGGTGCTGCAATGTTATCTATCACATATAAAGGAAGCGCAGGAATAGCGTTAGGAATAAATGGGTCTATGGGGAGCTTAGGTAGAGCAATATATCCCTCACTAACCTTAACCTTATTCTCAATATTTCATAAAGATATGTTGTTAACTGCATTAATTTTAGGCATACTATCATTAGTTGCAGCTATACCTTCTCTTTTTATTAATGTAAATTTGGTTAAAGAAGATGAACATAAAAACATTGCAAAAAGCAACATAAAGAGTTCAATGATAGTAGTTATACTATTAACAATAATATCTTTATTAAGAAGCATTTTTACTCAGGGGATTTCACAGTTCCTTCCAACACTATTAGTAGAGAATTATGGATATTCATATAATCTCAATTTAGGAGAAGCAATAAGTATAGCCTTAGCTGCGGCAATAATAGGCCAGCCTTTATTGGGACTTTTATCAGATAGGATAGGCAGAAGAATAATCTACGGAATTTCCACTGCAGGCGCTGTTATATTATTTTTAATATTCCTAAAGATACCCAGCTTGGTATTATTATCAATATTTGGCTTCTTCACATTTAGCGCTTTCCCCTTAATGTTATCTATAGTAGGAGACTTGGTCCCTAGGGGTTCGGCCAGCTTCGCCAATTCGCTAGTATGGGGATTAGGAGTGACAGGAGGAGGAGTAATAGGTCCAGTGTTGGTTGGCATATTGGCCCAAAGCTATAATTTAATACTTGCAAGTGAATTAATAAGCATAGTAGGTTTAATATCAGCTTTATTAATACCCTTCATTCCTAAATCGCCAAAAAGAAGTAAGGTACCGCTATTTGGATAAGCCTTTATCCTTTGTATGCCAAAAAATGTAGTATAACTTTTATTATTTAAAGAGTTACAGTATAATCCATATTACCATGTATATTGTTCTATATTTCCAACCTATCAACTGACTTCCTCCCCGCCTTGAAAAGGTCGAGGGTTTCCTTTTCAATGCGTTTCATCGTTCCCCCCAATTGATTCGGAATTACATCTCGCATATGAGGAGCAGTAAGGTGGCACAGAGAACCACCCCCATTTATTTTTCTCAGGTCCCGAGATTTTAAGATTAAAAGGGTATCCCTCATTGAAAAGCAAAATAAAAAGTTTGCTATATACTGGATGCTTCTCCCTCAGTCCCATAAAGCCCTCAATCGAGCTGGGGAGAAGCGTTGTTGCCATGCTTGAAGAAAATATCTTTTTAAAATATTTAAATCTTTCATCCCCGCCCTTAAGGGCGAGGCTTTCATTTCTTGTAAGCGGTTATAACTTCAGAATAGGATCTAAGGAGTTCTTCATGTCCTTTTAAGGTCCTCTAAAGAGTTCTTGTACTTATCTTCATTAAACTCATGCTTTGAAACCTTTCAATCAAAGTTAGCTTTATTCGTTTTTAGCCTCATAACATAAAAGTTTAATAGCAATTAATAAAGGGCCCTTTTATATGGTTAAAGTATTTTGATATGACTTGGAATATTCATGTTTTAGATATGCTTTTTCAATTTTCGCTTTAAAGAACGGTTTTAATAATAGAGCATGAAATCTTTGAATTTATGTCATATATGACAAAATTTTATATAATTTTATGTCATACAATACAAAATATGAAAAGAGAGGATTTAATTGCGGTTCTTGCTGATTGGAATTTTTGGGGAAAAGGATTAGAGTCTGGAATATCTAGAAAAATTTATACAAAAAAGATTTATGAAATTTTATTTTCAGAAACGAACAAAATTATTTCAATATCTGGAGTTAGAAGAAGTGGAAAAAGTTTTATATTAAGAGAAGTAGCTAAACATTTAGTCGAAAAATTTGGTGCTAAAAATGTATTATATATAAATTTTGAGGAAGTAAGGCTTGAGAAGACCCTCGAAACACTTTTAGATGCTTATTATGCGTACTTGGAAATTATTAGGCCTACAATGAAACCGTTTCTCTTATTGGATGAAATTCAAGAAATAATTGGTTGGGAAAAGTTCGTAAGAAGTTTGAATGAAAAGAATGAAGCAAAAATAATTGTATCTGGATCTTCTGCAAAGCTAATGAGCGAAGAATTTGCTACTTTGCTTGCGGGTAGGGATATTGCCATAGAGGTATTTCCCTTGAATTTTTTTGAATTTTTAGAATTTAAAGGATTCCCAATAAATAGTTATGAAGAAGCAGTAATTTATAAAACTGAAGTGTTGAGAAAGTTAAGGGAATATTTAGAGTTTGGCGGTTTTCCGGAAGTTGTTTTAGAAAAAATGAAAACATAAAAAAGAAATACTTAAAAGATATTACGAAACTATTTTGATTAAAGATGTAAAATCAAGGTTTAAATTAAGAGAAAGCGGTTATATTGAAAAATTGACCAACTTTTATTTAACTAATATTTCCTCCCAAATAAGCTTCAATAAACTTTCGAAAATTTTAAATATACCTGTAAAGACTGTGGAAAGATTTTCAAAATTTGTTTCAACTTCAAGAATGTTATTCTTTATTGAGAAATTTAGTTTTGGAGCTAGAGAAAGACTTGCCTCACCGTTAAAGGTTTATTCTATTGATACTGGAATTTCTAATGTTATAGGCTTTAGGTTTATGGAAAATTTTGGAAAATGTCTGGAAAATTTAGTAGCAGTGGAATTGCAGCGAAAATTTGGAAAACCAACTTATGAGATCTCCTATTGGAAAGATTATCAGCAACAAGAAGTTGATTTCGTTATAAAACAAGGTTTGGATATCAAGCAATTAATCCAAGTTACTTATGCAAGTAATAAGGATGAAATAGAGAAAAGAGAAATTAGATCTCTAATAAAGGCTTCTGAGTTATTAAAATGTAAAGATTTGTTTATAATAACTTGGGATTTTGAAGATAATATTAAATATGAAGATAAAGTAATAAAAATTTTACCTTTATGGAAATGGCTTTTTACATTAAATACATTATAATTTAAAAAATTATCCTATATAAATTAAAACAAGAAACACTTTAATTTCTATATTTTAATATTGAAAAAAGTATCTAATAGCTATAGTAATAATATTCCTTTCTTATTGTATTTTTTATTACTTAAAAATAAATAATTGTGAAACTTATACCATAAAGCTTTTTATTTTTAAAACTATTTATTTTTGGTTTAAGATTTGAACTGATTTATGTCTTCTAATTTGACTAATCGACTCCCTATCTTAGAGAAGCAAGACTTTCATTTATTTCTGACCTCTCCCGTCCTTAAGGATGAGGCTTTCAAAATATGTATTAAAGCTTCTAATAATGCAAAAGAAACCATTTCCAAAGAGGGACGTAATCGATTTCATTTTCTTTATTTTCATAGTCCCAAGTTATTACAGTAATTTTTTTAGGATTTAGTTCCTTTTTTGCTTTTTTTATTGCATTTATTTTTCTTTCTTCAACGACATCTGTAGCATATGTGACTTGAATTATTTCTTCAACCTGAAAGTTTCTAGCTATTACAAAATCTACTTCTTTTCCTTCAGACCTACCAAATTCTTTCCAATAATATATATTGTCATAATTTCTTCTCATAAGTTCAAGATAAACAGCATTTTCCATTGCTTTAGAAATTGAAAACTCGTATCCTAGAGTAGTTGAGTAGCCCGTATCTATTATATAAACCTTCTTTGGGTTGACTTTTCTTTTAATTTCACTTTTATTGAATAGTTCAACATAAAAAGAATTCAATAATGGTGTATCAGCTAATTATTTAAAACTAAAATTTTTAATTTATATAAATGGATAATAATAAAAATCAGTTGAGTAAATTTGTAGAAAAACTTGTTAAGGAACTAGGTTATAAGCCAGCTAAACAATTTCAAACAGCTTCTTTAGAAGGCTTGTTAAAAGAAATTAAGAAAACAATACCTAATTTTGAATTTAAAGTATTTCCTGAAGGCTTAGTGGTCTTTTATCCACTAAAAAATAAGGACGATGTTGAAAAATCATTATATCCTATTTTCAAACTGGTTAACGCACCTTCTTATTATAAGACTGACTATATCAAAGGAACTAGAGGTGCAAGCGTTTATGAATGGATTGAAGAAGAAGAATACATAGAGTAGATTTTAATTAATTTCTCGCTAAACATTCAATTGTTTAATTTTAATAAAGTTCTTAAATTAATTAAGATATAGATTTAGTAATCAATTTTTAATTTGAGAGGTTCGAAGTTGCCATATTACATATAGAATGTATTCCTATAATTAATTTATCTCTTTTCAAAAATTAATAAATGTTTATTTTCTAAAATATAGAATTATGGAAATTATAAAAAATAGATAAGCAAGAGACGGTATTTCCAAAAGAATGAAGAGAGAAATACTTGAAAGATGGAATAGTTTTAATGAAAATTGAGGACGAAAAATAATAATTGGGCCTTTGAAAAAGGTTGATCTCACAAAGTTTTTTGATTCAATTGAATTAGACCTTCAATCGGATATTTCAGAATGGAAAAAAGTAAAAAGAGAAATTTATGATTTTCGTTGATGCAAGTGTATTTGTACATGCTTTCATTAAACCAAAGAGGAAACTTAAACCTTATGAAGTTAAAATAAAACAGGCAGCTAAAAAAAAGAATTGATGAAGAAGAAAAAATAGCTATTTCAGTTATTAATTTAACTGAAATTTCCAATCTCTTAGAAACCTATTTGCCCCTAGATGAAACTCTAGCAATTGAAGAATTCTTAATCAGATCTGCTAAAATAATAAGCATAAGCAAAAATCAATACTTTGAAGCATTAAAAATAGCAAAAAATAGGACCAAATGTTACCTTGACATATACTGCTATGCTAAAAAACAATGTCTATGAAATAAATTCATTCGAGGAAGATTTTGATAAACTTGAAGGTATAAAATGTATAATTGAATAAGAATAATTTCAAAAATAAAGCGGAATAATTTTCTTTTCTCAAAATTTTCATCCTTTCTTTATCCTTATAAATACAAGAGCTATTACTAGTATGATAAAAATTCTTATACTTTCATTCATTATTTAATTAGTTCTCTTTTAAATTATAACTGATTCCCTCACCACCTTATAAGGTTGAGAATTTTCCTTATAGAGAAGTTCATTGACAAAAAGGGGCAAGCCTTGCTTCCTTCTAGGGACGGGGTAAAGTTTTTAAATTTTGAATAGTTTAAATTATATAAAATATGAAACGTGTCCCCATATGGGGAAACCAAAAATATATCCCTGAGTCCTTAAGATCCAAGAGGAGAGGGGAATTCTTGGTGAGGGATAGGGGTAATGGGCTGAAGATCCAGCCCGTGGTCTACCGCTGGATGAATGGAGTGGGGTGGCTCTTAGCCACTAGCAATGAAGTGATGAAGATGAAGGCGATAAACCACAAACCTATGATCCGTCCTAAGGGAACCCTCGCCCTTCAGGGCGGGGAGGAGGTCAGATCCAGCATTGATTCTTTGCTAATTTCTCATTTGCTGGATTTAAAGTTCAGCGCTTCCCAAATTATCTGGTTTAAATAAACCTTCATTAAAAGGACGGCAAGTCCTAAATCTGTATTTTATTTAGAAATCTTCATTTAATAAAAACGATTGCTATATTGAATGCTCCTCCTTAAGTCCCATTATGTCTTCTATCAAGCTGGGGAGAAGCTTCACTGAATTTCCTAACATTTTTATAAAATAATTATTTAAATATATTCATCTCCGCCCTAAAGGACGAGGCTTTCATTTGCGTAATTATAAATAGAGTCGTGCTTAACTTTAAGCTCTAATGTTTTTAATAGCAATTCTTAATACGGGATCAGGTATGTAGTAGTATCCATCATCCTCTGTTATTAGAAACGCATTCTTTAAATTCATAAGTATATCACGCAACACTTTATTGTTTACCATAAGCTCTTTTTTAAGCTCGCTCCATCTCGCTCCTATACTTATGATTCTCAATGCTTTTATGTAATTTTCCCTTTTCTTTCCTTGAAGAAAATTTTCAATTTCTTCTTCAAAAATTTTCACACCTTCATCTATAACAGATCTTAAAGAATTATCAAAGTTAAGCTTTCTTACGCATCTAAAATTTCCATAATATGCTAACCATCCAGGGTATCCATCCAATCTTTCAACTACTTTCTCTATTTCTTCTATACTTACATTAATGTTGAATTCATTAAATCCTCTAATAAGGAACTCTTTTGATTTCTCCTTGCTAAACGGTTGAAGATTAAGAACTGCTGGCTTTCTACCATAGAGCGGAGATGAAGGAGAAGGATTTAAAAGCTTATTGATCAATCCTACCATAGAACCTGTGAAAATGATTCTTATGTTAGAATAGGTATCCCAAATCCTTTTTAGCAATCTAAGGAAATGTATGGAGGAAACATATTGGACTTCATCTAACGCAATAATTTTATTTTTCAATCTAGAAATATATCCTCAGCAATCCTATTCCATCTTAATTCTAAGAACTTGAGATCTAAACTTATTTCCTTAAGATAATATCCTGACTGAGAAGCTATTGAAAGAATAAAATCTTTAAACTCCCTTTTACCGCTTAAATTTACATAAATACCATCATGTTCTTTAATGAATGTTTTCACAAGACTTGATTTCCCAACCATTCTTCTTCCTAAAACTACAACCCATTCGCTTTTTAGCAATCTTTCTAACTCTTTATATTCATCATCCCTACCAAAAAGATCTTTTCTGCTTTCCTTAGGATGAAGATCAAATAACATAGTTACCTATGTAACTAGTTACCTAGGTAACTAAAAAACTTTATGGTTGTCTCGTGTTATTTACTAAAATCTACTAACCTTAAAACTTCCTTATAAAACTCATCCTCATCAATATAGCCATAAATGACTTTTATTCATAAAGATCTACAAACAGTTAGTGTTTACCATCTGTTTTAGATGTTACAATTAGTTTCTTTCTTAAAGGTTTTCAAACAATCCTTTTTTCATATTTCCTCCAACCAAATACATATCTTCTTCAGATGTATAGAATTTGCCTTCAATAATTATAACCGTATAATCATTGCTTTCAATAATATAGAATTCATATTCTTTGTTCTCCCTATGAAATTTTCCTTTAAATATATGGGGAAGCTGAAGAACATCATAAACCTATAGGAGGGATGAAGTTCGGTTTCGACTCATAGTAAGAAGGATGAATAGAAATTTAAAGAAACTTGTCTTTAGATTTACAAAGATAGTCTTGCAAGAATAGAGAATATAAGTAAAATAAGAAAAATTTTAGGTATATAGGTCTTTTGAATTTAGATGAAAT
>Ga0074075_12997_pt1 | contig 56400 bp, 50 predicted proteins | sample YNPg_E_FD_63712 | JGI IMG/M metagenome (GOLD analysis project Ga0074075, IMG submission 63712) | Hot spring microbial communities from Beowulf Spring, Yellowstone National Park, Wyoming, USA - YNP_Beowulf Spring_E v2 (version 2) | ecosystem: Environmental > Aquatic > Thermal springs > Hot (42-90C)... | reverse complement strand
ACAGAACCAAGAGTTTCAAGTGTTACACTCCCAGGTGGCGCAGCAGGTTGCTGATAGGTTCTACCAAGCTAGGGAGCGCTTCTTCGAGGGGCTCGCGAACAAGCCCAAGAAAAAGAAGCCGCACAGGTACCTCTCCTTAGTGTACCCTCAGAGTGGTTGGAAGCTTTCTAACACGAGGGATAGTCGGACAGGGCAAAAACAAAAAGAAGAAGGCTCGGCTTTACTTGAGTAAAATAGGCTTCTTCACTTTAATCCTTCACAGGGAGCTTCCTTTGAAGCGAGTGTCTCAAGTGCGCGTCAAACTCTACCCATCTGGTCGAATCTACGTAATCTTCTTGGTGGAGGAGGCTGAAACACTGGGGCAATCATCGAAGGAGCCCAAGAACGCTGTGGGTGTCGACCTGGGTCTCACAAGGCTTGCAACACTCTCCGATGGTAGGTACCTAGAGCACCCAAAACCGCTTGAGCGCTCTCTTGAAAGAATCAGGATGCTGCAGAGAACACTTTCAAGAAAAAGGTTTCTTTCGAATAACTGGCTTAAAGCTAGGATGAAACTTGCGAAGGAACACGAACACTTAAAGGATTTTAGGCGGGACTCTTTAAACTTGGGGCTCTCCTCTCATGGGAGTACGACGTTTTGGTGTTAGAGGACTTGGATGTCCGAAATTTGGTTCAAAAAGGCGAAAATAAAAAGNGAAGGATGAGGCTGTACGACTCCTCGTTCTCAGAACTCAGAGCTGTGCTTGAGTGGGAGTTTCGAAAAAGAGAAAAACTTGTTTTACCTGTTCCAGCGTACAACACATCCCGTGAGTGCTTCCTGTGCGGTAGAATCAACCAGAGTTTAACACTGGAAGACCGAGTGTTTCACTGCCCCCACTGTGGTTTCATCTTGGACGAGATCTTAACGCTTCCCTTGTTCTCCTAAAACGCGCAGGGTGGGTGCCACCCGTGGTAGCCTAGAAAGCTTCGCCCACTACCTCCTCTACCCTCCCTAGGGGTTGAGAGGCATGGTGGGGCGATGAGGCAGGAAGCTCCGCCCTTCAGGCGGGGTAGCTCACAACTGGCTTAGCCCCTATGCTTGTAGCTTTGTTGACAGAGGTCCATGGTATAAATGGGCATTTGAAACTCTTGGTCTCAATTATTACCACGAAACCTTTGGTAAGAGAAACAGCATAGAGAGGTTCTTCGCTACGTTAAAGAAGTGGACAAAGGTCTTCTCAAATAATATCAATGCTAGAAAGCTTCGCATAAAAGCCCTTAACAGCTGGAACTTTCTATAATTGGTATAGCTTCCATAAAGGTATAAAAAGGATACCTTCATTAGGAGTTGGACTCATTTGATTGGCATTGCTGAAGAGGAACGCTTCGGTAGTGCAAGGAGCTGGAGTCAGAGGGATATGATAGAGTTCAAGAAGCTCGTAAGGCCCAACGGTCACAAATCGACGGCACAAATATTCGTGTGCTTGTGACGAATAGGGTCCTCTCGATAACAGCCCAGATGTGGGAGAAGGCATGAAGGTGTAGGTTGATTCCGTCGAGAGTCCGTTATGCTCTTAAGACTAATAGGTCGAATGCCCTGTAAGGCGATGCCAAGTGCGACGCCTCCCTGAACGGTGCCTTACGCAGAGATGGATAAGTAGATGCAAAGGAAGAGGGATTGTTGACATATCGTTGCTAGGAAGATGGGCGCACAGTGAAACACCTCTTCTCTTGGCTGAAGTGCTCAGGTAGTGATTAGATGACAGCCTCCCGTTGATTTACCTAGTGTAGCTAGCGTCCTGATATTGCTCAGGTAGGTGTGTTCGTATTGACGGATAAGGATTTATCTTTTGAAACACAAGGAGACTTCCTTAGGGACTTTCGACCTCATAAAAATCGGACGCTCAACCACGAACGGAGCTTTTTTGCAAATGTTAATATGCTACTTAGTGGGTATGTTTTAGTGTATGCCTTTTGTGCGCGGATTGGAGATCAACGGTTTTCGTGGGATCAAACACTCCGAGGGATCTATTCCACTAAAAAAGTTCAACGTGATTGTGGGTAGAAACAATAGTGGTAAGTCTTCTTTTCTGCGTGCACTTCTCTTGTTTCCCGACCCGATTCTACAAGCCTTGTCGTATAGCGACCTTTTTCTAACGCATGGATCTGTCTGGGAGGGGATGGTTTACCGCTATCGTGGTAAGTGTGTTTTGAAGTATGCAACAGACTTAGGGGAGCTCACTTTTACGCTTGAATATTTCGGAGCGAATACGACGGCGGGTGCGAAAGCGGAGTTTTCTTTTGGGGGTGTTGAGCGCCAAGAAATCAATTTATCACCTTCACAACAAACAGTCTTCTTAAAGCCCTTAACATATAGTACATATGAAGATCGGAAATATCTGAAACGTCTTTTCAAGGAGATGGACCCGCAACAGGCGGCATTGTCTCACACACTCTATGTAGCTGAGCCGTCCGAGAGCTTGCTTCTTAATAGCTGGCCCGAGCTTGAGCTTAGAAATTTCCATGTAAAGATTGCGCGCGAAGTGAGTAAGTGTGTGAGCGATTCCTTTACAGAGCTCTCTATTCGGATGAATGAAGTTGTGCTCAGAAAGATGAGCGACGGTGTTCCATTTTATGTGAGATTTTCAGATCAGGGTAAAGGCGTACAGTTTCTCGTATATTCCATGGCGCTTATAAAGCTTAACTCACCTACACTTGTGCTGTGGGATGACTTCGGCTCATACATGAATCCCATGTTGGTAAAGCAGATTTTAGAATATCTTGCGAAAAGTAGTTTCCAAGTTGTTCTCACGACGCACAGCATCGATGTTATACTCGAATTGGTTGAAGTGGAGCCAGAAGACTCGCAGCTTCTACAGTTCGAAAAGGATGGACGCGACGTGTTGCACCACAGGACACTCTGCTTGGATGAAATAAAGGATTTGCTTGATTCAAACCAAGATCCAAGAAAGCTAGCCACCGCGGTTGGGATATAGCTTTGAAGTGCGTGTCGCAGGCTCCTAAGGCTGGCTTTGTGTTGGTGATCGTCGGCGATGGGCCCCAAGAGAAGAATAGAGTTTTACCTGAAATCTCCAAGAAGTTTAATGGCAAAGAAAAACAGCTTTTTTCAAAACTTTATAGGCTCGCCGTTCCAGGTTCTTCTAAAGATTTCAGCGCACCTCTTTTCGGGTTTAGCGAAGAGCAAGTGTAAGGAAGCCCACAAAAACGTTTCCGAAAAACTTGAAGAAGTAAAACGTCTAAACATAAACACGTCCTGAGTAACTGTTATGTCGACAAAAGTTGGTTCTTAAAATGATGTGCACGGAAGTGCGAGGATGTCACCCGCAAGCTGAAGCAGGCCAAGTGGTGTTGGAAGAAAACCGAATTTGGTGAGGTACGCGCTTCCTGTAGGGTTAGAAGGTCTGATCAAAAGCGCCTTCAGAAAGGTCCCAAATATTTTTGGGTCATTCACTTAAAACTTTATCCCCTTATCCAATTGTCTAGCAATACTCTCAAAAGTTTTTTCTACAAAAAATGATATATGTGCGTGATATGCTGCGCGTTGAAAAAGTAACAAAAAGATTTGGTGGAGTTAAAGCTGTCGATAGTGTATCATTAACCATATCTGAGTCTGAAATTGTAGGATTAATAGGTCCTAATGGTGCGGGGAAAAGTACGCTTATAAACCTAATATCTGGAGTAATAAAACCAGATCAAGGTCACATTTATTTGAATGATTTAGAGATAACGAACTTAGAACCTTATCAAATACGAAAAATGGGGCTCGCTCGAACATTTCAAAATGTGCGCATCTTTGAAGATTTATCGATAATAGAAAATTTAAAACTTTCGTATATTTTTGGAAACAAATCGCGTAAAATTTCATCTTCAAAGATTGACGACATATTAAAGACTGTTTCCCTTAATGAAAGTCAAAAGAAAGCGGGTTCTTTAAATACAGCAGATAAAAAGAAACTAATGATAGCGATGGCATTGGCATCCGAACCCAGAATAATTCTTTTGGACGAAGTTATGGCTGGTCTAAGCTTAGATCAAATGGAAGGGATCATTTCTATTATTCATGATCTTAAAAAAAGAAAATTAAGTGTGCTTATTGTAGAGCATATAATGGATGTTATCGGAAAAATCACAGATAGGGTTATAGTTATGAATCAAGGGAGAAAAATTGCTGAAGGTTCTTTTACGGAAGTGTTAAATAACAAAGAAGTGATAGACGCGTACATTGGAGGTTGATTTTAATGTTTAAAGTTAATGCGCTAAATTCTTTTTACCACTCTACCCAAGTATTATGGGACATCTCTTTTAAAATAAATCAAGGGCAAATAGTAGGTTTGTTTGGAGCAAATGGCGCAGGAAAGACTACTACTTTAAACAGCGTTATGGGATTAGTAAAGCATACAGGTCAAATTGAATTTTTAGGTAAAGAAATAGAGCGAATGAGGACTGATGAAATAGTTAAGTTGGGAATAAGTATAGTTCCAGAGGGTAGACACATCTTTCCCAAAATGACTGTAAGGGAAAACCTTCTATTGGGCGCATATTCTAAAAAACTCAATAACACAAAAAACAAGTTAAATGAAATATATGCACTTTTTCCAGATTTAAAAGAAAAAGAGCAAACTTTAGCTGGCTTATTAAGTGGTGGTCAGCAACAAATGCTTGCTATAGCTCGTGCCTTAATGGCTGAGCCCAAACTTTTAATGCTCGATGAGCCTTTGCAAGGATTATCACCGCTGTATCAGCAAAAGGTTCTTGACACCCTAAAACAGCTTAAGGGATTAGGTATCTCAATCCTTTTAGTCGAACAATCACTCGAAAAAGTTCTGAAGTTTGTTGATTATATATATGTGATTAGACGTGGTAGGAACATTTTAGAAGGATCACCAAAAGCTTTAACCATTGAAGAAATAAAATTGGACTTAATTTCGGAAAATAAATAAGATAGAATTGAGAGTTATAATAAGTGAGTAACTGGTTAGAAAAAGTTTCAGAATTTGTGAACTAAATGGGAAAATCTCGATGAGCAAACTAAAAAACAAGTTATAAGAATATTTATTGATACAATCGGTGTCATTGTAGGTGGTTTAAGTCATAAGAGTTTTAACTTTAAGACACTGCCATTTCTTCGAGGAGGAGCCAGTGCATGTGGAATAAACGGCAAAGTCGACGAATTAAAAGCCGCTTTTGTTAATGGTAGCTTATCTGTTGCGATGGAGCTAGACGAAGGAAACCAATTTGCGACTGGACACCCAGCAGTTCACTGTTTACCTGCAACATTAGCGATGGGTGAATATTTACAAATTCCAGCAAAAGACGTTTTAGAATCATTTTACGTTGGATATGAAGTTTCTACGAGATATGCAAGATCTATCGTTTTAAAACAAATAATTCATCCACACGGCACTTGGGGAGTAGTTGGCTCAGCGGTTGCTTGTTCTAAGTTGTTAAAGTTCGATCTTAATACAATTCAAAAGACGCTACTTTTTGCTCCTATTTTTTCACATCCAGTTCCCACAAAGTTCAGTAATTGAAGGTTCAAACATACGTGATATAATGGTAGGTTTAGCAAACCTTTCGGGTATTTTAGTTACAAAATCTATCGAAGCAGGTTATGACCCGCCAGTACGATCTTCAGAATTTGTGTTTGGAAATGTTCTTGGCGAATCATTTAACCCAATTTATTTTGATGATTTTTACACTAATAATTACGTTTTAAAAATTATTTTAAAATTTTTCCAACCAGTAGATGGACACACGCTCCTATCGAAGCGGCTTTAGATATCTTCAAGAAGTAAAAGCTAAATCCAAATACCATTGAAAAGATAATAATTGAAACTTATTCACCTGCTACTCGATTATCCATTCCATTTCCTAAAAACAAGTATGCGGCTAGGTTTTCCATTCCGTTTCGTGTTGCAACGGCTTTGATTTACGGTGAATTTAATGAAAATCAACTTGAAAAAATAGACGATCCTGCGATTTTCGAACTTCAAAGAAAAATTCAAGTTATTGAAAATAAAGAAATGAGTTCTAAAGTACCGTTTTTGCGCTCTGCAAAAATAACGGTCATAACAAAAGATGGTATATTTAGTTCGATTATAAAAAATCCAAAAGGTGGATTCGACAATCCACTCTCAGAGAATGAATTAGAGCAGAAATTTCTAAATTTAGTGAAACTACATGTTGACAATCCTAGTGAGTTTCTTAGGACCCTCAAATCAATAGAAAATCTAAATGACTTAGAAGAAATTGGGCAATTCCTGAGAAAAGCGAAGTTTTAACTGTCCAATACCGATGATCTCAGTAGCGAAACATCATCCATTGTTACTAATTTTATCCTGACGTTAATAGTGTCCGGATAACGAACTGGTGTGCGTACAAACCATCATGAGAGAGTCTTATCCATACACCATTCATGCTAAAAAAGATTTATAACAAATTATCAATGAATGCGATAAGGTGGTGTAATTGCCTTTCTTAAAGGAAAGAGTTTGGTATACGCGTATTGGTGAAGGTGACCCACTAGTTTTAATTGGTGGAAGTAGTCTAGTACACAATCAATGGGACTTTATACTAAGCGAACTAACAGACTCTTTTCAGGTCGTTCTATATGAATCAAAGAGGGGCTGGACTTTCTGAAAGAAATCCCACGTCTATTAGTTTTTGATACTTGGATAGACGATTTAAAACAAATACTTGATGAATTAAAAATAAAGCGTACTCATTTATTTGGAACTTCAAATGGTTCATTAATAGTACTAGGTTTTGCTTTGAAATATCCCGATAGAGTGGGCGCGCTAATCCATTATGGAATGTACAAGTTGCCCGAACAAACGATTAAAATGGCAAATGTTGGATATAAAATTCTTGATGAATTTGGTGCCACCAAAATGGGATGCTATTTCCTTGGTAAATTATTTGGAATAAAACAAGAATTCGAAAACTGGGAAACAAGTCCCCTTTTAATCTTCTAAAGTTTTAGAAGAATTTGGTTATAACTTGGTAATTTTTCCAGGTTCAGCCATAAGAGTCACGGTAAAAGCGTTACAAAAGTTGTTTTCTATTTTAAAAATTGAAGGGTCAACTACAGGATATTTGAAAGAAATGGTTTTGTTTGATGAGTTACAAAAAATTTTATCTTCTTAAAGAGGATTTTCTTGTAAAAGCCCTTTCTTTTTAAGAAGCGGTATTATACCCCCTTCATCGATTATCTCTACTAAAAATTTTGGTAAAGGTTTAAAGTGAATACTTTTGCTGGTATCTAGATTTGCTACTAAGCCACGGTCGAAATCTACAGAAATCATATCTCCTTCAGAAACTATACTCGTTACTTTTGGACAATTTGCAACAAATAATCCAACGTTAATTGCGTTTCTAAAGAAAAGACCATTTATTGATTCCGCAATTACGCAAGCTATACCCAATTTTTTAAGTTATCAGCTGCTGGTCTTGAAGATCCTACTCCAAAATTTAGACCAGCGACGATAATGTCTCCTCTTTTTACTTGTTTTGCCCAACCAGGTCTTATTGCTTGCATTGTAAAAAGTGGTCTTTGGTTTTCTGGAAGAGTGTAGCATATTTGTGGATACATTACATCTGTATTTATAGAATCGCCAAAAACCCATGCTTTTCCGATAAATATGTGTTCACTCATAGCCAAGCACTTTTCTAGGATCAGTTATTACACCATACAACGCTGAGGCCGCAACGGTTGCAGAAGAGCCAATATATATTATATATTTTTGCTTCTGGCGAACCCATTCTACCTTTAAAGTTACGCGTAGTAGACGTAATCACAGTTTGACCAGTGCCAGCAACACCCATATGACCGCCAAAACACGCACCGCATGTTGAATTTGTTACAAGACCGCCCGCTTGAATTATTTTAGAAATATACCCTCTTTTTTCTGCTTCTAAATATATTCTTTGAGTTGCAGGTGTGACTATGAGTTTAACATCAGGATGAACTCTTTTACCATCAAGTATTTTTGCCACGATTGCAATATCGTTTAACCTTCCATTTGCACATGATCCCACAACCGCAAGATCTATTGGCGTGCCCTCCACCTCTCTCACGCTTTTCACGTTTTTTGCAACCTTGTCAGGAAGTGCGACCAATGGTTCGATTTTATCTAAACTCTATATCATATTTTCTTTATATCATGCATCAGGGTCTGCGTAAACGGGCTTGTAAACGCTTTCAGCTTTATCACGTAAGTATTCTTCTAGAAGCCCGTCAAATGAAAAGATTGCAAATTCAGCCCCTAATTCTACACACATAGTTGAAATAACAGCTCTATCGTCTATCGTAAGTGTCTTGATACCCTCTCCTCCAAACTCAACATTTTGATTGGGTATATCACCGATTTTTTGAGCCATTTCAAGAAAAACATCTTTTGCCTCAATGCTTGGTTTTAGACTTCCGTGTAACATAATTTTATTTGTTTCACCTACAATAAACCAAGTTTTTCCAGTACAAATCACTTGGATTAACTCAGGTGTACCCACACCCTTTTCTAAAGCGTTGTATCCACCTGCGGCTATCGTATGTGAATCGCTATTGATCACAATTCGCCCTGGTAGTAGCCAACCGCTTTCTGCTGCAAAGGCATGGGAGATCCCGCCTCTTCCATAATCGAAAAAACTGCTTTACACCCCAAGTTTTAACCAATTTACGTATTTTTTCAACATTTGTGGCGATTTCTATAGTAGGTGGTGGAACGTAATGATCGAAAATCACAGCTACTTTTGAAACATCAAAAGGTCGATTAGGGGGGTTATTCATGAATTCTGGATGAACAGAAACCATATCAAGCATTATAACTTTGTCGACTCGAACTTCAACGATATCACCAGGGATCACTTCATTTTTTTATCCACCGAGTGTACTTTTAAAATCTTTTCTATGATGTTCATTCCAATACAAAGATAACGACTATGTTTTATTAAGTTCTTTGAAAATTTATAAGATCGTATTCAGACCCAGATAAAGCACAGTTATACCCACAACCTCAAATATCTATGTTTTAACGTTAAACCACGTGAAGTCGGTGTGTTCATTTGCTAATCTTTTTATCTTAACTTGCAACGACTTTGCGACGCTTTGTGCCATACTTTCGTTTATGTCTACAACCGCAACAAGCTCTACTTATGGGTAGTTGGATAAATGATTATTCAGAGATAATGAAAGCCGACAAACACTTATTCGAAAAACATCTTGATAAACATCAAATGTCTACTAGCCATACAGTTTTCACACTATATTTAGTGAATTGTTGTTTTTGATCTTTTACTAGTTAAACCCCTTTACGATTCTGAAAAATCATATAAAGGAAAATAATATTTTACAAATCTTGAAAAATCGGCTACTCATGTGTCAAGCGTAGACGCGTGAAATAGCTCGTCTAAACTAAGGGGAGAATCGATCAAGCCGTCTTTTTGCATGTACTCCATAAACTTCTTTATGGTGTGCGCGTTTTTCTTAAGACCATACGGCCAATAGTCATCGCCCATAAGCGCTATCGTTTCTTCGGCTTCTTTGACAGACCAAGGCAAAATCGAGCTTAAGTAAGCGGTTTCCAACACGTTAGAAATCGCTTGTTTTTTTGCCTCACAAAATAGGTCAAAAAGCTCTTTTGCAAGATTAGGCGCTTTATTCAGTAGTTCGCTCTTTATGGTTATAACGTGCATTATCGGAAAAATCTTTGTCTTCAAAAAGTAGTTTTTCTCTGCACCCCAAGGATCCTTCAAAAGCCTTCTTATTTTTCCTCCTTTTCCGTCAAGAGAAAAAATTTCTGCAGGAGGGCGTCTTACGGAAAACACCGCATCGACTTCGTTTGTTAACAAACCAGAAAACACATCGGGCGCAGAGCCGCGCGTCACAGGAGCTTTGATTGGAATACGCTCATCCCTATACGTGAACCACTTGATTTGATCGTTTGAAATACCGCCTTCTTCCCTCAATAGCGCGCGCACCCAAACAGCCGCGGTCATCTGATACTCAGGAAACCCAAATCTCTTTTCCACCAAATCGCTAAAGCTTTCGAGCGAGCTATCAGCTCTAACGTATATGTTGCTATGTCTAAACGACCTTGAGGGAAAAACTGGAATCGCTGTGAGCGAGCTATATCCTCTTGACTTCATGATTATGTACGAAGACAGCGAAAACTCCGCTACATCAAAAGCCAACTCCCTTGCTTGTTTAAGAAAAATCTCTTCGACAGGTGCGGTGTGACACTTTAGTCTAAAACCTTGTAGCTCTACTTGTTTGACAAAGAAACTGAGCGTCCTGTCTGTGAGCGAAGTCGCAAAAACTATTTCTTTCATATCGATCACGCTGGTAACGGTTTTCCTGCGGTTTCTGGTATAAAGAATACAACGATCAAACCCAATATATAAAGCATTCCAAAAGCCGTAGCCGCAAAACTGTATCCGTGAAAGATTTGTATCAAAAATGAGGAAACTAGTATTCCCATCACTGCAAGGTACCTGCTTGAGTTGAATATGACACCAAGTGCCGTTGCACGAATTTTTGTGGGAAAAAGCTCAGCGGGTTGGACAGCAAACCAGCTGTAAATACCCCCGGTGAAGAAGCCATTGACAGTTTGCGCTAATACCACTGAAATAGCGCTCTTAAGAACAAGGAAAACAATTGGAGTTATCACCAAAGAGCCAATGAAATAAATCGCGGACGTTTTTTGCCTGCCAAGCGGGTCGGCGATTAGTCCAAAGATGACACACCCAACTATTTCGCCCACGCTGTAGAGCGCGCCAGCCAAACCAGAGTAATAAGCCTTGTCGGTGGTCGCTAGTGTGGCAACATAGGAGGGAATCCATGTGGAAATTGCCCACCAAGCCATAGTTATGGAAATTGACACAAGAAGAGCTAGTGCCAAATACTTGCGATAAGTCTTAAAAATTTTTGGTGAAGGACTTGCCACAGCTTTGCTCCACGCGGCTGATTCTGGAATGCGCTTATAAAGCGCTAAGATCGCAAATATAGGAATCACACCCAATCTAAACATCCACCTCCAAGAAAGTCCTAGGTGCACCATGAGTATGTAGACAGCGGACGCCACAAAGAAACCAAGTGAGAACCCGCTCTGTAACACACCCGCACCCTTTGTTCTTAGTTTGGAAGGCCAAGATTCTTGTAGTAGAGCAGTTCCAACGTTCCATTCTGCGCCTATACCAATACCAGTAAGAAAGCGGAAAACGCCTAGCATTTGCGCATTAATTGAAAAAGAGCTCAAAAAAGTGAAAATGCTATATATAAAAACCGTGATCGCCATTGTCTTTATTTCTACCAATCGCGTCACCGATTCGACCCCCTACAACACCTCCAGTTGCCCATCCCGCAAGTGTGGAAGCAATCAAGTAACCCGCGTAGAGGGATATATGCTTAATTTGTGATGGCGGTAAAAGTGTGTGCAAAGCGGGAATTATGGTGAGTATCAGCGCATAAGTTTCGTAACCATCGAACATCCAAAACAGAATGGCCACAAAAAGCACGATCAACTGTTCTTTGGTTAATGGGAACTGTTTCATATTTAAAGTTGGTAAAGCGCAGAATAAATAGCTTTGTTTATGCGCAAGATGTGTAAGCTTCCACGATCGTCACGCTCACCAAACGTTGTCCTCTGTAGTAGCGTGGATAGGAAGCTTTGATGATAAGAACAAAACCGCTCAAAAATGTGTGGTAACCATAGAACGACACAAAGATGGAGGTGTTTGAATGCAAGCTAACCCAACATATTTAAGCAACAGTTTGCTACTTGTAGATTGGGAGACAACCCTTATCCGAAATCCTCATTAATTCTTATCTCCGACTTGAGCTTCTTATGTATCGGATTGAATATTCTTTAGAGCTTCTAAAATTGTTTCGACAATTCCCACTGCCTCGTTTACCTCGATAGCGCTTACGCTTTCATCTGAGTAGTCCGCCTTTTTTCTGAGCTCGTAAAGCCTGAGTAGCTTTTGTGATTCTTCTGGATATCCGAGATGTTTCAGCGTGTTAGCGAGCTTATCATCTCTTCTTGGAATTTTTAACCCAAGCTTTAGCAAAACGCACTCCAACTCTTTTCTTACGCAAAAGTAAAGCGCAGAAGCCGCCTTGTTAAAGTTTCCAATTTCAGCGTCTCTTTTTGCCTCATTTAATAGAATTTGCGACTTTCTCGAATTCATCGAGCAACCTCTCGTCTTTTGTGGTTAAATAGTAGCTTATCACGCACTCGTGCTTTTCGTTCACTTCAAGCGCAGCGCTCGCCACAGCTTTTCTCACTTCTTCGCTAAGGCTGTCCACCACAACCAAAACGTTGCTGTCGTACACGCTTGCGTCTTCGTCCAAACCTATTATCATCACAAGACTTTTGTCCAAAGCGCGAATGAGCTTGTCTGAAAAATCGTGAAGGGTTAAGTTCCACTCGTTTCTTATTAGCTTGTACACAAAAGCTTTAAAACGAAAGCAGATTTAAGCCTAACAAAAGCTTTTTTCATCAAAATTTTCGAATGTGCCCTCTTCTCTGTAGTTAGAAAGCGGGCCTAAAAACTCTAACCACAAAATCCGCTATTAAGAACTTCAAATTGCTGTGTAAGGTCGAGTTTGAAACTTTTTGTGCTAAATATTTGAGCTACTACATTTCAGAAAGCACAAAAATTTCTAAATCAGCCCTTTGTGTAGAAGGGGGGTCATGTGGGTGCTAAAACGAATTATAGAGATAAGACGAAGATATTATTTTTAAGTTTGGTTTGATTTTACGCGTAGCTTTTCCAAGTTTGCTATTCGCACTAAGTAGTATTTTGTCTTCTGTGAGCAAGATGTCCGCTACGGCTAGTGCTGAGGCTGTGATTAAACAGTCAACCGTATCAGAGTGATAGCGTCTTAACTCTATAGTGTATCTTACCACATCAGCATTTTCTAGCGAAACCCTTACAATCGATTCATCTTTGTAAAGGCTCTGAATCGCTAGGCTCACTCTTTCCCGAGGAATCACTCCTTTCGCAACAAATTTCGAGCCTTTCGCAAGTAGCTCGAATACGGATATTTCGGAGACCACAGGCGTGTGGCCTTGTTTCTTTAAAAAGGTTAGAACATCACGGCTTACACCTTTAACTTCAACTCCGATGAGAGGGAATAAATACGTTGTGTCCAAAAGTGCGCGCAAGCCTTAGCCCTCAAGTAATCGGGAGAGGCGGTGTCTCTCTCTTAATTGCTCCTCTAGCGTGATCTTTACAAGCGGCTCCTGCTCAAGAAGCTCTTCGACGCTTGGCACGCGCTCGACCACAAGCTTGTCACCCTCCACACGAAACTTCACCTTCTGACCTGGTTTTAAACCGAGCTTTTCCCTGATCTTCTTTGGCGGGTACAACTCGTTCTTTGAACCAACGATGCCCTCGTATTCCATTTACACCAGGTAATAAAATTATACCGAGTGCTTTAAACTTTTCCAGAAATATTGATTTTACCGAATCATTACATAAACACTCTTGAGTTTTACAAGCGAATAACACCAGATACGCTGTCACACGTGTTACGGTGAACCATTCACATATAGTCCTTACTCGAGGATTTAACAAAGCTCTTCAAACCTAGCAACACAAAAAGTCGCGCTACCACATTTTGCTACTGGAGCCTACGATTTTACCCAAACACTCTCAAGCTAGCTTTTCGTAGTTTGTGTTAGCTCTGTCGTTGTTTTTGCGCAAACTGCGAACTACGCTATGGTCTGCCACTTCACCACCACTGCGATGAGCGCTCCTGCTACTTTTTTTAAGCGCACTCCTTATACGCCTTTGAGGTTCGGTATTAAAGAGTTTTTGTGACTAACTCTCTCCACTCTTAAGAAGGAGGTTTCATTCTACAGGGCTCATCGTTCCCACATCGATTCGGGATAGTTAGCGCTTCAAAACTGTTCCAGTTAAATAGGATCCATCGTTGATTCTTAAGACTCATTGAGAGATTGTGATGCCACTTCCTTAGTCTCATTAAGCCCCAAGCTGAAAAGGGTTGGTAGATCACTGATTTAGTATTTAAACCTTAGGGAGCTTTTATCACTAGGGGGGCGAAGCTTTTTGTAAACGTGTTGAGCTATAAGAAACTAAAGTGAATACGCGCGTAACGGATATTACGCTTACGATTTAATCTGTGAAGCCGAGCAAAAGCCAAGCGTTATAACAGCTCCGCGATCGCTACGCACAAAAAGTTTAAAAACACAAAGGTTTAGTAGGTTTATGCGAACCATACTCTGTGCGTTTTTTGTGAGCTGTTTGTTTTTGGCCAGCTTTACGCTTTTTTCTTTTCAGCCTTTGGGCGCGCCAAGAATCGCTTATGGTTCAACGCAGTCGCTCAACTGGGCTGGTTATGCAGTGGTGGTCAGGTCTGGAGAAGTGAACGCGGCTTACGGCTCTTGGATCGTTCCCTCTCTTAGCTGCTCAAAGAGCACAACTTACGCCGCTTTTTGGGTTGGCATCGACGGGTATAACGACTCCACGGTTGAGCAAACGGGCGTTCTCGGTGAGTGTGCACACGGCTCTGCGGTTTACGCCGCTTGGTACGAGTTTTACCCAGCTTCTCCCGTCTACGCGCCATCAAGCGATGTGGTAAAACCTGGAGACACGATGTACGCAAATGTCACATACGTTTCGTCTTCAGGCTGTTTTGTAACGGTATTAAAGGACATAACAGAAGGCTGGAGCTACAAATCGCCGTGCACCACGGTTTCGGGTGCGGCAAGAAGTAGCGCCGAGTGGATCACAGAAAGACCAGCGATTGGCGGAAGCTTGACCACGTTAGCGAATTTCGGAAAGGCTTACTATGGTCTAGATTACACAAGTGTGAGCAACACCAACGTCGTCGTTATAAACGGCGTGACCTACACCATCGGCGCTTCACCGAACTATGTTGCGATAACCATGGTGAACAACAAAGGCGCAACTTTGGCAACTCCCTCATCGCTTTCGACCGATGGCACAAGCTTTTACGTGAGCTACACCTCAAGCACGGCTACCGCAAAGTGAACACGCGCAATTTCCACTTTAAAAAACTTTTTACTTTTTTGATACTTAATGAAACTCGCGTTTTTACTCATCGCTATGCTCTTCTTGACAACTCTCGGTCTCCGCAGGCTCACCAAACATGGTTTACCAAGCGAACCCACCAAGAGTTTTCGCAGTCACAACAATTCAAACAACCTTTGTCCAATGGGAAATTTCTCGCTACACTCCACAGGTGCTTCAAAACGCTTACGACTTTTCCCGTGCGTACAACTTGGTTGGAGGAATTTCGAACNCGGGTAACGGCGAAACATCGTGATAATCGACGCGTTCGGTAGCCCCACGATCAAACAAGATGTGGAAGTGTTCGACCAAGCTTTCGGCCTTCCCCCAATTCATCTCAATATTTACTGCCCCCAAGGTTGCCCCGCTTTTAACCCGATCTCTTTAAACGAGGTTGGCTGGTCTTTTGATACAACACTAGACGTGGAGTACAGCCATGCGATGGCGCCTGGTGCGACGATCGAACTTGTGGTAGCGAGCACCAACTTCGGAAACGCGATTAACAACGCGATGCGGTTTGCGCTCAACAACCACGGGTGAAATTTGGTCGATGAGCTTTGGCGCGCCTGAGTGCTTCTTCCGCGGAGACAACTCGCAGTTCATCCAAGCACAACAAATCTTTTCCCAAGCGGTGTCGCAAGGTGTGACGCTTGTCGCATCAGCGGGAGATGACGGCGCTCAAGAAGGTTGTGCGTCTCCGAGCGCGCTTTTTCCGTCATCTGACCCACTCGTTCTTGCGGTGGGCGGAACACACTTAAACGTCGGAAAAAGCGGAGAATACATTTCGGAGAGTGCGTGGAACGACGAAGAAGACGAATTCCTGCTAGCCCAAGGAGTGAGCTTTGCTTACACAACTGGTGGTGCGCCGAGCATCTTCTTTAACGCGCCAAGCTACCAAAAAGGGGTGAGTGTGACACCGTTTGACTGTACAACAAGTAGCCTTTCAAGTTGTACTATTGGAACGCCTTTCACCCCCTCCGCACGCGTGACGTCAGACGTGTCTTATGACGCAGATCTTGACGGCGGTGTTCTGGTTTACTGGAGCGCGATACCTAGCCAAGCGGGCTTCTATATCGTGGGTGGAACAAGCGCGGGTGCGCCACAGTGGTCTGCGGCTCTTGCGATCGCGTACCAGTACGCCCACGCCTACCTGGGTTTGTCAATCCGTACCTTTACGAGCTCGCTGGAACCGCGGCGTTTCACGACGTTTCACAAGGCTCAAACACGCTAAGACCTGGCGAGGGCTTTCTTTCAATAACAGGTTACGACGCGCCAACTGGTGTTGGTTCCCCCGACGTAGCAAACTTGGTGACATAGCTCAAAATTCTTAATTCGTAAACACACTTAAAATCTGTCGCACTGCGCTTTTGGTGGACGCCAAGCTTCGGTTGGCGATTCAATAAAGCAAATCAAGAAGGCTTTTTAGAGGAACCGACAATATAGTAGCAGGTTGAGCTGGTGCGCAAGAGCTCGACGGCCAAGTGTTGTTATTACAGACGAGTAAAACATGGAAACACACAATCACGTGCAACACTACAAAACCCGCTGATGCTTGTAGATCTTACGCCTTACCATTCCCAAATTGCGCTAAAAGAGGTGTAATACTTACAAACGCGGAGACGCTTTGTGTCGGTATGCGCTTTGTTCTAGATGACATAAAAAGTTGATATGATAATTCCCACTTTGTGCTTTCACAACGAGTAAAAAACGCGGTCTGAGCTTAGCGCGTACAAAAACATCGAAACAGGTAGAACCGCCTTACCGCTTTCAAAATCAATCGTGTCAAAGCTTAGCACATAACCCCTTTCAAGCTTTAGGTCGCCTGGTTTTGCTTTCCCCCACTTCACCTCAATGCCAATTTGATTTATCACAAAATCCACTTCTTTTCCGCCTTTAAAGAAGGTGTAACCCGTGTGCTCATACTCTCTTGCTAGGTGCTCACCCACAATTCCTTCAACAATTCGCGCAACTTCAGAGTTTTCAATCGAACCAACACCTTTCGTGTATCTCTTTACCACTCTGTAAATAAAAGGATCCGTGAAGTAAATCTTCTTAAAAGACTTGTTGTTCACTCTCCCGTTTTCGATCTTTCTAAATACCCTTAGCACAAACAGGTTTTGCAAAAGCTCTAAATAAGACGCCACGGTGTTGTGAGAGCCTATCGAAGTCTCCTTTGCTATCGTGTTTTCTGAGATTCTTGAAGCGTAAAAGTCCAGCACTTTTTCTGCCAACTCTCTAAAAACTCTTTCCTCTCTACCAAGCTTTGCAAGGTCGCTTAGTATAGCGTCCTTGTACGTTTCATACAAAGAGTTCAACGGGTCACCTGTGACATAATTTGTCGCAAGAAATCCGCCCCTTTTTACGTACTCAAGCAAAGCTTTGTTTAGCTCATTAAGATAGGGTGAAAGCTTTATCGCGTTTTTGTAAAACTCTTTAACATCAAAAACGTTAAGAGTAGGTAGCTCGATTTTTCTGAAAAACAAGTTGTACAACACTCTAAAGTTCAGAGGGTAGAAAACAACTTTTTTAAGAGGCCTACCAGGAAGAGTTTCTTTTTTTAAAGAAACTGAAGACGAACCGCTCACGAATACCAACGTGTTACGCAAGTATCCAGCGTTAAAAAGGTGTAGAAGCGCTGTGTTCCACTCCTTTACAAATGTGACCTCATCGAGAAACGTGTACGCTTCTTGAGAGTTAACAAAAGTTCGGTATTCATGTAGCAAAGAAATTAGATCCTCCTTGTCTTTTAGCGATTCACACGAAAAGAACAAAATCTTGGTGGGCTCCACACCTCTTTCCAAAAGATTCATGATGCTTGTTTTCAAAAACGTGGTTTTGCCAACTTGCCTTGGTCCCATGAGTAACACGCTTTCCTGCAAAGGAGAGGGTATGAACTTGGGATTGCACAAAAGCGCCTTTTTTACTTGCTCGTCTTCGTATATGCTCTTTTTGTCCACCCACCAAGGATTTTGAAAGTTCATCTGGGAAATTAAAGACATCTTGATAGTTAACTGACAAGATTTATTTAAAACTTGTCAATTATTGACAAGTTTTCTTTGAAACTTGATAGTTAACTATCAAGTTTCAAAGCTATAACATTTTGCTAAGCGTTTTCATTACATTCTTACCATCGGTATATTTACGTTGTTACCTATAGTGGTCTAGAGTGTAATATTTAGATTATGTGAGCTCTGCCTGAAGGCGGAAGCTTCCTAGTTCATCGCCCCGCCTTGCCTCTTTGTCAACTCTGAAGAGGGGGAGGTAGGGGGTGAAGTAAGAGGTGTGGCGGGTGACTCCCACGCGGCTCTTTTTAAAAGATCCAGACACGCGTTGAGGCCACGGTCGAGAGTAAACCCGCAGAACGGGCAACGAAACACGCGGTCTTAAGCTTTGGTTGATTCTACCACACTGGAAACGCTTACAAGATGTGTTGCACGCTTGAAGGGCAAAACCAATTTCCCGCGTTTTACAAACACTCAAGTATCCTTCTGAGCTCCGAAAGGAGTCTTAGCCTCCTTGTTTTGGTTTGGATTTAAGAGGCCATTGGAAAGCGTCAAAGTCGATGCTTACAGCTTGTGTTGCTGAGGTCGCTGTTACGCTTTAGCATCAATAGCAAGAAGCGTGGATTCTAAGGTGTAAAGCTTGTCACAAAATCCCTGTAAAGTAAGCCAATTTTGCTTGAGTTTTTTGAGCCCGCCTTGTGCCACAAAGTGTCCAACCTGCTCGGAGGTAAACCAATCACAAAAAATTGTGAGGCTTCTTTCAAACATGTATTTTACTTTTGGAGTCCACTGCGATCATGTCCAGATAACACTTCATGCGCATCACCTCCACTGTGTGTACCACTACATGAATAACTTCAAGAAGTGAACGAGCGGTGTGAAGAGCGTTTTTTCCTCGGGTGTTGTAGAAGCTTGTTCGGTCTTTGAATACCCGAAGACTCGACAGAGCTTCTTAACCCGAACGTTTGGTACGCGTGGTTTTTGAACCCGACTATAACGAAAGCTACTTGATGCCAAGCTCTTCGGTGTGTGAGAATAACTGGATTACAACACACCTTCTCTTTAACCTTCGAAGGAATCTTAACGAGTTTTGCGTTGTTCGCATGGACGAAACGCAAACCAAATTGCTTCGTAAAGCGGTCAACTGCAATCCAAACATGTAGCAGTTGGCTATCACACTTCGCAATGGGGTAACCGCGATAACCGAATATTCATGCGTCTTTGAGTCGAATCTCGGCTTCACCTCAACTGAATTCACTTCCCAATGCTCGACTTCGAAACTCTGAAAGCAGACTAAAGAAGCTTAAGGTTTTTCAGGCTTAAGCCAAAAGCGTTGAGACCGCAGCTTGAGCTCGAACCTCTCACAAGTTTGAATTTCTAAAGACGTGGTGGGCGTCACGTAATTTGTGAAACCGTGGAGCCCACACTGCACACCATCTCTATCCATACCCAAAAATTTATATCGCCATACCTGAACCCAGATTATGACCACAAAACAACCAGTTTACTCTGAGCTTAGAAAGGCGGGTGCGTTCATTTTTGTGGGCGTTGCACAGTTTGCGGTTTTGCTCATCGTGGCAGAGGCGCTTTTTCCAAACTACAGCGTGTCCAATAACTACATAAGCGACCTTGGCGCGATTTGCCACAGACCTCCTGCTCCGCTAAACGGTTGCGTTTTTGTTCAACCAACTTCGAGCGTATTCAACGGCTCGATCATATTCTTGGGGGTTTTCCTAATTATTGCGACGTATTTTCTTTTGCGTAGCAAAGTTTCGATGGTAGTCCCTGTGTTCACGCTACTTTCTGCGATAGGATGTATTGGCGTTGGCACTTTTACAGAAGCAACCGGTACGCCACACGGAATCTTTTCTCTTCTCACCTTTGTTTCGATCGGTTTGCTAGCACTCGTAAGCTACGGTGTGCAAAAGAGTCCGCTCAAGTACTTTTCGATTGTTGCAGGAGTCGCTACGCTCGCATCTCTTGTTTTGTTTATGACAGGGGTCTACTTAGGGCTAGGAATTGGAGGGATGGAAAGAATGATAGTATACCCTGTTATGGTTTGGAGCTTGGCGTTTTCAGGGCATTTAATGGCTTTGGAAGAAGCAAAAGCGACTCCAAAAAGCGCTTGAGCTTTTCAGAAAGCGTTGTAAATCGGTTCGCTGTACTCAAGTATCACTTTTTTATTTCAAAAGCTTGTGGCTTAGCGGCGACAAAGAAAACCTTGGATCGGCTTCTTTATTCCGTTGGATTCTAAGTCTCTAGAAAAACGTTTGTGCTTTTGTGTTAAAAGCGCACACTTTCTAGTGTTAGCCAAGGTGTGTGAGTCACTTGAAAAAGTCAAGCGTTTCGCCATCAGTTTGTGGTCTTGTGAAGTTTTGGTAACAAAAGGGAAAACTCTTACAAACGCGCTACACCCTTTGGTCAGGGAAGCTTTCTTCCGGAAACGAAAGGCGTTCGTCTTCACCCATGCAAATTTTTGTGTCTTAAGAAACACGGCACTTCCCGCCAGCTGAGTGTGTGAGCACACAACGCTCGATTCGCTTTACACCCAAACGAAAAAGGTGCTACAAAATGTGAGGGTGGCTTCTTAAAGCGCCAGAATTCACCAACTTTCCTAAAACCAAAATTTACGAAAACGCGTTTAATCCTGTAATTTTTGGCACTATTTTTGCTTGAAAACACTTTTAAACGTTTGAGGCGCAAAACGCTGGGCTTTATGAGGCTTGTAAAAGCTTTGTGATTGCGTGTTTTGGGTTAAATGAAATTGCAACATCAAAAATGTTTGGATTGGTGGTTTTTATGATCACTTAATTGTTGAGGATTTAGAATACTTTCCAGACGATCCTTATACATATTAATGTACCAGTGCATAGCTCTAGGAAGTCTGTGATGGGTGCGAAGAGCGTTTTCTTGTTGTAGGAGTTTATCCATTGGATAATCAAAATCCTAATAAACTAATCCAAGGGTTACATGTGTTTTTGAAATCCTTTTAGGGCCACAGAATCACGGTACCAAGGTCCATGATCGGTGAGGATAACCAGTTCATTCACGGAAACACTTTTCTGAGCCTACAAAAAATGAGTACGTGGCATCTTTGTAAAACACCAAAGCAAATCGGTCGCTTCGTCACTGTTTCAACCGCAACTCGCTTAGGAATTTATCACTCTACTACGATTTAATCCAGTGATCACCGAATGCTTACGTGGATCGGGTTTGAAGTTGAGTTTTTTAAACTTGTCCAATCTACTGCACTCGATTTCGAAGCTCTGAGTTTTGAAGGACCTAGAGCTCTAAGCCGAAAGCGTTAAGTAAAAACGTTACTTGAACTCGAACTTTTTTCATTTTAAAAAGTGTAATGGTTCCACGCTACCGAATCCAAAACCGTGATGCCCACCACGCTTAAGCCTTATCCAGATATAATTTCGAAAAAGCGAAATCATTGAATGTTCTTCTAATTTGTAGAATTTGTTCGGAGTTGTGTCGTCCAAAATACACCCTGTTTGTGAATAGAAGCGATTTTGTTTTCAAAATCAATCCACACAACTGTACCTGTAAAACCCGTGTGGCCTATGGTTTTTTCGGAACACTTGGTACCAAAAGAACCTGCCAAGTTTTTGATGAACCAGCCGTAGCTGTGTTCGCCGCCTATATTTGCGTTGGAACTATCCAAAAACAGCTCACGCCTTGGAAACACGCTTTTGCGACCACTCAAAAGCGCACACACATAAAGCTCCAAGTCTTTTAAACATGAAAACAAACCAGCGTGTTCTGCAATACTTATAGCAAATTGTGCACAATTCCAGCACTTTGTACCTTTTCAGTTAATACGGTTTTTGCTGAGTCTGTCTTGCAACGAGTATTACGTATCCCCGAAGGCTCAAAAACTCTCAGGAGTTTTTTGAAATAGCTTGTTTCCAAAAAATTCATTGTTTTCTACGTTGATAAAAAATGTAAATCAAAACGAATTTGACTAGACGTGTGTAACTCCAGTTATTAGTTTACAAAAAGTGCTTTTTGTGATAAAGGTCCTTGTTCGATGGCTTGCTCATTGCTCTCCTTTAGCCCTTAAAAACACGTCTTTTAGAGTCATTTTGTCGCACGCTAAACCCAAGTTTTCGGCGACTTCACCCGCTAAAACCCTTTCTAATACGCTTGACGCAACACCAAAAATCATACGAAGAACCTGCACAAATTTGTCAGGCTCGTCTGGTATGTCAATCCTCTTTACCCCAAAAACTTGCTCTACTTCGACGTAAATCACTCGTCTCACAACTGGTCCTAGCACACTATCAAGCGCTTTGTCTAGTGCGCTAAGAATTTCAGTGTTGCTACGCCTACGCAACCGCATCCCACCCACTTTCGAAAAACTAACTTGAAAAACTCTAAAACCAACGCCACTTTAATTCGATAAGTTCCTACGTGCGGGGGGGGGGAAATACATTTAACACGGAAGATAAAATGATATAATAACATTTTAACTTTTCTATACTTTTTTAATTAATCGTACACTAACTCAAAAATTTTTCACTTTTACAGCGTGTTGCACGATACAGGTTATTTACAAATCAGTAGAGGCCAATTTCATCACAGATCAGCCTTTTTTATCATCATCCATGTGAGCTACCCCGCCTGAAGGCGGAAGCTTCCTGAATCATCGCCACGCCTTGCCCCCTCAACCCAAGAGAGGGTAGAGGAGGTATTGGGCGAAGCTCCACAGGCGCATCGGGTGGCACCCACCCTGCGCGTTTTAGAGAACAAGGGAAGCGTTAAGATCACGGTCCAAGATGAAACCACAGTGGGGGCAGAGAAACACTCGGTCTTCCAGTGTTAAACCCTTGTTGATTCCTCCACACAGGAAGCATTCACGTGAGGAGTTGTACGCTGGAACAGGTAAAACAAGTTTTTCTCTTTTTCGAAACTCCCACTCAAGCACAGCTCTGAGTTCTGAGAACGAGGAGTCGTACAGCCTCATCCTTCTTGTTTTGGTTACGCCTTTCTGGATCAATCCTTGAACGTTTAGGTCCTCTAACACTAGTACATCGTACTTCTGTGAAAGTAGAACGCCAAGTTTAAAGAACAGGTCACGTCTGAGATTCTTGACATGTTCGTATTGTTTAGCTAGTCTCCGTTTTGCTTTAATCCAGTTGTTGGAAAGAAACTTTTTCCTTGAAAGCCTCCTCTGGAGCAACCTAATCCTTTCAAGTGAACGCTCAAGCGGCCTCGGATTCTCTAGGTACCTACCGTCGGAAAGTGTTGCAAGCCTTGTAATTCCTAGGTCGACACCCACAGCGTTCTTAGGCTTCTCTGATTGCTGTTCTTCTGCTTCGGGCTCCTCCACTAAGAAGATTACGTAGATTCGACCAGAGGGGTAGAGTTTAACACACACTTGGGACACTCGCTCCAAAGGAAACTCCCTGTGTATCACCAGGGTAAAGAACCCGATTTTACTCAAGTAGAGTCTAGCCTTTTTCTTTTGTTTTTGCCTTGTCCAACCTCCCTCCAATTAGAAAGCTTCCAACCCTTTTGGGAGTACACTAGGGACAGGTACCTGTGTGGTTTCTTCTCCCTAGGCTTATTCGCTAATCCATCGAAGAACCTCTGCCTAGCCTCGTAGAACCTATCAGCCACTTGTTGGGCAACCTGCGAGTAAAGAACCTGGAACTCTTTGTTCTGTTTTCTTAGGTCTAAGGCGAGTTGTCGAAGCTCGTTTCTACTCATCGTGCGCTTGTTCTTTTCATACTCCTCTTGCTCTGCGTGTAAGAGCGTGTTGTACAGTTTACACGCAACCTCTAACTGGGTTTTCAACACCCTCGCCGTGGTTTTTGAGCAGTACGCTCTGAACCTATATGCTCTCACACGCATTGCCAAGTGTTTTCCAGACTCGTATTTATTCTTTTTGAATCCCCGCCCCTAGAAGGGGCGAGGTTTTGGAAAGTTTATAAAAACTGGAAACTGGAGAGATAGAAGCCTGACTTATCTTCAGATACTAAAGGATCTCACACGTGAACCTTGCGAAGCGCTTGTTGTCGCTAGTGATAACTTACTCAAACCCAATTTCCAGTTTCTCGATGACGCCATGCTGGATGCAAAATTTGACTTTTACACGATTATAGACGAGGGAGCTCCAAATTGGAAAAAGTTTTTAAAGCGTAGCAGGTTGATTTACGAGCTTAATGTAAAAAGCAAAAAAATCACGGTTTACTCATTTCGCATACCTGGATTTTGGAGAGGAATATTTTTATTGGGCCTAAACAGGCAGTGCGCCTATCGAAAAATCTTTTGGAAAAAATAGACACCAAAATACTCCGACACGTCGAGCTTGCGCTAAATAACGTTGAACCAGAGCTTAGGCAGTACTTATCGGATGAAACGGTATTGGGAACAATTCTTTATTATAGCGGAATAAAGTGGATTCCCTGGTTAGAATACTCCGTACATTATACCCATGGTTCAATCAAAGAATCAAACAATTTGAGAAAAAACTGCTTGTCGCCATGAGTTTTTCTCGCTATGCGGAAAGTCTTGCTTTAAAAGGCTACAAGCGCGCTATGTGGATGTTTGCGAGATACAAGATCGCACAGATTGCGATCTCACCCTTTGCACTACTAGTGTGATCTTTCGCGATTCCTATAAGTAGCCCAAGTTTAAACACGTCGTGTCCAGCATCGCCTCTTACAAACCTGTGTTATCTGTGGCGCTCACAGCGTTTATCGATTTTGTAGGAATTGGTATAATAATACCAATTGCGCCTTTTTACGCCGAACACTTCGGTGCAACTCCTTTTGAAGTCACTTTGCTTTTTACGAGCTATTCACTTCCGCAGTTTTTGCTTGCGCCTATTTGGGGTAGAATATCAGACAGGCGCGGTAGAAGAGCGTTTCTTTTACTGGGTTTAAGCGGTGAAGTTTTTGCGTACCTGATTTTTGCTTTTTCCAACTCGCTTTACCTTCTTTACTTTTCAAGGGCGCTTGCTGGCTCGCTTTCCGCGAATTTTGCGATAATTTCCTCTTACGTGTCCGATGTAACAAGCGAAGAGCAAAGAGTGAGGGGGTTGGGTTTGATCGGCGCCGCGGTTGGCCTTGGATTTGTGTTCGGACCACTACTTGGAGGACTTCTTTCGGTTTTTGGTTTTAGAACTCCAATACTCTTTGCTGCGCTTCTTTGCGTGGTAAACCTGATACTTGTCGCGCTTTACGTTAAGGAGCCAAAGCGAACAATTCTACCCAAAAAAAGGTTTTCTGAAATCTTTTCACACGCAAAACAGCTTTACACGATGGGCTTTTTGGTGAACTTGGCGTTTGTAGCGCTTCAAGTTACGATAGCGCTTTACGGCCAAGCGCTTTACGGTTGGAACTCAAGGTCGGTCGGGTTCATCCTTGCGCTCATCGGCGTTGAGACCGCGGCGATTCAAGGAGGTGCGGTTTACAAGCTCACTTCAAAGATTGGTGAAGTGAGAACGATATTTCTCGGGCTTGCGGTTTTTGCTTCTAGCTATTTTATTCTTTCTTTCAAAAACCCTGAGTATCTTGCGATACTTTCGATTGTGTTACTGGGTTTGGGATTGGGTCTCACCCAGCCTCCTGCGTATTCGCTCATTTCTAAGCTCACGCCAAGAGGGGACCAAGGCGCAGCCTTCGGGCTTGCGCAGTCGCTCACTTCTTTGTCAAACATCATAGGTCCTGTGATCGCTGGCGTTTCCTTCGAATACGTTTCTCCTTTCACGCCCTACCAAATAGGTTTGGCGCTTATTTTAGCAGGCCTTGTCATTTTTGCGCTTTTTACACCCGCTTAAAAAGAGATCATTCGTCAACCTCGGTGAGGTTTAACTCAGTATCAGCTCCGCTCTGATCTCCGTATTGTGCTGTACCCTGGCAGTTTCCGTCTTCTTGTGGGTACCAAGCGCGCTACAAGATTGACTGGAATCTGAGCTACTCGATTGTGCGTGAATTGTGGTAGCTCCCAAAACAACGAAAGCAGTAATGGAAGCGCAGTGATGCCACCAATTAACGCGCCCTTTTGTCGTATCAAAACTTTCACCTCCCACAAATATCACAATTCGGTATTTTAAATTGCTTATAGTACGCTTATAAAATTATAAGATTACTTTTATAATTGTGCGAATAAGCTTAAATCGATGGTAAACAATTGTTTTCTAATGAGCTTTAAAGAACATTCATTAACAACAAACCCAGCTTTTTCAAATACCATGAAGTGGTGAGCGTGTGGACAAATCGACACGTGAGAAAATACTTGAGTTTATCAACGCGCATCCGGGAACGCATCTTAGGGAGATACAGAGAAAATTGAAGCTAGGATTAAAAACTGTGCAGTATCATCTTTACACTCTTGAAAAAGAAGGAAAAATTGTTTCAAGAAGAAAAGGGCTTGCAAAAGGTTTTATCCAAGTAACATTTTTGGTGAAACGCAACGCGAAATTTTGGGTGTGCTATCACAAGAACAAGAAAGGAGAATTTTGCTATATTTAGTTGAAAGATCATCCTGCACACAGAAGGAGCTTGTGAAGTACACAGGGGTCTCTGCAAGCACGATTAACTCGCACATGAAACGTTTGATTGACGCAAGGCTTGTGAACGCAAAGCGTGAGGCTCAATTCGTTAGGTACGAGCTTGCGGTGGAAAAAGAAAGAGTTCTAAAACTTCTTATCATCCAGGAATTTGGGAAAGGCTTGCAGAAGTTATATCCGAAATAACGATAGAAAGAAAAGAGGAGAAAGATGATGACTGACATTTTACACCTTTTACTTCTTATCACTCAGTATGAGAAACAGGATTTTCAAGACGTTCTAAGTATTGGTGCGGGCGTTTTTGCTCTGATTCTTTTTTCTCTCTCCCTTTACTCGTGGTTAAGGCGAAAAAGGTTTTCTCTCTTGGTCGTGGCGCTTGCTTTTTTCTTAAAAAGTGTAATTCAGTTTGTACCAGAACAAAGTAATCTGTCAAACCTGTATAGCTTGATAGACTTTTTTGCGATGTTCTTTTTCGCTTTGGTTTTAAGTGGCAAGGAATGAGCGCTTACGCAAAATAGCTACTCTTTTCCTTTTGAGGCGCGCCCGCAACGCCGAATTTTTCGATGAGCTTCCAAATCGTAAGAAGACCTGCGTTTCTCACCGTGGTGTAGGTGTTGTAAAGCGCGTTTTGCGTAAGTCCGTCAAGGAAGATGAGTTTCAAAAGTTGGATTTGCCTTGGAATTTCAGCTTGCGGCGGAAGAAACACAAAGTCGACATTCATTCGCAAATACTCGTACTTTAGCTCATTTAGAAAAGCGTTTCTTTGACCACTAGCTAAAGATGAAAGCTTGGCGTAGTGCTCTTCGTGTAGCATTACGCCCATTCCCACAACGTAAAAAGGCGCTTCTTGCTTCGGCCTTGCGATGTTCAAAATAGGCCCTGTGGCTGGTGGTGGTGGAGAAACTGTGATGTTAAAGTAATCTGGAACGTTTGGTGTGAAAGAAACCGAAAGCCCGCTCTCCTGTAGCCAGTGTACAACTCTTTCTGAAATTTGATCTAGTGGCACGCTTTTTGAGAGCAACACCGTAATATTAGTTCAACATTTTCTTTCCAAGAATTCTTAGAAACTCCACAAAAACGCCCAATCCCTTCGCAACTTCCTCATCGCTCAAAGCCCTGAGTAGTCCCCTTATACCTTTAACTGGCTGAACGTTTTTTACGCTTAAGAACGCTTTGAGCAAATCAACGAGCGTGCTCAATTCCTCTTTACTTAAGCTAGAAAAAAGAGGGGCTAACATTTGCGCGTCTCGATCAGCTGTTTTGCCTTAAGTAGAAACGAGCTTAACTCTTCTTCTGAAAAGGTGTGTTTTAGTAACTCCACGTCCTTTAGAATCGTTTTTAAAGCGTCAAACCGCTTTTCGTCCAACACAAGATTCATTAGCTCCGTGATGCGTTGCAACTTGTCTGTGTTTTTTAAGAAGAAATCGATCACTTCCGAAAGGGATTTTTCGTCCTTTAAAAACTCCAAAACAAAATCAAAAACACCGAGAGAGTCTAGCTCGCTTGCTATACGGCTGATTTTGAGCAAGGGTTCAACAGTTTGATCATCCACACTCATTTTGCGCTCAGCAAGAGTAAGCTCGTCTCAAAAATAAGCCTTATCCCACACGTTATGTTTTATTGTGATAAATGACCGAAAAGACGCTTGAAGAGCTAAAAAGAGCGCTTGGTTTAAAGGAAACCTTCTTTATTTCGCTTGGTGGACAATCTCCTCTACTCAGCCTTCTCACATACGGCGCTGCGGTCCTATCGATTTCAGGCTTCTTTTCACCTATAGCTGTTTTGCTTGGTACACTTCTTGTTTTGCTCAATGGATCGGTTGTGAGCAGACTTTCCTTGCGATTTCAGGACTCTGGCGGATACTACACCTACGCGTCTCGCGCGCTTTCTAAAGCGCTCGGTTTTCAGACGGGATGGCTTTACGCGTTTTACTCAATCCTTTACGGTTGCGCGTACATTTTTGGCGCGTCTTACCTTTTGAATTTGGTCTTCGGTCTTCCGGTTTATTTGTCAATAAGCGTGCTACTTATTCCTTCGGTCACACTTTTAATTCTTGGCGTCAAACCTTCTTCAAAGTACGCAGTTGTCGTGGGCGCGCTTGAGCTTGGCGTGATAGTTTTCCTTTCGATATTCTTTCTTTCACGAACTCACTTTGAGTTTTACACGCTTAAAGCGCCAAACTTGAGTGTAGGAAAGCTTGCGCTAGCGATCCTTCTTGCCTCGTCGATCCCAACGGGTTATGGTACGGTCGCGCCCATGTCTGGTGAAGTGATAAACGCTTCAAAAAATGTGGGAAGGGCTATACTACTTGTGATCCTCGTTGGTGGTGCGCTCGCTTCTTTTTACATGTATTCTCTCTCAGACCTTTTACAAACGTTTGGTGGAGCTTCGCTCGTCTCCTTTCACACAATTTTTAAAGGCACGGCACTCCCAGTGGTTTTGCTTGCGTGTTTGAGTGACGGCGTGCTTGCAGCGCTTGCTTTTATGCTAGCTTCCTCAAGAACGCTCTTTAAAATGGGACGTGACCTTGCGCTACCACGCTTTTTTGCAAAGGTGAGAAACTCAAACCCGCTTATGTCATCGCTAATTGTTTCGCTTGCGTATATTTCGATCTGCTACTCTCTTTCCTGGATTTCAGATCCCTTCCATATTTTTGTGGTTTTGGGCATTCTTTCTTCCTTGGCATCGCTTGCGACGCACATTGCGGCAAACTTTTCGCTTTTAAGACTGTCTCTAAATGATGCCCACTTTTACGAATTTGCACTATCGCTTGGTGCAATCGCCGTAAGCGCGCTTGATCTTTTTTACTCCCTTACAAGCGTTGCGCTCTTTTATCTTTTAATTCTGATTGCATGGACTTTGATCGGTCAGCTTTACTCAAGACTAAGAAGACTTTCTCATGACAACCTTTCCGTTAGCTAGTTGCATCACTGGTTCCCATCCCTCTTCGATAAACTTCGCAACTTCTTCTTCTGCGACGATTTTACTCGTGAACTTCTTTTCGGGTTTTGCTTCAACGCGTAGCCTCTTTTGAAACTCTTCTTGAATTGCGCGTAGTTCTTCCTTGACCGTGGGCTCTCTTCCAAGTTTTTGCACAAGCTCAGCCCTCAACGCCTCTGGGTCCAAGTTCAAAAGCCTCAGGTTTTCCCTCCACACAAGTAGCTTTACTCTTTCGCCATCGTCTTCTTTTACTTGTTTTGACACGCTAAGACTGAGCTTTGGTTCAGCCTTTGCGTAAGCTTCTTGTAGCTGTTGAATCGTAGGCTTTGAATACGCTCTCTGGGTGCGGGGAAGGGTGTGACCCATCATGTACTCGTACCAGGTTGGCGCAACACCCGCTTCTTCCATCGCGGTCTGAAAGAACTTTCTTAACGCGTGGTGCCTCAGTCTTTTCACTTCCGCTTGTGAGAAAATCTTGGCGTTCAACGCGGCCTTTCTCAAAATTCTGTTCACTGCCTCATCGTCAAGCGCCACTTCCCTTCCCTTTATCTTTTTCTCGCTCACAAAAACCAAGTCGTCGTCCTTAATTTCCCCTCTGGTTGCGAGGTACTCCTTAAGCAGAGTTTTCGCATCTTCTCCGATAAAGAAGTCGTACACTTGCCTTCTTTTGTTCACAAACCTTCCTTTTGAGTCCTTTAAATCCGCTGGCACGTGTATTCTTCCAGGCCCTTTTGAAGCGAGCGCTTCCTTTACCATCGAATACCTCAAAGCGGTGATCACGCCAACTCGTTGCCCAGACTGAACGGAGAACGCGATGAGCGCCTTCGCAAGGGGGTTTGGCGCCGCCTGAACGATCTTTGCCACCTCTTCTCTTGTTGGAACCCTGTCTTGTCTTGTCGACCAGCTTTCTGGTGTCTCGACCGAAAGTGGTGCGTAGTTTGCCTTGTAAAAGCTTCTTATCGCTGCGTGCGCAAGAAGCGCTGTGTTTCGCGAAAGCTTTCTTTGAGTTTCAAGGTACACGAAATACTGCGTGAGCATTTCTTCGTGCGCCCTTCTTTTTTCTTCAGACTCGGAGTTTCTGTTAGAAAGGTGCTCCTGAATGAGTTCGTCGGGCGTCTTTTTTGCCCATTCACAGTACCTTTTAAGGTGCCAAAGGTAAATCCTAACGCTTCTATCCGATCGCGTTCCTCTTGATACGATTTTTGCGATCCACCTTTTTGTGCTCTGGTAGTCTTCAACTTTCAACTTGGACACACAACCCTACCATTACACATCGAAAAAAGCAAGGGAGAATTTCCTCCTCTTGTTACCAGCTCCACCTCATCTTCGACGTCGAAAACCGCAAGGTCTGCACGATACCCGCTTTTCAAAACGCCGACGTCCTCAAGCGCAAGCGCGCGCGCTGCGTTCACAGTCACAGCACAAAGCGCCTCAATCGGTTGCATTCCCATCTCATAGACCGCATAGTTCATCGCAGAAGTGAGAGAGTCCATCGTGCAGTTTGGGTTGTAATCTGTTCCAAGTGCAACGCACAACCCAGCGTACTTTGAAATCTTCTGTGGTGGAAGCATCGAGCAGTGGAAAGTGAAGGGAAGAACGACCGCGCACACACCGCGCCTTGCCATTTCGCTCAATCCTTCGCTCGACGCGCTTTCCAAGTGGTCCGCGGAAACAAGAGAAAGCTCCGCCGCAAGCTTTGCTCCACCGCTGTCTTCAAACTCATCCGCGTGCATCTTCGCTTTTAACCCCTTTGAAAGCGCGTACTCAAGAATCGTCTTTGCTTGTTGCGTGTCAAAGTATCCCGGCTCGCAAAAAACGTCCACAAACTGAGCCAATGAGTTGAGACACGCGTAGTCTATAGTTTTTAGCACCACGTGCTTTACGTAATCCCAAGCCCTTCCTTCGTACTCTTCTGGTATCGCGTGAGCGGAAAGAAGCGTCTTTAAAACTCTCACCTTTGACTTTTTTTCCACTTCTTTGAGCGCTTGAAGCAGGGTGATCTCACCTTCAACGTTTAGCGCGTAACCCGTCTTTATTTCGACTGTTGTGACCCCGCTTTTCGAAAAAGCGTGAACCCTTTTGAGTGTTGTGTGAACGAGCTCTTCAAAGCTCGCCTGTCTTGTGGCTTTGACTGTGCTTCTTATTCCGCCACCTCTTTTTGCTATTTCCTTATATCCCAAACCCTGAAGCTTTAAAAGTAGCTCGTGCGACCTGTTACCCGCAAAAAGCGCGTGAGTGTGAGGGTCGATCAAACCAGGCGTCACGACACAACCCGAAAAGTCAAGAACAGTTGGAGCGTCAAGCGTTTTGAGTGTTTGCCACTCACCAACATCCATGATTCTTTCGCCTACAATCGCGACGCAACCGTCTTCGATTCTCAAAACCTCGGCTTTTTGTCCGAGTGTCAAGGGTTTGAGCGGTGAAACAACCCTGCCCCTTACCAAGCAGTCAACCTTCATGTTCTCATGAACTCCAAAAACTGCTCTAAGCTTCTAGGCTTTAGCACGTAATTCGTGCTCTTTTCTCTTCCAATGGTTGAAGTGGGTGTTTCACCGTAGTGGTGACCTGGGTAAACCACCGTGTCATCGGGAAGCTTCGAAAGCTTGTGAAAAAGCGAGTAGTACATTTCGCGCGCACTACCACCTGGTAAATCCACCCTTCCACACTCGCCCACAAAGAGCGTGTCGCCCGTGAAAACGCCTTTTGGTATCAAGTAGCAAACACTGTCTTTTGTGTGACCAGGCGTGTGAATCACCCTGATTTCTTCATCGCCCAGCTTGATCACGCTATCGTGCTCGACTCTCAAGTCTTTCGAAATCGGAGAAAGCGAGTGCGCAACGATTTCAGCGCCAGTGAGAGAAGCGAGCTCTTCGTTTCCTGTGACGTGGTCAAAGTGGTGGTGAGTTGAAAGGATGTACTTGAGATTGAGATTTTTTGCGTAAGCAATTGAAAAATCTTTTTGGCTCAAAGCTTGTGTCCACAACCGCCGCAACACCATCGGCTGTGTAAAGCACGTACGAAAAGTTTAGCATGTGTCCCACAAGAATTTGCTCTACCTTCATCGATTTGAAATACGCAAAACATGCTATAAAATTTTTGTTTTTACACTTAAATACGTGCTAAAAGTTAACCGCTTGATGAACAGAGCTCTTGGTTTAGTGGCCGCGGTTTTGGTAGGGCTTGGGACAAACCTTTATTTTGACAGGGACAACGTGTGCGACAGGACGACAAAAGGCTTGTGGGCTCCGACGCTGATTTTCGCACGAGTGCGTTTTTAGGAAAAAGTGAGACAAAATGAAAATATGTAACTACAGAGTGCAAGGCGCTACGAGAGTCGGCGTGATAAAAGACGGTTTGGTTTACGACGTGAAAGATGTGTGTAAAAAATTTGGGTTTGAAAACGTGAACACAGTGGACGAGCTTTTGAAAAAAGGCTTGCTTCAAAAGCTTTGCGGAATCGAAGAGCAGATTTACAAGGAAGAAAGCGTTCCTCTTTCGAGTGTGAAAATTGTTTCACCAGTTTTAAACCCAGAAAAGATTTTTCTTGCCGCGGTGAACTACTACTCACACGCAAGCGAAGGAAAAACCAAGCCTTTTACTTCACCTTACTTTTTCACAAGGTTTAGAAACTGCATCGTAAACCCTGATGAGCCAATTTTGATTCCGCGCATATCAAAAAAAGTGGACTGGGAGGTCGAGCTTGCGCTTATTGTTTCAAAGCGCGCAAAATACGTAGAACGTAGCGAATGCTTTGAGTACGTTGCGGGTTACACCGTGGCAAACGACATAAGTTTCAGAGACCTTCAGTTTCCCGCAACGCCTTACGGTCCAAACTGGGTCAAAGGTAAAGCGCTTGACTCTTCGTTACCACTTGGACCATGGCTTGTCACGCCTGACGAAATACCAGACCCGTACTCACTAGAGCTAAAACTTAGGGTAAACGGTGAAACCATGCAGAATGGAAGAGCGAGCGACATGATTTTTTCGATCGAAGAATTGGTTGAAAATTTGTCAGCGGGTATAACGCTTGAACCAGCTGACGTGATTTGCACAGGAACGCCAGAAGGTGTCGCGTTTTTCACGGGAAAGCCGTTTCTCAAATCTGGGGATGTGGTCGAAGCGGAAATTAGCAAAATAGGAGTGCTCAGAAACCCTGTGGTAGAAGAGATTTAATTAGAGATTCTCAAACCCTTTACCATAAACCTTTTCAAAACTTGAACCGTTAATAGTTTGCTTTAGAAATTCAATGGCTAGCATTAAAACCTATCTAAGCTAATAAAAAAGATTAAAATATAGTTTAGCGGTTTGGAAGGCTTATGAACTATATAACAAGGCTTGCGGAATTTGCATCAATTACAAGATTAAAAGATATTCCAATAAACGTAAGAACTCATGCGAAAAAAATCATCATGGACACGATGGCTGTTATTGCACGCGGTTATTTAGAAGCTGAATACATACAAAACCTAGCTAATATGATGCGGAATGATGGAAGATGTACAATTTTAGGGTGTGACGCTCGAGTCAAAGAACAAACTGCGGCGCTTATTAATTCTTCCTCTGGTACTGTATTGGAATTAGACGAGGGACACAGAATAGCAGGCTCTCACGCAGCGGTACAAATTTTACCAGCTACACTAGCCGCGTCGGAGTTCACTGCTTGTTCGGGCAAAGAATTTTTAGAAGCATTCATAATTGGCTATGAAGTAGGAACGAGAATTGGATATGCTCTTAAACCTTTTCGCGAGGGTTTACATACTCATGGTACCTGGGCTTCTATAGGCGCAGCTATAGCAATTTCACTTGTTTTTGACAAACGCGACCAAGAGTTTCTAGAGAATATTATGAGAATTGCAGCAAACATGGCCCATTCGACCAGTTGGGAAACGGCAATAACTGGTGCAACCATAAGGAATGTATATGCGGGTTTGGCATCCTTGGCGGGTTTTTTGAGCTATTCTTTTTCAAACGCTGGCATTAAGGGCCAGAAAAATGCTTTAATTAGCTCGTTAGCAAAGGCTATAAGCTCAACGGGCAAAATAAATGCGAACCCATTAATAAATTTGGAAAAAGAATACTTTATTACAAAAAACTATTTTAAAATCTTTCCGTGTTGCGGATACACACACGCAGCAATTGAAGCGACTTTAAGTATAAAGAATGAAATTGAGATCGATCAAATTGGCAAGATTATCGTGTACACTTTTAGGGATGCGGCTATGTTGAATTCAAAAAATCCAAAAAATTCGTTGGCTGCAAAATTTTCTATCCCTTATATCATTGCTAAAACGCTTTTAGAAGATGAATTGAATATAGAGTCATTTAAGGATGAAAAGGTCGCTAAAAAAGACTGGAAAAAAATTGCAAAGGTTGTTTCTGTCGTTCAAGACGATGAAATAAATAGGATGTTTCCAGAAATGTGGGGGGCAAAAGTTAGCATAGTTTTAAATAATGGAAAAAAGTTTGAAAAATTCGTTGACAATCCGCGTGGTGATTGGAGAAAACCTTTTGATGAAAAGCAACTTTTGAGCAAGTTTGAATCAACATTGCCCTATATACTTAAAAATAATAACAAAGAAATCCTGCAAAAAATAAATACACTAGAGAAGCTTTCAACGATAAACATGTTGACAGACCTCTTTGCGCCTAATCGCTAAATCCGAAATATTTTTTGAAGGCTGATTCTTTAAGTTCTGAAAGGCTCATTTTTTCACTAATTTTGCCAGATTCCATTACGCATACAGAATCGGCGTATAAAGTCGCATATTCAGCGTTTTGTTCTACTAAAACTATACTTAAAGTGGGATTATTTCGTTTTATTTCGTAGATATTCTTGTATAAATTCTTTACCATTGCAGGAGAAAGTCCGAGAGAAGGTTCGTCCATCATCAATAATGAGGGTTTTTGAATTAAAGCTCGGCCTATCGCCAACATTTGTTGCTCACCGCCTGATAGATTGCCCGCTAAGACATTTCTTTTGTTCTTTAACACAGGGAAATATTCATATGCAACTCCAATGACTTTATTATCCTTCGTATAACTAGCTGCAGCTTTCAAGTTCTCTTCTACAGTTAGATCAGGAAAAATTCTTCGACCTTCAGGAACCAAAGAGATTCCCTTTTTTACTCTCTCGTGTATTGATAGGTTTGTTATGTCCTCACCTTTAAAGAAAATTTTCCCTGTTACCGCTTTTACAGCACCTATGATTGTTTTTAGAAGCGTGCTCTTTCCCATACCATTAGCGCCTATTATTGAAAGAAATTCTCCAGCGTACAATTCTAGATCGATGTTATGTAGTACTGGTAAAGAATTGTATGACGCGGATATTTTTTCAAGGAGTAATAATTGTTTCACCCAAGTAAGCCTCCCTTACTTTGTTATTCACAATCACTTCATCATAAGAACCCTCTGCGATTTTATTCCCGTTATCCATAACCATAACCCTTTCAGATATTTTCTTGACCGCCTTAAGAACGTGTTCAATAAGCACTATCGTCTTGCCTGATTTTTTTAATCCTTTTATGAGTTCTAAAAATTCTTCAATTTCCTCATCTATAAGTCCAGCAAATGGTTCATCTAATAGTAACGTTTTTGCGCCTGTGGCAAGTGCACGAGACACTTCTAACTTTTTTCGATCCTGAATACTTAATTCTTTTGCAAGTCTGTGTTCTTTTTGCTTTAATCCGGCTAACTCTATAGCTTCTTGTGTTCGTTTTAGCGCATTTTCTTTAGTCGTTGCCAAAGCGCCTATCAATACATTTTGTTTAACCGTAAGATTGAGAAAGGGTTTTGTGTTCTGAAATGTTCTTACAAGACCTAATCTTGCTATCTTCCAAGTTGGCAAACCAGTTATATTTCTTCCTTCATAGTATATAATACCTTCATCTGGTTTATAGAATCCGGTAATGACATTAAACAAAGTTGTTTTACCTGAACCATTAGGACCAATTATTACAAAGATTTCTTGGTTCTTCACGGAAAACGATACATTGTTAAGCGCAACTACTCCGCCAAATGTTTTTCTAAGATTTTTTACTTCTAAAATCATTTTGCTAAACCTCTTTTTGTAAAAATTTCATAAATTCCACCAGGTGATAATATCAGTACTGAAATTAATAGAACTCCATAAATAAGATAGTCTAATCCTGGAATTGGAGGTAGAAATGTCACAGCAAATGCGAGTGTTTCTAACAAAAAGCCACCTAAAACTGGTCCCCAAATTTTACCAGAACCCCCAATAATTGCGGTTATTGCGATCTGAATTGACAAAGGTATACTTGCTGTATTGGTGGGCGTTATAAAAAGATAATACTGAGCATAAAACGTACCCACCATTCCTGTGATGAACGCGCTGATAAGAAAAGCAAACACTTTGTAAATGGTCGTTCTTATTCCTAAAGATGAGGCAACGTCCTCATCTTCTTTTATAGCGATTAGTAAATAACCAGTTCTTGAATTACTTAAAAGATAATTAACGCCAATAGCTAAAAACAATATTCCTTCGATTAAGTAAGCATAAAACAAGGGATTATTTGATTCCATATCTATTAATTTATTAGTGAGTGGAATAATAAGTCCTATGTCTCCTCCTGTTATTTTTACAAAGTGTGTAAGTAATAATTGGATAACTTCGACAAAAGCAAAAGTGCCGACTACAAAAAATGGGCCTTTAAGCCTTAAGGAAATAAGACCTAAAGGCAAGGCCGAAACTGACGCGAAAATTCCTGCGAAAATTAATCCTATCCAAGGTGTTAAATGGAAATCCAAAAAAAGCAAAGTTGAAGTATAGGCACCTATTGCCAAAAAGGCGGAGTTACCAAAAGATAGTTGTCCAGTTCTTCCACCCAAAATGTCCCATGCACTTCCCAAGGCTGAGTAAAAAAGCGCTAGAACAATAACAGAAAAATAATTCAAAAAACTCACATACGCAATTAATGGAACAAAAAGCAATAATAGGAAAACACTTAATGATTTTAAATTTGTATTCAACCAATTCTCACCGACTTTCCAAAAATTCCTCGTGGCCTAAACAGTAAAACTATCAAGAAGAAAACAAAAAGAATTACTGTGGCTATGTCTCCAGTAAAGAAAACCGAACTAATAGATAGCACTACACTTATTATTATGCCACCCGCAAATGTTCCCCAAATAGAACCAAGTCCTCCCACAACTACTGTAATAAACATAAGCAAAACGAAATAAGAACCTATTGTAGGAAAAATCGGATATAATGGAGCAAGTAGTGAACCGCCGACAGCAGTAAGACTAGCTCCCAAACCGAATGCCAAAGGGAAAATCTTATCAGGGTTTATTCCCATTAAAGATGCAGCAAAAGGGTCTTGTGCTGTTGCCCTCATCATTATTCCAGTCTTCGTTTTTGTAAGAAAGATCCATAAGGATACTACTGTTATGATCGACCCAGCAAATATAATAAGATAAGATTCTTGAAACACAAGACCTAAAATTTTATAAACTGTGTTTGGATAAGAAATTGGGACGACTAAGTAATTAGGGCTCCATAAGACTTCAGCCAAATTAGAGAGAAAAATAGATAAACCAATCGTAATTAAAATTACAGGATTTTCTCCCTTAGGTAAAACTCTGTGCAAGAGCTGAGATTCTATTCCATAACCGATTACGAAAAGTGTTGGCACTGAAAGTACCAAAGAAAATAAAGGATTTAATGATGTAAAAAGAACAAAAAATACGTAAAGTACATTGCCAACATCATTAGTTCACCATGCGCAAAATTCGCAATCTTCATAACACCAAAAATGAGTGTTAAACCAACGCTGATTATTCCATAGATACCACCCAACAAAAGACCATTAAGTATCGCTTGAATTATTACTAGTAAAAGATCCATCACTCAAACCCTTTTAAGAAGGAAGTTGGATCTTTGCAGTCGCTAGATTTTCAGGGTAAACTGCAACGAATTTTCCGTTTTGCCATTGGCCAATCACAGGTTCAGCGTATATGTTTGCGCCAATGGAGTCAAAAGCTATTTTGTCCTCTGGTAATATTAAAGCACCGCCAGAAGTTATCACAATTTTGTGTAATGCTTGATCAATTTTAATGGGGTTGGCAGAACCAGCGTAATTAATCGCATCAGCAATAACCCAAACTGCTGCATAATAAGATCCAGCAGCTTCAGGCATTTCGAACCCATACGTCGATAGAAATTCCTGTCCTACTTGCTGAGCAATCGATTTGTTTTCAAACGGATTAAACGCGGCGGCTGAAAATATTCCATTTGTTAAATTACCTAATGCCTGATAGAATTGCGCAAGAGGGAAACCGCCAGAACCACCTATAATTGGTACATTAATGCCTTGTGCTCTTAGTCCCTTTACAATAAGCTCTGCATCGCTTAAATACGATACTTCTAGAATCACTTGTGGATTCGCCTTCTCAACAGCACTAATTACTGGTTGGGCGTTCACAAAGCCCGCAAGAGAATAAGGTTCATTTAATACGACGGTATACTGAGATAATTGAGAAAGTATAGAAAGAATCGCCTGTGCCACACCACTACCGTAGGCATCATTTTCGTAAACTAGTGCAACTCTTGTAAGATTAAGGTGGTATTGGTTATTCAAATATTCAAGAAAGTTAACCATCGCTGTGCCAAAAACTGTTGCGTTTGGAGCAATCCTAAAGCCAAAAGTGTAATTTGCATTAGTTGCGAGATTTGAGAACGCCGTATGAATCAAAGGAATTTGATATTTTTGAAACAATGGCAAAACAGGTAAGGTTAATCCACTTGCATAAAGCCCTATGGCCGCGCTAATGTTTTTATGGGTGGACAAAAAGTTGCTCACAATAGAATATGCGTTAGAAGGATCACTTGTAGTATCAACTGCGATTATGCTAATGTTTGCACCTCCAAGTGCCTTTATTCCACCTTGGGCATTAATATCATGCGCAGCCAATTTTGCCGCATCTAACGAAGTTTGACCAAAATAAGCCAGACTACCGCTTAATGGGAAAAAGGCTGCAATGTACACAGTTTTAGGGGGTGCGGACGTAGAAGTATGTCTAGTCGCAAGATATATACCGATGCCTGCAATAAGTATTACTATTAATATCACTGAGAGGATAAATTTTGAAATTCCCCTCTTACTATTAAGTGTGTGCATATTGGTGCGTTGCCGAATCTAAGATTTAAATCTAACGATAGACAGATATAAACAGCAAATCTATAATTGTTTTTATTTTTAACCAAAAATCTTGATCAATTGAATAAAAATTAGTGTTTTTTCTGACCGATGCACTTAAAGATTAACTTTTTATGTTGCTTGCAAGCCTTATTAAAACGTTTTTGAGAACTTCGACTCCTTTGTGCGCTTGTTCCCATTCAGTCCATTCATCTGGTGAGTGGCTAATTCCGCCTTTGCTAGGAACAAAAATCATACCCACGTCTTTTGTAATTTTTGCGACATTTTGTGTATCATGTCCCGCTCTACTTGGAAGTAGTATGTATGAATAACCAAGTTCTTCTGTTGATTGTTTAATTGCTTGCATAACTGATTGCGAACATATTACTGGATCTTTGTTTTGTAGTATTGAATAATTGAACCCAACTTTTTCATTTTGCGCATACATTTTAGCTGATCTAAGAATCTTTTGGACAGCGTTTTCAAGGTCGGTAAGGTCAAGCGTTCTTATGTCTGCAGTTATCGTAGCCTCGCCAGCTATAACATTAACTACGTTAGGAAAAACTTTGATGTACCCAGCAGTCCCAACCATTTCTTTATATGACAATGCAGTTTCTCGTATTTTAAGAGCGGTTTTAGCTAGAGGGATTACAGGATCGCGTCTCATATTCATTGGTGTAGCCCCTGCATGAGATTGTTTACCGATAAACGTTATTTTCAACCATCTGACACCTACGATTCCAGTGACTATTCCTATATCTTTATTATTTGATTCAAGAACTGGTCCTTGTTCTATATGAAGTTCAACATGACTTTTAATGGGCTTTTCGAATCTTTCAACATAACCTTCTTTTGGGATTTTTTCAAATCCTTCTTTAAATTTTTCCCATCGTACTTATTCTTTAATTCATACAATTCTTCCTTTTTTAACAATCCTGCAAAATATGAGCTACCAGTCAACGAAGAAAAAGCCCCTTCTTCATCAGTAAAAACAATTAATGCAATTGGAAGATCGGTCTTAATGTTACTGTCATTGAGCATTCTTATTGCTTCAAGTCCACTTATAACGCCTAGTGTACCATCAAACATTCCCCCATTCCACACAGAATCTATATGCGAACCTGTAGTAACAATAGGAGATTCAACTTTCCCAGGCCTTATCCCGATTATGTTTCCAGCAGCATCTATGTGAATCATTAAACCAGCTTCCTTAAATCTTTTTAAAACATACTTTCTTGCTTCTATATCGTAGTCACTAAAAGAAGGTCTGCTAATTCCACCCGTTTCTTGTTTACCAATTTCTCCAAGATTTATCATATCTTCTTTTAGTCTCTCAATCAAGGCAGAACAAGAAAATGGAAGATTTAGAGTTTTTAATAAGAGTTTCGGATTTCATGGTGCCTGAATGAATTCAAAAAGAGTACCACTATTGCGGGAGATTTTGTTATAACAATCGCGGTAACCGTTAAAAAGATGTTCAGACACATTTAAGATGATGCGTAAACATATAATTGTAATTAATTGTGCAAGTTTTTATGTAATTTGCTCAAATTTAATATATATAAAGACTATACTTTTTTATTCTAATAAAAGTTTAAAGAATAATCAGTAATTTAACAAATCATCACTTTTATCTTTTAATATTTCTATGTTTTGGTGTAAAGAAAGCACAAGTTCATGAGTAGAGGTTTTTTATGACTGCATCGAATTATGAGCTCGTGTAAGATCAATACGTATTTGAGGTAATAAACATTTACATAATAACAATAGCCAAATAACTGTGAGCTATTATTAATCGTAATGACTATTGTATGAGCAATTTGTGGTTTATGAGTATTATTGGTTGATCTGACCCGTTTTAGGTTAAACATGAATGTTCTAGGACAAAAGGTGAGCGTGAAAAGTCGCTTATACAAGAAAAGGTTTTCATGACAAATATTTAAAAACGCGCATATTTGATAATTAATAATGACAAGGCTTCCACATATTACTATAATATCATTAGGAGGTACAATATCTTCTTTTCATAAAAAAGAACAACTAGGAGTAGCACCATCGTTAAGCGTAGACGAAATAATTCAGAATGTCCCACAAGCTCATGAATATGCGCGTCTTAAAACCTGTCAATTTAAGAAAATACCATCGGTTGATATAACGTTTAATGACCTAGTGGAATTAACAAGCCTAATAGAGAGAGAATTTGAAAGTAACGCAGACGGTGTGGTAATCATTCAAGGAACGGATACCATGGAAGAAACATCTTTCTTTTTCGACATTACAATAGATAGCTTAAAACCAGTCGTTGTAACAGGAGCGATGAAGAATCCAACACTTCTTGGCGCTGACGGTTTAGCGAATTTACTATCTGCAATACAAGTTGCCGCTTCGAAAGATGCAAAAGGTTTAGGTACACTAGTCGTCATGAATGACGAAATACACATTGCACGCTATGTCCAAAAGACACACACCACCAACTTGGCTGCCTTTCGTTCTCCACAAGTTGGACCAATAGGTTGGATAGTTGAAAATGAGGTGAAAATTGCGCTCAGGCCCCCCACTCATCCGCATGTTAAAATAAGCAAAGACTTACCAGACAAAAAAGTCGCACTATACAAAATTGTGCTAGGAGATGATGGTAGTCTTTTGGATGCTATAGAGAAGCTACGTTTTGATGGACTCGTTATTGAAGGAACAGGTGGTGGTCATGTACCAGCAATAATGGCCAATAAAGTTGAGCGACTTGCAAAGAAGATACCAGTGGTATTGTCATCTAGAACAAATAATGGCCAAGTGTTAAAGCGTACATACTCACATCCAGGCTCTGAAATCGATTTAATAATGAAGGGTGTAATTACGTCCAATTCTCTCACTGGATTAAAAGCAAGAGTATTACTATATATACTTTTAAGAGCAAACTACGATTTAAATCAGATTAAGATCGCATTCGATGAATGGTTCTAATTTTTAAGATATTATCAAACCTTTTTCAAAAATTTTCCACTAGGACCTTTAACTTCACCATTTTCAAATACAATTTTGCCTCTAAGAATTGTCTTTTCAATTTTACCTTTTAACTTCCAGTTTAGAAAAGGTGTTAGAGGATATTTCGAATAAAGAATTTTTTCGTCGATAACGGTTTCGTCTTTTGGATTAAGTATAACAAGATCAGCGTCAGATCCTAAAGCTATACATCCCTTTGTGGGATAAAGCTTAAAAAGCATCGCTGGATTTTTGGCCAATAGCCTGATCACCGTATGGATGTTTATTTGATTTTTTAGAGCCGCATCTATAAGTAATCTATAAACAGTTTGAACGCCTAAGAAGCCTGCGGCCGAATTCCAAACATCACTTGATTTTTCTTCTGGCGCATGGGGGGCGTGATCAGAACCAATTGAATACACATCACCATTTAATATCTTTTGCCAAAGAGCTTTTTGGTTATCTTTGTCTCTTAATGGTGGATTTATCTTAATAAGGTTTCCATATTTTGCGTAATCATCTGTCGAGAGAAATAAGTATTGTGGGCATGTTTCACCAAATATATGTACGCCTTTTTTGCGCGCTTGCGTAATTATTTCAAAAACACTTGCTGCACTGATATGTAATATATGAGCTATACCACCCGTATATTTTGCGATTAATGCAACTTTTTGGACGGCTTCCTCTTCACATATAGGGGGTCTTGATTCCGTATGTGCTAATGGATCAATTCTTCCTAGGCTTTTTAATTTTTCACTCATGTAAGCTATAATACTCGCATTTTCTGCATGAAAGGTTATTGGGATATTGAATTTTGATGATTTTGATAAGATTTCATAAAGTTGTCCATCATTCGGAGGGGGAATATTTCCAGTCGTTGGGCCCAAAAAGATTTTAAATCCTATTACACCTTCCCTTACCATTTCTTCAAATTTATCAACATTGGAATTATGTAATACCCCGTATAATCCAAAATCTGCGTATGCTTTTGACATTATTTTTTCCAGTTTGTAACGCACACTATTTGCTGAATCAACTGGAGGTATTGTGTTTGGCATTTCAAGTATTGTAGTGACACCTCCTGCAATAGCTCCTTTAGTAGCATTTTCAAAATTGTCCTTATACTCTAAACCAGGTTCGCGAGAATGAACATGCTCATCAATAGCTCCTGGCATGATTAGCATACCTTTCGCGTCTATCTTTATATCAAATGACGAAAAAGTTTTTGTTATACCTAGCGAAACGATTTTACCTTTGGCGCATGCTATTATGCCTTCAACAATTTGATCTTCGAAAGCGATTTTACCATTTTCAATAACTACATCGACATCATTCATAACTAAATCAAAATTAAAGGGAATTATAAGAATTAATCATTTTGGCTGGATTAATAAGACAATAAATTCTAACTGTCTATATGTAGCCTTTGAATAGAATGATTGTGCTTCTCATTTTTATACTTGAGATTATATAATATAAGAGATCCGTTTTATACTTGAGATTATATAATATAAGAGATCCGTTAATATTAGAACGGCGTAGTGGTCAACCCAAAACTAGTGATACAAGAAGATTAAACCCAATTTATAAAGAGACAATTATACACTGAACCAAAAGTAAAAATTTTTACAGCAAGTTAAAAATTGAGACAATTTGTCATTAATATATTTCAGCTTGCGATATTTAGCACAAATTGGTTAAAAGAACTCGTTCTTAGTAAAATATTTAAATTCAACACGTAGGTATACTATATGACAAGCAAACAAAAATTAATTGAAGAATTGAATAAAATAGGAGCTATAAATATCGATGACTCAAAATATGATGTTTTACCATTTGTTGACTTAAAAAGAGTTTTTACGCATCCTCATGTTTTTGGTATGATAGTAGAAGCATTATTAGAAACTATAAGTCCTTTTGAGTTTGACAAAATTGGTGGAATTGAGTATAGCGGTTTGCCTTGGGCTTCAATAATTGCATACCGATTAAACAAAGGATTATTTTACCTTAGAAGATCCGAAACAGAGCGCAATGCGCTCATTGGAAAAATTTCACCTTATGAAAAAATAATTTTGGTTGATGATGTGTTGACAACGGGTTCTTTCACTTTAAAAGCGGTTGATACGATAAAATCGTATAACGTTTCTCTTATTGGAGTGTTTGTTATTTTAGATCGAGAAGAGGGAGGCTCTGAGGAACTTAAAAAGAGGGGGGTAAAAACGTATTCGCTGTTAAAACTGAGTCAATTGCGGTTTTATAAAGATTGAATAAACCCTCATAATGTCCTTATAATGTGCTGGAGACCATTAATTTGAATGTGATTCGTGAACTGTACAACGATTCACTACAAAAGATGTAAAAACTTTGAGCTCAAGTGCGTCTATCTGGAGCTTGAAACTCTTAAGTTTTCATAGAGCGGAAGACGACGTTTCGTTGAGAATTTTGAACAACAATCTTGTATTTTGTGATAACATCGAGTCCTTAAAATGCATTGCACATTTCAAAAACATGCGTGCTCCCTTAGGTTTTGTTGAATGATAGAGAAAACTTTAACAAAACCCAAGACTTTACTTTTAAACTTTGAGCGATACAAATAGCGTAACAATGTGACCGCTTATTTAGATGTTCTACGTCTTTTTGCGAAAAACATATAAATACTAACTCAAAAGAACTTAGCTTACATTGAAATTTTCTTTACATTACACTCTTCAATCAAAAAACTCATGGAATAGTGCCTATCAAGAATTTTTAAAAGAGAGCATTTTGGCAGAAGAACTTGGCTTTTATGGTATATATGTTGGAGAGCATCATTTTGCCGCAGATGGCTGGTGTCCGTCTCCCATTCCAGTTTTAGCGGCAGCTGCGGCCGTTACAAAACAAATGAAGCTAGGAACAGACATAATAGTTCTTACTTTGCATAATCCAATAAAGGTAGCTGAAGATATTGCTGTGTTGGACAATATTAGTAATGGTAGAAGTATTTTAGGAATTGGACTAGGCTATAGAAAAGAGGAATATGCTGCTTTTTCCGTTGATTTCAAAAAGAAAAAAGAGATTTACGACGACAAAATTAAAGTTGTAAAAAGTTTATTGCAAGGTGAAGTAATAAAGATAAATGAATTTAATATTAGAATATATCCTTTACCAACTCAAAAACCAAGACCGCCCATATGGCTTGCAGCTAAGAGCGATGAGGCAATAAAAGCCGTGTTGAGGCGTGGTGACGCTTGGATTATGGACCCTGTAACACCAATTCATTTATTAGAAAAAAGGTTCGGTTATTTAGGGAAACAGCTCATATGCTAAAAAAACACGTAATAGACTTTCCCTTAAGAAGAGAATGTTTTGTGAGCAAAGACAAAGAAGAGTTAAAAAAAGCAACCGAATCTATTTTAAGATCTTATGAAGAGGATTATTACAAATGGGGACATTTAATGACAAAAGAGGGTATGCCTATCGACCCTAGTCGTGTTCCGTTTAATGATATCAAAGATCAATTGCTTGATGAAATGCTGATTGGTACTCCTTCTGAAGTAATTGAGAAAATTCAAGTTTATAAAAAGCTATTGGGAATTACTGAATTATTATTAAAAATAATGTTTCCAGGGATAACACACGAAATGCGGAAAAACTCAATGCGAACTATTTCTTTTGAAATTATGCCATATTTTAAAGATTAATCGCAATACAATTGCTAGTAAGGTCTTTCATTTTTTTATAATGAAGTTTCGCTCTGTATATTCTATCTAAAGAATTTGCGCAAAATCGATAGAAATATAAAAATCGGTTGATTAAAAGAAAGAAAAAATGAAAAGCGTTCAAACGCTTGTCATAGGTGGGGGCAATGCTGCGTTAACTGCAGCAATAACATGCGCAGAAAGTGGATTGAAAACCTTAATTCTTGAGGCCGCACCTGTATACGAACGCGGAGGAAATACGAAATATACTAGAGATATAAGATACATGCATTCGCAAGATAAATTTACGTCTGGAGAGTACACAAAAAAAGAGTTCCTAGCTGATTTAAGAAGTGTTTCGGGGAATAAATTGGACGAACACATGGCTGAAACCGTAATAGAAGATTCAGAAAACATTCCCAGATGGATGGAGAATCACGGTGTTAAGTTTAAGAAAGGAGAGATAAAAGGAACTTTAAGTCTTGCTCGTACAAACGCTTTCTTTTTAGGAGGTGGGAAGGCGCTTATTAACTCATATCATGAATTTGCCAAAAAAATAGGAATAAAAATATTATACAACGCTGAAGTGCAAGATTTAAGGTTTAAAGAAAAAAGGTGTGAACATATTGTTGTTCGGTTAGGAACAGAAAGGATTCAAGTTTCTGCTGATTGGGTGATTATTGCTTCTGGAGGGTTTGAAGCAAACCTTGAAAAGCTTAGGGAATACTGGGGTGATATAATCAACAACTTTATAATAAGAGGTACAAAACACAATAAGGGTTTCCCTCTTTTTAGTATGATTAAAAACGGCGCAAAAACTATAGGTAGCCCGTATGAAGGTCATATGGTAGCTGTAGACGCAAGAGCTCCAAAATTTGATGGTGGCATAGTTACAAGAATAGACGCAATACCAATGGGCATTGTTATAAATAAAAATGGAAAAAGATTTTATGATGAAGGCGAAGATCTTTGGCCTAAAAGATATGCGATTTGGGGGCGCTTAATCGCCGAACAGCCTGATCAAATAGCTTATGTGATAATTGATTCTAAAATGTTAACCGATTTTCTTCCGACAGCATATCCACCATACTTTTCAAATGATTTAAAAGATCTTTTTCGACAACTCAATTTGCCAGTAGACTCTTGCATTGAGACTGTAAAAAAATTTAATGACAGCGTAGTGATTGGAAAATTTAATAAAACAACTCTAGACGAATGCCATACAGAAGGGCTTAATCCGCCTAAATCACATTGGGCAAGAAAAATAGACACACCGCCATTTTATGCCTATCCACTTAGGCCAGGTCTTACTTTTACTTACATGGGCCTAAAAGTAAATCATGAGGGCCAAGTGTTGAGTAGTGATGGTGAGTTTGAAAACGTGCTTGCAGCAGGAGAAGTGATGTCGGGTAATGTGTTAACTAAAGGATATTTGGGTGGTTTTGGGCTTACCATAGGAACAGTATTTGGAATGAGGGCTGGTCGATTTGTATCAAACAAAAAATGATGAATTAGTAAATGAAGCTGTTAGACAACTCACAATATGCAATGCGTGCAGATATTGTGAGGGCTTTTGCGATGTATGGGATTCTATTGAAACAAGAAGGAATTTTTCTAAAGGTGATGTGTTTCATTTAGCAAACCTTTGTCATGATTGCAGACAGTGTTATTATGCTTGTCCATATACACCACCTCATGAGTTTGGTATAAACATTCCTAAAATTTTAGGCGAAATTAGACAGTTTACGTATAAAGAATTCGCTTTTCCAAATTTCATGAGAAGAATTATTGACAAATCACCACTGTTGTACGCCATTCTAACTATGCTATTCTTTTTCGTTGGATTGTCATATGTTATATTTAATCATGGATTAAACTCCCTCTTTTCTATTCGTTTGGGTATAAGCAAAGTTTTTCCAAGCTATTATTTCTTTTCTATTGAATACTCACTTTACGCTTACTTACTTATTTTATGGTCAATTCAAGGATATTATTATTGGAAGACAATATCAAACGGTAAAAAAATTGATTTAAATGCAGTGTTTAAAGCAGTTTATGATACACTTTCTCACAAAAACTTTAAAGGAGGGGGAGCTGGTTGTAACTATCCATCAGAAGAAGCAAACTATTATAGACTCTCTTTTCACGCATTAGTGATGTATGGATTTCTTTTAGACTGGATTACCATATTATTTTATCCCTTCAAAAACTATCTATTACTCTCGTTATATTTTATTGGCTCGCTAATGATGACTGCAGGCTCGGCAACAACGCTTTTCCTCAATGTAATAACTCACAGCGCGCCTGAATCAGAAAACACTTCAAAATTTGGTAACAGCCTACTCGCGCTTCTCTTAATTTCTGGTATAACGGGAATAGGGTTCATCCTTTTATTTTCACAACCTGAGTGGGTCATATTCTTCTGCTCAGAGATTCTACTATAATTACAATCTTTTTAACCGCACCTTATAGCAAATTTGTTCATCCAATTTACAGGTTTCTATCACTTGTTCTAAATAGAAAAGAAAGGGTCGGCCAAAACTAAATGTGAGCTACCCCCCGCTCTTAAGGTGGGAGCTTCGTCATCATTGCTCCGCTTTGCCTTCTTGCCAAGTCTAAGGATGGAAGATGAGGTGAGACGGAGCTTTCTAGGCTGCCGCGGTGGCACCCTGCACGTTTTAAAACAAGCGTTCAAGTCGCGGTCAATAGCAAAACCACAGAAGGCACAGCGAAACACTCGGTCTTTCAGAGTCAAACCCTAGTTGATTTCACCACAAACATTCACGGGAAATGTTGTAAGAGGAAACTGGTAAAACCAGTTTTCTGCGTTTTGCAAACACTTTCTACTGAGCTCTGAAAACGAAGAATTGTAAAGTCTCATACTTTTCTTGGTTTCGCTTTTTTGGACCCACGTTAAATCCTTCAAAACCAAACGTCGTACTCTTGCGCGGGGAGAACCCAGAGTTTGAATTGTCTAAAATGCTTGACGCGCTCTTTGTGAGTTTCGTGTTCGTTTTGAACCTTTGAGAGAAACCCCTTTCTTGAGTTCTCTGTACCACTTTGATTCTTTCAAGAGAGCACTCAAGCGGTTTTGGGTTCTCAAGGAAGCGACCGTCTGAGGATGGCAAGTCTTACGATCCCCAGGTCCACGTCCACCGCTTTCTTGGGTTTGCGTGTTTTCTGTGTTTGGGTTTCGGGTTGTTCAACCAAAAACACCACATAGATTCTAAGGGGTAGAGCTTGACGCACACCTGGTTTTCTTGGAACACCCTGTGTAGAAAAGAAGCCGATTTTGCTTAAGACGAGCCTTTTGTTTTTACCTAGTCCCACTGCCTTACATCCGAAAGCCTCCAACCTGATTGAGAGAAAACCAAGCACAAAAGCTTGTGTTATTTCTTGGGTTTGTTCGCAAGTCCAAGAAAGAAGCGCTCCCTAGCTTGGTAAACTCAGCAACCTGAGAGAGTAAAGCTTGCAAATTTGTTCTCTTAAGTGTAAAGCGAGTTGTCGAAGCTCGGTTTTGCTCATCGTGTGTTTGTTCTTTTTATATTCTTCCTTGTCTGCGTGTTTTGCACAGTTTACACGCAACTTTAAGCTGAGTTTTTAACATGCCATGGTCTTCGACGCACTCAGAAGCTGTAGGCTATTACACGCCGAATATTGCGCGCGTATTTTTGGAATCCTGCTAGACGATGTTTTGGAGCCTTATAAGACATGAGCGATAATGGGTGAGGCAGTGCTAAATTAACACACTCAATTATTAGACATAATATGATTTTTATAGAAAATAGCGTTCGAAAGGGCAGAAAACCTCGCTACCCTTTTACAGAAAAAATCTATTCGATAGAGGGTTGAGGGTCAAAGACGTCTTGGTTAAGGCGACAATTGACAAGTGTGACTCAACATAATGGGATTAGAGCTACCCTCAAAAAGAGTGTTGTTTCATCTTCTACCCTTAAGCCAGGGTTATGAAATAGAAGCTTCGTTTTTTAAAGTATGGCAACTCACAATTTTGGTAAACAGATTTCTTTAAATCATAACATTGACTTTTTTACTTTGGGTTGGCGCATCCTAAAACATTTTGTGAATGAGACTACAAAAAATTAGATGCTCTTGTATGACAAATTGCATTAATAGTGTTTGATTTTTCAAAAGCGTGTATTATGATTTGGATTAAACATTGTAAATTCGTGTTTTTTAACTTATCCGCTTTCACATATCCTTTACCGATAGAAACAAGGGTTATACACAAACTTGAATTAAACATTAAATAGCTTTTAAAGTAACTTTTAAATTGTGGAAATCCGCTTTTATAACAAAAATGGCCTCTGAAAAGCCGATGCTCTTTGTGAGAGAAAGCACCGGTCTTGTGAAAAACGTGTCGTTACTAGACGCGATCGCGATAAATGTGAGTTATATGTCGGTTGGCGCAGCGCTTGCGCTCGTAGGTTTTAGCGTTTCTTCTCTTCCAACGGTTTACGGTCTTAACCTTGTTATGGGTTCCATAATCGCGTTTGCGCTGATTGTACCACAAATCGTGGTTTACACCATGATGTCACGTAGAATTCTAAGAACTGGCGGAGACTATGTGTGGGTTTCAAGGTCACTTGGTGGGTTTATCGGTTCGACCTTTACCTTTATGGGAATAACCGTTGAAACCATGCCTTATCTTGCGCTCATCGCGCTTTCCTTTGTTTTCGCGCTTTCTTCGATAGGACTAATTCTCGGAATTCCTGCGCTTCAAGCGCTTTCATCTCCGTTTCTCGAATCTGTCGTTGCGTCTTTGACTTTTGCATCACTCATTGCGCTAAACATCTTTGCGCCTCGCGCAGGCTACAAGCTCATCACCACGCTCATGCTTTACGGCGTTTTTTCGCTAGTGCTTTCTCTTGCTTCGCTTGTTTACGCTGGTAGAAGCGGCGTTGAGTCCTACATAAACTCGCTAGGTTTGAGCTACTCTTCTATCGCTTCCTCCTACAAAGGGCCTTTGTTCAACTTTTACACCACGCTATTGTTCGTGCCTTTTTACGCGATCTTTTCTTATCCTTGGTTTAACGCCGCACCCTCTGTGGGCGCGGAAATTAAAGGGGAAAGGGCTACTAAGTGGAACGTTCCGATTTCCGCGCTTCTCACTTTTCTCTTTTTGACGATTCCCTTTGGTGTGATGTACCTTGTTGCGGGTTTCGACTTCACAACCGCCGCGCTTTCAAACCCAACTATCACACAGCAGTACTCTTTCAACTTCTGGACGCTTGCGATGGGCGTGAGCCGCTCTTTTGCGCTCAAAGCGCTCATAGCAACAGGCTGGATTCTTTGGACGCTTGCGATCCTCGCGTTTGGAATAATCACCATCTCTAGGTACATGCTCGCTCAGGCTTTCGATCGCTACCTTCCTGAAACGCTTGCGTACGTGAACAAGTACGGCTCGCCAGTCACAGCACACCTTGTTGACCTTGTGGTCACGATCGCTTTGATTTGGAGCGCGTCTTACTTCTACGGAACGCTTTCGTCGCTTTACGGCGCGGTTCTTGCTTCAATGATTTACTTTGCAGTGGTCGGAATCGGCGCACTTGTTTACGCGCAAAAAAGAGAAAGAGGAAGAGCAAGGCTTGTGCTCACGATAAGCGGTGCTCTCATGGCGCTTGTCTTTCTTTTCATTTCTTACGAATTTGTGGCGTACCAAAGTGTGTGGGGAGGAAACGCGCTTGCATACGGTTACATTGTTGCGTCTTTCGTCGTGGGCTCTCTCTTGTACCTACGCGCGAAGTTTTTGAACAAAAGAAAGGGGATTGAGATCTCTCAGGTGTTTAAAGAAATTCCTCCTGAGTAGAAGCGCTTATTAGCTTGAAAGCGCATGCTTTTTCACATTGTTCGACATGCACGTTCACATCCCAGATAGCGCTTTCTTTTCGGCTTTTAGTGAAAAAGTGCTATTGGCATCGGCGTCTTACTTTCGCGCAAAGGTCGAGCTCAAAAGCTTTGAGCAAACAGAAGAGGAACTAAAGTCGCAGGGTGTCAGCTCTTACGCACTGTTACCAGTTCCTACGCGTGATTTTGATCCTCAACCGTTAAACCAGCTTGTTTCAAGCTACGCATCAAAAAGTGATATTGCGATAGGCTTTGCGTGTGTAAACCCAGCACGAGAGCCAAAGGCGACAATCAAAAGAGCGCTGGATTTGGGACTTGCCGGAGTAAAGCTTCACCCAATTCTTCAAGAGGTGAGGCCAGACGACGAACGTCTTTACCCTGTGTACGAAGCGTTGTCTGATGTGAACGGCGTGGTGGTGATTCACACGGGCACTTCCGGAATCGGCGCTGGTTTAAAAGGGGGTGGAGGTTTTAGGCTTGATTTTTCAAGACCTATTTACGTGGACAATGTGGCTGCAAGCTTTCCTGATGTTAACTTCGTTCTTGCGCACTTCGGCTGGCCTTGGAGCACTGAAGCGATTGCGATCGCCTTACAGAAAGCGAACGTTTACTTGGAGCTTTCTGGTTGGAACCCAAAGTACATCCCAAAAGAGGTTTGGGTTTACGCAAACACGCTTTTACAGGATAGAGTCCTATTTGGTAGCGACTACCCCTTTATCCAACCCAAGAAGTGGCTTGAAGAGTTTGAAAAGATAGACCTTAAAGAAGAAGTAAAAAGAAAAATACTATACCAAAATGCGGAAAAGCTTTTTTAAGGTTTAGAGTGTAAAGCGTTATGAACCAATCTTTAAAACAAATACACGAGTACATAGACGAGCACTTGGAAGAGCACGTCGAAAGAATTAAAGAGTTTGTGAGAATTCCAAGCATCGCCGCAGAAAACCCAGAAGGTGTGAGAAGGTGTGCGCAAAAGCTTGCAAACTACTTTGAGGAGCTCGGGTGTAAAAAGGTGGAAATCGTAGAAACCGCAGGTCAGCCAGTTGTTTACGCGCACTACGACGCACAAGCGAGAAACACGCTTTTGGTCTACTTGATGTACGACGTAAAACAGGTGAGCGGTGAAAAGTGGACGCTCACCGATGACCCGTTTGATCCAAAGCTCGTGGAGTTACCACCTTTCAAAAAGGTTTTGGTCGGAAGAGGCGCGATAAACAGCAAAGGTCCGCTTGTGGCTTTTCTCAACGCTTTGTTTTCGATAAAAGCTTGTGGTGAGGAAATACCAGTAAACCTGAAGTTTGTCGCAGAAGGTGAGGAGGAGCTTGGAAGTGCGCACCTGAAAGACTTTATTAAACACAGGATTGAGGAGTTAAAGGACGCTCAAGCGTGCTTTTCTCCTTCCGCGTCACAAAACATCAAGGGCGAAGTGACGCTTTCACTAGGGTGTAAGGGTGTGGTTGAGTTTGAGCTTGAGTGCTCTGGTGAAAGCTGGGGTCGTGGTCCAACGGTTAGACCAATTCATAGCAGCATGGCGGCTGCGGTTGAAAGTCCGATTTGGAGGATGATACACGCGCTTGCGAGCATGACCGACCCGCGCGATCCCATGAAGGTTGTCATAGAAGGTTTCTACGATAACGTTGCCCCACCTACAAAAGAGGATTTGGAGCTCGTGGAAAAGCTTGCGCAGACGTACGACGAAAAGGCAATAGCCGAAGAACTAGGAGTGAAGCACTTTTACAACGACCTAAAAGGAAAGGAGTTGCTCCTTAAGATGCTCTACTCGACCACGCTGAACATTCAGGGAATACAAGCGGGGTACACAGGACCTCTATTCAAAACCGTTTTACCAGAGAAAATAGTGGTAAAAATGGAATCGAGGCTTGTTCCGAACCAAACCACCACAGAAACTGTGGAAAAAATAAGAAAGCATCTTGATAAACTCGGTTACACGGATATAAAAATCAACGAGTATCCAGAAGCAAACGGAGCAGACGACTGGTCTAGGACAAGTCCTAAGGCGGGAATTGTTCAAGCGGTTATCGAAGCGTATAGGGAGTATGGCTTTGAACCGAGAGTTTGGCCGTTTTCGCTTGGTAGCTCTCCTCAAGCGATCTTCACAAAAGATCCGCTCAAACTTCCTTTCGTGAGCGCGGGTTTGAGTCACGGCGCAAGGGCTCACGCGCCCGACGAATACTACGTGATAGAAGGGAATGAAAAGGTAAAGGGGCTTGCGCACGCAGAGAAATTCTTTGTTTCGCTGCTTTACAAGCTCGGCGAAAGGGCTCTTAGGTAGTCACTTGAAGCTCTTGGTCTAGCAACCTCCAGTCCTTTATTTTTTGGGATAACTCGTTTCGCGCACCTTGTGCAACAAATCCACGCTGATTATGCGCGTTCTTGCGATTTCGGAAAATTGTTGAGCGGTTTGCGTGGGTTTTCTTGTGTAGTCTTCGCCAACGTCAACGAGCGCAAAAAACGGTTGGTAGCCGTAGCCCTCCCATTCATAGCCGTGTAAAAAGCTCCACCAAAGGTAACACAAAACAGGAACGCCCGCTTCTATCGCTTTGTACACGCTGTAAAGATGATCCACGAGATACCTTGTTTTTAGTGCGTCATTACGCGTGGCAAGCCCGTTTTCGAGCACGGCGACTGGTTTTTTGTATCTTAAGTAAATAGTTGCGAGCACTCTTGTGAGCGCCTCTGGCTCAATTGTTGAAAACACAATTCTTCCAGTTGAATCCACGAAGTTTTTGGTGTAGTAGTCCACGCCTATAAAGTCCACGCTGGGCGACGTCTCGTCAAGCACGTCGTAAAAAAGGTTTGACCACGCTTGTCTTGCGTAAACGCGCGCTCTCAAAGAGAAAGAGGAAACAGGGTGGGTGTTTGGAACAAAGCTTGGAAAACCAATTTTCCCTTAAATCCATATGACCTTAACACGTCAGAAGCTTGAATCAGCGTAGATTTTATGTTTTCAAGCGCCTTTACAAGCTTTGAAAAGTTCTTTTCGTAAGGTGGTAGCCCCTTTTCTCCTTTGTAGTAAGCAAGAAAAGCGTAAACCCCAGGCTCGTTAAAAAGAAGCGCGAAGTCTATAAACTCACAAAGCTCTCTTGCGACAAACTCCACATAAGTGAGAAAGCGCTTGCTCACATCCTGTGATAGCCATCCACCAAGTTCATGAATCCACTTCGGATTTGAAAAGTGGTGTAGCGTGACAAAGCTTTTTAGACCCTTGGTTTTTAGCGTCGAAAAGTACTCTTTGTAAAAATCTAGCACCCCCTTGTCCACCTCTCCCATTCTGGGCTCGATGCGCGACCACTCAACCGACGTTCTTATACTATTCAGATTCAAGCTTTTTGCGAGCTCAAAATCCTCTTTATAGCGCTCGATGTGCATGCTACCGTTGTTTGGCGGTAAGTCGCAAACCGTTTTTCCGAAATGCTGGTAGTCCGAGATACAAGCGCCAAACAAAAAATCTGACGGAAAAACCGCTTTGTATAGCTCGTTTGACATTGTTGATTCAAGGATCAACAAAAATATAAGAAAAGCGAGTCGAGCGCTTGAGTTAAATACAGGTGTATGTTACATACAGGTGTATGTTATTTAGCGAGAAACCAAAAACAAGGCTCGAAGACTTCTTTGACAGACGCGACGAGCTCAAACAGTTTTCATCCCTCGTTGAAAGAAGTCCAGTTGTGTGAAGGGAATTAGAAGAATAGGAAAGTCAAGCTTGATCAAAGTGGGGTTGAGTTTGCTAGAGCAGCCTTACATTTACCTTGACTTACGTGGCGTGGCAATTAACAAAAAAATTTCCATTCGTACAATTTTTGAACTACTTTCGGCATCAGAAACGAGCTCAAAAAGCTCACGCTTCGTTCAAACAGTAAAAGATGCGGTAAGGGAGATGAGTATAGCGAGCGTGTTCACGATTAGGCTTGCCCAAGAACGCACAAGAAATTTACTGCTTGAACTCTTTAGAAAGCTGGACAAAGCCGCAAAAGCGCACGCGCACAAGTTGGTTATCGTGTTCGATGAGGCACAAGTGCTCAGATTTGCCACGTTGGATATGAGAGAGCTCCTTGCAAACGTTTACGACAATATGGAAAACATAACACTGGTTTTTGCAGGAAGTCAAATAGGTGTTTTAAAAGAGTTTATAGGAGTGGAAGACCCTTACTCACCGTTTTACGGAAGGTACATGGCAGAAGTGG
>Ga0074075_18314_pt1 | contig 58483 bp, 60 predicted proteins | sample YNPg_E_FD_63712 | JGI IMG/M metagenome (GOLD analysis project Ga0074075, IMG submission 63712) | Hot spring microbial communities from Beowulf Spring, Yellowstone National Park, Wyoming, USA - YNP_Beowulf Spring_E v2 (version 2) | ecosystem: Environmental > Aquatic > Thermal springs > Hot (42-90C)... | reverse complement strand
GTATATTATTTTCATAATTTTTTCTATTTTCATCTTAACTTCATCGATCGAATCTCCTACAACATTTACATGCCCCATCTTTCTTTCTTTTCTAACTTCTTCTTTCCCGTACCAATACATTTTTCCGTATTTAAGAACTTCTTCAGGAATTTTGTTTATTCCAAGAAGATTAACCATTCCTGAAGGCTTTAAAATCTTTGCTTCGGCGAGCTCGAGATTCGTTATTGCCCTTATATGTTGTTCAAATTGTGAAACATATGCTGCATCAAGGGTAAAATGACCTGTATTATGTACTCTTGGAGCAAATTCATTTATCAATACTTCATTACCTTTAACAAAAACTCAATTGCAAAAGTTCCAATGTAGTTCAACTCCTTTGCCAATTTTTTTGCAATTTCTTTCATTTTTTCAGAAACAATTTTATTCTCAAGGGGTCCATAATTGTAAACCAGTATTCCTTTTTCATTATAGTTATAAGTTGGATCAAAGCACTTTACTTCCTTACCGTTGCTTGTTGCTATAATCGAAGCTTCATAATCAAATTCAACGAACTCTTCAACTACGAATTTCTCTTTCATTTCCTTTATTGAATTAAATCTTTCAACATCATTCTTTATAAAATACTGCCCTTTTCCATCATATCCGCCTATTGATCTTTTGATTACTCCATAGTTATTGAATTCTTTTCTTAATATTTCCAAAGCTTCTTTTCCATCGTTTGCAACAAAAAATCTTGGTGTAGGAAAGTGCTTCATTTTATAGAATTCTTTTTCTTTATGTCTTTCAATTTTCAATTCAACTGAATTGTATCTTGGCAACAGTTTTCCCTTTTCTTCAGCATACAATAAAGCTTCATTCAGAACATGTTCAAATTCAAAAGTAACAACATCGCTTTCATCTATCATTTTTCTGTATTCTTCATTTGTAAAGAATCTATCTGCTACTTTTCTTGCAGGATCATCTTTATTTCCTAATACAAAGTAATTGAAAGGATACTTCCTTCCTTCCAAAATCATCATCCAGCCAAGTTGTCCAGCACCTAGAATTCCTACTTTAAGCTTCAAGTCTTGTGGAAAGTACCTCATTTTTCATATCTTCAATGAACTTTTCCAATTTATCAGTTAACTCAGGATACTTTATAGATAATATTCTAATTGCAAGTAAAGCTGCATTCCTTGCATTTCCTATAGCTACAGTTGCAACAGGTGTTCCATAGGGCATTTGAACCATTGAAAGCAATGAATCAATGCCGTTTAAATTTTTTGAAGGAATAGGAACACCTATTACAGGCAAAGTGGTCAATGAAGCAACCATTCCAGGCAAGTGTGCAGCACCTCCTGCACCAGCTATTATTACTTCAAATCCTTTCTCCTTTGCTTTTTTGGCAAAATCATACATGAATTCAGGAGTTCTATGAGCTGAAACTACCTTTGCTTCAAAATCTATGTTGAATGATTTTAAAACTTCACAAGCTTCCTTCATGTATTCCCAGTCGTTCTTGCTTCCCATAATAACAGCAACTTTTGGCATAATATAAATTGATTTTTAATCTTATAATATGTTTTAAAATAGAAGTTTTATATAGTGTTACGTAAGTAATATGTAAGTAATACTTTTATAAATTCATTAAAGGTTTGATGATTAAACATTTATATATTAGAATTAATATTGAACTAGGGAATGCAAACTATAAAATATAGAAATAAAAGGAAAGCAGTAAGCCCAATAATTGCAACATTGATTCTAATCGTGATTACAGTAGCTGCAGGTGTTATAATTTATTACTTTGTTTCAGGATATTTAAGCGCATCTACAGCTAGCGTTGCATCTCAACAAGCTAACCAACTGAGTATTATTTCAGCTTCATGGATAGGTGGCAAAAGCAACAAACTTTCATTCGCTATACAAAATTCAGGTACAGTTAGCGTGACTTTTACAATATCTTCAATTGCTGTTTATAATATAAATACAGGTACAGAAGTAGCAAATTCTACATCCATAACTCCATCATCGTCTACACTAAGTCCAGGACAAGCGGGATCATTTACTGCACCTCTAAATTATACTTTGCATTCCAGGAACATACAAGCTTGTCGTTGTAACTAGTGTCGCCACTCTAGCACCATTTACTTTTGAAGTCTAAACAAATTTAAATTTTTTTTACCCTTATTATTTATAACTTGCAGCTTATTTTCCATAAACAATTTTATTCCCTCTAGGATTATTTCCTGCTCAGCCTTTTGAACTCTTTCCTTCAAAGTATCAACGGTATCATCATCGTAAACAGGAACGCATTTTTGCAATATTATTGGCCCTGCATCAATTCTTTCATCAACAAAATGCAGTGTGCATCCTGTAACTTTGCATCCATAATCAAGAACAGCTTTATGAACCTCTTTATCCCAACCTGGAAAAGCTGGCAGTAAAGAAGGATGTATGTTCATTATTTTGTATCTGTATTTTTCAATTACTTTCTTAGTAAGATATCTATTGTATCCAATAAGAAGAATTAAATCTGGCTTGTATTCTTTTAGTTTAGCTAAAAGCTCTTCATCATACTGTTCAGGACTTTTCCCCTTAGTATCTATGAAAATTGCAGGTATATTGTATTTCCTTGCTCTTTCTAAAGCATATGCATCTTTTTTATTGCTTATTACACAAACAATTTCAGCATTAAGCTTTCCTGCGTTTATCTCATCGATTATTGCCTGCATATCAGTTGCCCTTGTTGAGGCCAAAACAGCTATTCTTAACTTTTTGTTCATTTTAGTTGCGATTTACAACAGTTAATTAAATTCTTAACAACCATTGCTACAGTAACTGGACCAACCCCTCCTGGAACAGGAGTAATTAGTTTGCATTTATTTTTTACATTCTCAAAATCAACATCCCCTTTTACCATGTTGTTTACCCTTGAAATTCCTGCATCTATTACAATCGCTTCATCCTTAACCATTTCATTCTTAATCAAGTAAGCTACACCTGTAGCTGTGATTAAAATTTCTGATTTCTTCGTATATTCTTCCAAATTTCTTGTCTTAACATGGCAAATTGAAACAGTTGCAAACCTTCTAGTAAGCATCATGGCCAAAGGTTTTCCTACAACGATTGAATTGTTTACAATTGTAACTTCTTTTCCCTCAACATCTATTTTATTGCATTCAAGAATATCGATTATAGCTTTAGGGGTGCATGCAACAATTTCTTCTTTTCCATGCATTAAATTGCCCAAATTATAGCTTGTTAATCCATCAACATCCTTCAAAGGATCAATTTGGTTTATTATCCTTTCAGTGTTAAATTTTGGAGGCAAAGGCAGTTGAACAAGAATTCCATGAACTCTTTCGTTTTCATTCAAGTTTTTAATAAGTTCAATAAGATTTTTTTCATCTACTTCATTTGCATTGTATAATTCATAGCTTAAGCTTAGCTTTTTCAACGCGTTTATCTTTTGCTTTATGAAAATCTTTGAAGATTCATTGTTTGTAGCATCGATTATTGCAAGATTAGGAATTACGTTTCTTCTTTTTAAATAGTCTATATCGTTTTTTAATGAATTTAAAATTTCTTCCTGTCTTTTCCTTCCATCAAATACTATAACCATTTAATTTTATTCCAATCTTTCTAAGATTTTCAATTCTTTTTCTTATCAAATACTCACTTCCAATGTCTTTCCTATAGAACAGCTCTCCTTTAATGTATTTAATAGCATCATAGCAGCTTTTATGTGCTTCATAAATATCTTTTTCCTTTGCTAATATAGCTAAGGATCTTGATCCTGTTGTAAATAATTCTCCATTTTCCTCTCTTATAGATGCATAGTAAAGCCTTCTATTTTCATTATTTATCCTTTCTTCATTAACCTCTATCTTTGAATCCTTTGCAGGATTATCTGGATATCCCCTTGGTGCTAAGTAAACACAAACCGTCGAAAGCCTTTCAAATGAAGCAGCCTTTAAATTCTCTTCAATTATGCTGTAAATAATATCTATGAAGTTACTGTTCATTAAACTCAAAACATTCATTGCCTCAGGATCCCCAAATCTAACATTGTATTCAACTATCTTTGATCCTTCCTTTGTTAGCATAAACTGACCATAAAGTATTCCTTTGTATGAAATTCCAGTTTCTTTTCTTAAAGCTAAAATTGTTTCATTCATTATCCTTAAAGCTTCTTCATAATAATTCGAAGGAACAAAGGGAAGCAAATGGTTATAATAGCTAATCGAACCCATTCCTCCCGTATTAGGGCCTTTATCATCATCATAAGCTCTTTTATGGTCATGAACTAAAGGCATTGGAGAACATCTTCTACCATCTGTAAAGCATTGCAAAACGAATTCTTCACCTTCCATTCTTTCCTCCACTAAAAGCTTTCCATGGGCTTTCAATACTTTATCAGCATAATCCAACGCTTCTTCTTCATTGAAAAAATGTTCTCCAAGAACCTTTACACCTTTTCCTCCTGTAAGTCCGTCTGGCTTTATCACATAGTCATCGATTTCCTTTATTGCAGTTTTGAATTCTTCTACGCTATTAACTAATATGAATTTTGGATAGGCATTTATCCTATGCTTTTTCATGAGCAATCTTGCAAAAGATTTGCTTCCTTCTATCCTAGCAACGTTTTTGAAAGGGCTAATGCAAGGAACTTCATATCTTTCAAGATAATCAGCAATTCCATGAACAATGGGCAATTCAGGACCAGGAATTACAAAATCTACGTTATTTTCCAAAACAAAATTCTTGATTTTTTCAAAATCTGTTAAGCCTCCTATTTCTATCTTTGAAGAAATCTTTGCTATACCGGGATTTTTAAATGCCATGTAGGAAAATATTTTAACACCTTCTTCATAGAGTTTATTTGCAATTGCATGTTCTCTTCCACCTTCACCTATTACGCAAGCTTTATACATTATCTTGCTTCGATTTCCCAATACCTACTTCTTTCTTTAAGTTCCTTATTTTTCATGTCATCTGACAAAATTTGAGCTTGCTTTGTAGGATAATTTCCAGTTAAGCAACCAAGACATAGCTTGTTTTCATGGTCAATTGCTCTGATTAATCCTTCCATTGTTTGATAACAAAGCTTATCTGCACCTATTTCTTTTGCAATTTCTTCAACATTCTTATTCAATGCAATTAGCTCTCCGTGAATTGCAATATCTATTCCATAAAAGCATGGAGATATTATTGGAGGACATGTTATCCAAACTTCAACTCTTTTAGCTCCTGCCTTTCTTAGCATCTCAATAATTCTTTTCATCGTCGTTCCTCTTACAATGCTATCATCTATAAGTAAAATTTTTCTATCTTTTATCAAGGATTTAACGACGTTTAATTTAGCCTTTACATTCCTATCTCTTTCTTTCTGTGTAGGCATTATGAAAGTTCTACCTATGTATCTATTCTTAATAAGGCCTTCAACAACAGGCAAGCCTGTCATTTGAGAAATTGCTTCAGCAGCAGGCCTTGAAGTATCCGGAACTGGGACGATAATTTCTGCATCAGGCTTATAGGTTTTAGCTAATTCTTTGCCAAGATTGTATCTAACTTCATAGATTACTTTATTTTCAAAAACACTATCAGGTCTGCTAAAATATACATATTCAAACATGCAATAAGTAGGCTTTGCATCTCTTAGTTTTTTCCTTTTATAATTTCCATCTTTAACGATGAAAATTTCTCCTGGATTAATGGTTTGAAAGTTTGAAATTTCATTTACATCCAAAGCAACTGTTTCAGAGGCTATAAGGATGTTTCCATTATTATCTATTCCAAAATTTAAAGGCCTAAAACCATGCTCATCTCTAAAAGCAATAAATTCTTCATTATTTGTAAGTGCAACAACAGAATATGCACCATCTAATTTGTTAAAAATCGAATCAACAACTTTTTCAACATCACCTGTCCTTTTGTATTCATCAAAGAAAAGCTTTGCCAATACTTCTCCATCACTATTAGTTTCAAATGAATAACCTATTTCTTTTAACTCCTTCCTTATCTTAAGAAAATTTACAATATTTCCATTAAAGGCTAGTGCAATTTCAACATTTTTATCTTTAACATGTATTGGATGAGCTTCAGAAAGACTCGATGTTCCTGTTGTGGAATATCTTACATGACCAATTCCTAGGTTACTCTTTAATTTTTCGAGTCTTTCTAAGTTAAAATTATTTACAACCAATCCTAAACTTTTATCTACAATTATTTCATTTCCATTTAACACAGCAATTCCACATGCTTCCTGTCCTCGATGCTGCAAAGCTACTAAAGAATTGTATAATAAATAAGAGGCAATTTTATCTATAGTATAAGCGCCTGTAATTCCACAATTTTCTCCTAACATTTAATATAAAACTATTTTTCTACCCTTATATTTTACAAAAACCCCTCTCTTATTTACAACTTTACCTATTGTGTAAGCATTTATATTATGCTTTGCGCATATTTCAAGAATTTCCTCCTCAATAGCTTTATCAGCTATTATGCAGAATCCAATTCCACAGTTAAAAGTTTTGAACATTTCACTAATAGAGATATCTCCTGTTTTCATAATAAGCTTGAAAATTGGAGGCAATAGAGGGAATTTTTCTAAAGAAAATCCAATATCTTTGCTTTTAGAAAGTCTTAACAATTTTGTGAATCCTCCGCCAGTTATATGCGCTAAACCGTTCACTTGCAAATTCTTAGTTATCTCAAGTATACAGTTAGAATAAATTCTAGTTGGTTTAAGTAACTCTTCTCCTAGAATGCCTCCCAATTCAGGTATCTTTTCTGTCAAGCTATACTTTTCAAGTAATATTTTTCTGGCTAATGTATATCCGTTACTATGCAATCCATTACTCTCTAGACCAATGATAACATCGTTTTTCTGTATTCTTGAACCATCAACAAGGTCATCCTTTTTTAGGTGTCCAAATGTGAATCCCACAATATCGAAACCGTGTAATTTTTTGCTCCCTTTATCATCTCAGGAATCACAGCAGTTTCTCCAGCTATAACATGAACATTTGTTTGTTCTGCAGCTTTTCTAATTCCGTTAATTATTTCAGAAATCATTTTCTTATTGGGTTTTTCTATAGCTAAGTAATCCATGAACGCTACAGGTTTAGCTCCTATGCAAACCAAATCATTAACTCCCATTGCTACTACATCTTGGCCTATAGTTTCATAATAATTCATCATTTGAGCAACAAGTATTTTAGTTCCTACTCCATCAACATGAAATGCGAAGTAATCATCACCGTATTCAAGAACTCCTGCATAATGGCCTATTTGTAAAACAGGCTTAAATTCAGGTATTTTGACGTTTATACCTCCAAATGTTTGCCTATAGACTTTATGGAGCATTCTAATCTTTTCTATATCCACACCTGCTTCCTTATAGGATTTAGGTAATTTTTTCATTTGTTATCCTCTCATATGCTTCAATATACCTATTTTTAGTTTCCTCTATAAGCCATGCTGGCAAATTAGGAGGCGGTGGTATAGGCAAGCCTTTTTTTCTTGCCTCTTCTAATTTATCCCTATACCCTATTTTTATCAACCAATCTCTAACAGGCTGTTTATCATAGCTCTCTTGAATTTTACCTTCTTCATATTTATCTTTAGGCCAAAGTCTGAATTCATCGGGACCTAATGAGTCTGCGAGTAAAATGTTTCCTCTTATGTCTCTACCGAATTCAAATTTGACATCAGCAAGTATAAAGCCTGCATTTTCAGCTCTTTCATACATTCTTCTATATAAATAAATGCATGTATCCTTTAATTTCTCGTATTCATCCATACTTAACCAATTATTTTCAAGTATTTCCTTTAAATAAATTGGTCTGTCCTTTTCTTCATATTTTGTAGTAGTTTCAAAAAATGGATTAGGAAGCTTTTTTGCTAAAATAGGTTCAATGCCTATTTCAATTTCCTTTTTCATCAATCTTTCGTACAAAGAACCATAAATATAACCTCTAACGATAAATTCAAGAGGTATCATTTTTAGTTCTTTAACAACCAAGATGTTAGGCTCTATTGCTTCAAGCATGTGATTTGGATAATTTAGATATTCAAACCAGAATTTTGCAAACTTGAAAAGTATTTTACCTTTCATAGGTATTAGTGAAGGTAAAACTACATCAAAAGCAGAAATTCTATCTGTAAAAACAAAAGCAAGCTTATCACTATCAAATCTATAAATATCCTTAACTTTACCTTTTTTAATCAATTGAAGATTTTCCACTATATTCTATTATTCTTTTCAAGTAAAATCTTTTTATTTAAATGTTCAAATCTAAATTCAAGAATTGTTTCAGTGTTATAGATAAAAGTAAGTTTTTTAATTCTTATATAAAAATGAACAAATATGCTTTAGTTTCTGTAGAAGAAAAATCACCACTGCTAATAAACCTATGCAAAAAAATAAAAGAGATCGGCTATGAAATAATTGCTACAAAAGGAACAAGAAATTTTCTTTTATCAAATGATATAGAAGTTAAGGGTGTTGATGAAATTGTTGGTTTTAGAGAAGCATTGGGAGGAAAAGTAAAGACATTGCATCCTTTAATACATGAAATGATTTTAGCAAATCGAGATTCTTCAGAAGAAATGGAAAGTGTTAAGAATCTTGGATTGATTGATTATGTTTTTGTAAATTTTTACAAAATAAATATTGAAGAGCCGGATTCTTTTTTAAATTCTTTAGACATTGGAGGTAGAGCCTTAATTTCTTCAGCAATTAAAAATTCTAAGTATGTAACAGTAGCTTTCAATGAAGAAACTTACAATATAGTTTTAAAAGAAATTCAAGAACATGGTTATGTTCGTGAAGATACAAGAAGAAAGCTTGCTATAAAAGCTTTCAATTATTTAATTAACTACGAGGTTGTCGCTTACAGTTATGCTTCAGAAATTTTTTCAAATGAAATTTCCTTTGGACTCCTTTTAACTAAAGGTGAGAAGTTAAAATATGGGGAAAATCCACACCAATATGCTTTCTTATTTCAATATGATACTGACCCCAATATTAAGCTACAAATGTTACATGGCGATTATCTAACATACAACAATTATTTGGATATAGATAGTGCTATTAGATTACTTTCCGAATTTGACGAAAACGCATGCGCTATTATAAAGCACACAAATCCTTGCGGTGTAGCATGCGATTCAAATTCTATTCAATGTTTTGAAAAAGCTTATAATGCTGATCCTGTTTCAGCTTATGGAGGAATACTTGCCTTTAATTTCATGGTCGATAAGGAATTAGCTAAAGTTATTTCAAAGTATTTTTTTGATGTAATTATTGCAAAAGATTATGAAGATGAAGCATTTGAAATATTGAGCTCTAAGAAGAAGACAAGAATAATAAGATGTGAAGGTTTAGGCTCCGGTCTTTCGTATGCATTAGAATTAAGAAGCATTGTTAATGGAATTCTAATTCAATCTAGGGACGTTAAAAAATAAGTAATAAAGATTTGATTTTCGTTACAGAAAGAAAGCCTAATAAAGATGAATTAGAAGATTTAATTTTTGCTTGGAAAATTGTCAAAAGAATTTCATCCAATGGAATTGTTGTAGCTAAAAATAAAGTATCTTTAGGTATAGGGGCTGGTCAAATGAGTAGAATTGACTCTGTAAAAATTGCATTGGAAAAAAGTGGAGGAAATACGAAGAATGCGGTTCTTGCTTCTGATGGTTTCTTTCCCTTCAGAGATAGCATTGATTTATCAGCAAAATTTGGAATAACTGCAATAATTCAGCCCGGCGGGTCTATTAGAGATAAAGAAGTGATTCAAGCAGCAAATGAACACAATATTGCAATGGTGTTTACAGGTATTAGGGCATTCAGACATTGATATGAAAAAGTTCGAAAGCTACGAAGATTTCTTATCATGGCTATATAATCTAAGAAGATTTGGAATGACTTATGGCGTAGAAAACGTTAAAGTTCTTTTAAAGGAATTCAATAATCCTGAGAAAAAGCTTAAAAGTATTTTAATTACAGGAAGCGGAGGAAAAGGTTCAACTGTTGAAATCATATCTAAAATTTTGGAAAGATCAGGATATAAAACTGGAAAGTTTATTAAACCTCATCTAAATAGATACACTGAAAGAATTTCCATAAATTCTAAGGAAATTAGTAAAGAGAATGTTGTTGAAATTGCAAACGAAATATACAGTAAAATAGAAGCGATAAGAAGTAGAATAGAATATTATCCTACTTTTTTCGAGGTTACATATGTTTTATCTCTTCTTTATTTTCTTAAAGAAAATGTTGATGTTTGCGTTTATGAAGTTGGCATTGGTGGTAGATATGATGCAACAAATACACTTGATCCTTTAGTTTCAGCTTTAACAGCTGTATATCTAGAGCATACAAAAATACTTGGAAACACACTTAAAGAGATTGCATGGAACAAAGTTGGCATAGCTAGGGAAAATCGATACTTTGTTTCAGCTGATTTGCCATCAGAAGCAATGAATGTAGTATCTGAGGAATGTAAAGCTTTGAATTGCAAGCTTTTCACCGTTTCAAGCAATGATAAATCATCTATCAAGTACGAAAAGGTTCTAAGTAATTTGAAAGAAAACATTTTTAATTATTATGGGATAAAAAGGAATTTTAAGGAGGCTAAATTATCTTTGCTAGGTGAACATCAAATAGCAATGCCTCAATAGCTATAGCTGTAATTGAGCTTTTAGAAAATTATTACTTTGAAATTAACGATAATACAATTTTGGACACACTTGATAAAATAAGATGGGCCAGGAAGAATGGAAATTATCGAAAAAGATGGATTTAATTTCATTCTAGATTGTGCAAAAGATCCAACAGCGATGGAAATTCTTTGCAATTTTCTGAGACGGAATCTTAAATCAAAACCAATATCTATAGTAAGCATATCAAATGATAAAGATTATTCAAAAATGGTTAATTCTTTAATTAGCTTGACTGATAGAATATTATTTACAAAGCATAATGTCATGGGCAGAGCTATAGAGCCAAGCATTCTAATTAATTATTCAAGAAAGATTTCAAAGAATTTGAATGCAGCAATAATAGATAGTGTAGAGAATTCTATAAATCATGCAAAAAAATTTCAAAAAAGATGATTATATTTTAATTACAGGTTCTGTTTTTACTGTAGGTGAAGCTCGACGTTCCCTTTTGAACGAAGATTTTGATAGAGTTTTTGCTAGTGATCCTATACCTTAAATCTGTATGAATGTGGAAAGTTGAGGCCCTGCGTATATTGCAAAATCGCCCGGTCCAGAGAATAGAAGTAATATAGATCCAGCTAAGTATAACAAATCTAAATCCAATCCTGGAGCGTTTCCTGTTGCAACGGGTTTCTTTAATTTACTAACACTTAGAATAGTTGTTCCTAAAAAGAATATTATTAAAATTATAGCTACAATGAAATTAAGAATTCCAAGTATTACTAATATTCCGCCAAGCACTTCTATAAGGATTGTTAGATCTGTGAGTATACCTGGTAAATTTATCTGCTTCATCCAAGATTTAGTTTGTGTATAGTTTTTAATTTTAGCTATTCCATGAGGTACTAGAGATATACCGAATATTAAGCGAAATATCAATAGACCAAAAGATGTTAAGAGAGGATCCATACAATTTTTTGTATGACGAGAGAAATTTAAGATTAAATTTAATTAAGCTTAATCAGTTTAATTTACATATTTATATATAAATATTTAAATGAATATATTGCTTATGAGAAAACATCTTTATTTGTACAATATTTATATATACTATGCACTTACTTAATCCTAACTTTGCAGTATTTAAGATTAGCACTAAGTATGGTTTTAATTCTTATAAAATTTTAATTGAAGAAGTTGAAGAGAAATTAGCTAACGAGATTATAAGTCAGATTAAGAATATAGGTATAAATTTTGAAATATCTAAATCAAGTAATGATTACATAAATATTGAGATATATCTTAAATCTGAAGAAGAATATAGTAAATTTCAAAATTTAAAATCTTTTGCTATATTGGATGATGCAAGTAAATGTTTGATCAATTATCTATCTACCCCTTCATATATTAAAATAGGTTCTAGACTCTTTGATTTTTTCAAAAAAGAGTTACATAATGGGGATACTTAATGTTACTCCTGATTCTTTTTATGACGGTGGAAGATATTTTAACTTTGATTCAGCATTGAATCGATCATTTAAAATCATAGAAGAAAATGCTGACATTATCGATGTTGGGGGTCAATCTACAAGGCCAGGCTCAATCAGGATTTCTGAAGAAGAAGAAATAAGAAGAGTTATTCCTGTGATAAAAGAAATAAGGAAAAAAAGTGATATACCTATATCGATTGATACATACTATTCAAGAGTAGCTGAAGAAGCGATATCTGCAGGTGCTGATTTAATAAATGATATATCCGGTCTTATCGCAGATTTAAGAATGCCAGAAATATGTTTGAAATATAATGTACCCATCGTACTCATGCATATAAGAGGAAATCCAAGCATAATGCAAAAAAACATTCATTATAACAATGTAGTAGTAGATATTCTAAGGTCTTTAAGGAGAAAAATTATTTATGCTAAGGAAAAAGGTCTAAGTGAGAAACAATTATTGATAGATCCAGGGCTTGGCTTTGGGAAACATTTTGAGGAAAACATAGAAATAATAAGACATTTGGATGTTTTTAAATGCTTAGGTTTGCCTATTTTAGTTGGACATTCAAGAAAATCTTTTGTAGGAAAAATAATAGGAAACTTACCTGTTGAAGAAAGGCTTGAGGCATCTTTAGCCATGCTCGCTTACATGATAATTAAAGGCGCTAATATAATTAGAGTTCATGACGTAAAGGAATCTGTCAGAGTTAGAGAAGTTATTGACAAACTATTGTATTTTAATTAATCTTTTTTCACTAACTAGGATATCAACTTTCATTCCTTTATTATTAATTTCTTCAATTATTTGAAAGTCAAATACTATGCCAATTTTTAAAGCCCTCTTTAAATTAGAAGAGAAGTTATCATAATATCCAAATCCATAACCTAGTCTGTATCCTTTAAGGTCAAAAGCAATAGCTGGTATTAATGCAACATCTATTTTTTCTGGTTCAACGATTTCATTTGAATTAGGGGCTGGTATTCCGTGCGGATCATGGATGAAATCATTCCAATTTTTAACTTTAATACATATTAAATTTCTTTCTTTCTTCAAACTATAAGGTAAGCATACTGTTTTATTTAGACTAACAGACTTAAGGAATGGTAGTATGTTAACTTCATTTTTAATTGGATAGTAACCAAGTATGCAATTTGCCTCATTTATCTCATTTATTTTTTTCAAATTATCTATCACGAAGTTGCTAAGCTTATTAACTTCATTCTTATTCATAGAAACCCTTTTTTCTAAAATTGTTTTCCTTATATTGGATAAAGAGTTATACATTCAATAATTTAAAACTATTTTAAATTATTAAGAATAAAATAGTTTCATGGACTGGCATTTAAAGATCTGGTTTAAGAATGATGAATATAATTCATTGGTTAAAATTTATAAGTCTGAATTTATTGAATTTCTTAAATTTGACGTTCTAGAAAAAATATATATAAATTACATTATAACGACAAGCTTAACTGAACAGGAATTGATAAAAATCACTGAAGATTTTTTTGTAGATAAACTATTGGAAGATTATGAAATATCATCTTTTGAAAACTTTTCAATACCGAGTAAGTTAAATATAAACAACGCGTATATTTTTCATATAGTATTTAGGAAAGAAGTGTTGAATCCAAATGACCAAATAATTCTTAGAGCATTAAATTCTGTTTATGGAAACAAATTTGAAGATCTAAGATCTTTCTATTCTTATGTTTTTTCAAAGAAGATCTCTAAAGAAAAGTTGGTTGATGCAGCTAGCAGGCTTATATCAAATAAGCTTTTGCATGAAATAGTAATTGAAGAGCGCTAAAATGATTGTAAATTATTTTCCTGTTTACGATTTTTCAGAAAAAGAATTAATCGAACTGAATGAAAATTTATCTTTAGCATTAAACATAAGCGAGTTAATAGCTATAAAGAATTATTATAGATCAGAAAAAGAAAAGCTTCTGATGTCGAACTTCATACATTTTCACAGCTTTGGTCAGAGCACTGTTATCATAAAACCTTTAAATCCAAGATCGTATTTAACAATGAAGAAATAGACGGCCTTTTCAAAAGCTACATTGAAAAAGCTACAAAAGAATTGAACAAAGAGTGGTGTTTAAAAGTTTTCGAAGATAATGCTGGAATAATAGAATTTGATGAAGAATATGCGATTGCAGTGAAAGTTGAAACTCACAATCATCCTACAGCGCTGGATCCATTCAGTGGAGCTCATACAGGTGTAGGAGGTATATATAGAGATATAATAGGAGTTGGAGCAAGGCCGATTGCAACTATGGACTATCTTTTTTTCGCATATCCTACACTTGATTATAATAATTTACCACCTGATGCATATCACCCTAAAATTATGTTGAAGAGAGTTGTTGCAGGTATTGCTGATTATGGCAATAAGGTTGGTATACCTACTGTCAATGGCTGTGTTCAGTTCCATAATAGTTACCTAAGGAATCCGTTGGTCTTTGTAGGTTCTGTTGGAATACTTCCCAAAAATAAATACGTGCGAAACCCTAAGCCAGGTCATAAAATATTGCTTGTCGGAGGAAAAACAGGCAGGGATGGAATTAAAGGTGCATCTTTTGCATCAATTTCGATAACAAAAACAACAGGTGTAAAATACTATGCAGCTGTTCAGATTGGAAATCCGATAGAAGAAAAGAAAATAATTGAAGGTATAATAAGAGCTAGAGACCATCCAAAAGGACCTTTGTATTCTTTAGTTACAGACCTAGGCGGAGGTGGATTGGCCGTAGCTGTTTGTGAATCTTTCCGAAACTTAGGGGCTGAAATTAGTTTAGATAAGATACCTTTAAAGCATTTAGATATGGATCCATGGGAAATTTGGATCTCCGAATCTCAGGAAAGAATGCTTCTTGCAGTGCCTGAAGAAAACCTTGAAGAAATTAAAAGGATCTTTGATGAGGAAGATTGTGAAGCTACTGTAATAGGAGAAGTAAATGATAGCAAAAGAGTTGTTATTAAACAAGGTGAAAGTGTTGTAGGAAACTTATCTTTAGATTTTCTATTTTCAAACCCTCCTAAATTAACTTTAAATGCTTTTCTCGCAAGCAACAATCAAAATTTATCAATAAATGAACAAAAATTAATCAAATTGGATTATAATCAAGTTTTATTATCTTTAACTTCAGATCCTAACATTGCAAGTAAAGAATGGATAATAAGGCAATACGACCATGAAGTGGGAGCAAGAACAATTATAAAGCCTTTACAAGGATTGAATTTAGATGCACCAGGTGATGCTGCAGTTTTAAAGCCACTTTACCATTCATGGAAGGGAATTGTTATATCCAATGGTGGAAATCCGAATTATTCTATCGATCCATATCGAATGGCTCTTTCAGCTATTGATGAAGCAATACGTAATAATGTTTCATGCGGTGGAAGGAGAATAGCACTATTGGACAATTTTAGTTGGGGTAATCCGATGATAAAAGAAGAGCTCGCGAAGTTAGTTTTAGCTTGCAAAGCATGCTACGATGGTGCAAAAGGATATGATGCTCCGTTTATATCTGGTAAAGATAGTTTATACAATGAATATATTGAAGGCAATGAAAGGCATGAAATCGTTCCTACTTTAATGATTACAGCAATAGGTATTATTCCTGATGTAAGAAAATCTGTTACAATGGATTTCAAAAGAAGTGGAAATTACGTGTATATTCTTGGATTTACATCTGATGAACTAGGAGGATCCTTATTTTATAGAAAATTTGGTATTGATGGCGGTGAAGTTCCAAATGTAAATCCAGAGAGGGCTAAGATAATATATGAAAAGGTAATAAAAGCTATTGATAGGGGGTTGGTTAAATCATGCCATGATTGTTCTGAAGGCGGATTATCTGTTGCAATCGCTGAGATGTGCATAGGAGGCAATTGTGGAGTAGAAATTGATCTATCAAAGGTACCGACGAATCTAAATAAACCTTATAAAATCCTCTTTTCCGAATCTAACTCTAGGTTAATTGTAGAGGTTGCACAAGGTTATGAAAAGGAATTCGAATTCGCTATTCGTGGCATACCTTTTGCAAAAATAGGGTATGTAACTAGCGAAAAAAGATTAGTCTTTAGCATGGAGGATGAAAAAATAATTGACCTAGAGCTAAGCGATATAATAAAAGCCTATAAAACCAGCATCGTTTAACATGAGACCTAAATGTCTCGTTTTAAGGGCTGCTGGAACAAACTGCGATTTAGAAACTGCAGAAGCTATAAAAATTGCTGGGGGCGATCCTGAAATATTACATATAAACGTGCTAATTAAAGGTGAAAAAAAGTTGGATGATTATCAAATGCTTGTAATTCCTGGTGGTTTTTCATATGCAGATTCTATAAGCGCTGGCAAGATTCTTAGCAATATACTTAAAAATAATCTTAAACATCAATTGAAAAAATTCATAGATGAGGGTAAGCCTGTTCTTGGTGTGTGCAATGGCTTTCAAGCTTTGATCAAATCTGGCTTTTTACCTTTTTCAAATGAAGTTAATCAAAGTGCTTCTTTAATAATTAACAAAAATGGGCTTTTTATAGACACATGGGTTTATTTAAAAATAAATCCAAAATCAATATGTTTACTTACGAAGAATTCTCCTAATGTTATATACTTGCCTATAAACCATGGCGAAGGCAGATTCGTTTGTAATAAAAAGAATTAGAAAAAATCTTTGAATCAAATCAGGTAGTTTATCTGTATTCTTCCATTAATGGTATTGTGGATGAAGCATATAACCCGAATGGTTCAGTAATGAATATAGCTGCGATAACTAATGAATACGGCAATGTATTTGGTATAATGCCGCATCCTGAAAAATTTGTTATTAAATACCAGCATCCCAATTGGACTAGATTTCCAAATTTAAAGGAAGAAGGTGATGGTCTTTTTATTTATTCCAACGCTGTAAAATTAGCCAAAAAATTCTGTTGATAAAAATTATAAATCAATGAATCCAAGTCTTATAATTTTTCCAATTATACGAACTATAAAAGGAGAGAAAAAAGAAAAAGCTTAAATTATAACAAAAAGATGATATTTTACTTTTATGTCAGGTCATAATCTAGATGATCTCATCAACAAATTAATGCAAAGGTCAAAAATATTTAAAAATCCTGATTCATTAAGACCTGATTACATTCCAGATGAACTTCCACATAGGGATAAAGAAATTTATAAGCTTGCTGAAGTTTTATTCTTACCTATTCTAAAGGGTATGAGGCCTTCAAATGTTTTTATTTATGGTTATCCTGGTACAGGTAAAACAGCTACAACAAAGCATGTATTAAAATTCATGAAGGAAAAATTATCCCATCAATCCCCTATTTCTGTTAATAGTATTATAATAAATTGTAAAATCGATGATACTAATTATCGTGTACTTAAAGTTTTAAATGAGTATTACAATTTGAAAACGCCTCATACAGGTATAGCTGTTGCTGAGCTTTACCAAAGAATAGTTAGAGAAATGAAAAGAAAATCTGAAGCTTTGATAATCGTTCTAGATGAAATAGACCATTTAGTTAAAAAAAGCGGCGATGAAATACTTTATAAATTAACAAGAATAAATTCTGAAGAGATTTCCACAAAGGTCTCATTAATAGGTATAACGAACGACCTCCACTTTAAAGAATACTTGGATCCTAGAGTGAGAAGCAGTCTTAGTGAAGAGGAATTAGTCTTCACACCTTACACAGCTGAACAATTAAAGGATATACTTACAGCAAGAGCAAAAATTGCTCTTTATGAAGGAAGCTTCGATGAAGGCGTAATTAATTTATGCGCCTCTATAGCAGCAAAAGAAAAAGGCGATGTTAGAAGAGCATTGGATCTTTTAAGAATAGCTGGTGAAATAGCGGAAAGAAATAATTTAACAAAAATAACAGAAGATGAAGTTAAAGTTGCGTTATCGATTATGGAAAGAGACAAAATATATGAAATAATAAATTCATTACCTCTCCATTCAAAGCTTGTTTTATTTTCGATCTATTCACTACAAATGAAGGAAAAAAGAGATTGCATAACTGGTGAAGTATATGAAGAATATGTTAAATTCTGTAAAGATTTAAATTATGATCCCTTAACTGCAAGACGTGTAAGTGATATTATAAATGAACTTGAGATGGGAGGGTTAATCAGAGCTAATTTAACAAGTAAGGGAAGGTATGGCAGAACAAAATATATTTCTTTAAGAATAACTATGAATGAAATAGAGAATACTCTAAAAACAGATGAAAGGTTTGCAAAATTGATATATGAAATTAGTAGTTGGCATAGATGATGGCGGATTTATACCTTTACTAAAATTTTCAAAGCATAAACCTCGAATTCCACTCGTAGCAGTTTATTATAAAAATTATAGAATTATCGATGTAATATTCAGAAGTATAAAAATAGACGGTTTAGACGGAACAAATAAATTATTATCTATTATAAATAGAAAAAGACCAGATTTAATTCTATCTCAAGGTGTTACGTTTGGAGGATTTAACATTATTGATTTCGTCGAAGTAAATAAATTAACAGGAATACCTGTTATTGTTATATTGGATAGATTGCCAAACTTTGAGCGTATTTTCACTGCAATAAATAAGCACTTTAAAGATGCAAATAAAAGAATAACAATCATAAAAAAGCTTCCAAAAATTATAAAATTTAAAGACATTTATTATGAAAATATCGGTATTGAACCACTTAAAGCTGAAAAAATTATAGGAAATTTAACTATTTTTGGAAAGATTCCTGAACCGATAAGATTAGCACATCTAATTTGTAGAAGTATTTTTAATTTAAATAAAATTTTAGAATTAGAATATCAGTCTTTTAAAATCAAAATTTGAAGCGTTTATAATATAAACAGAGCAACTTTCTTCATGGATTTTTATCCAATTTGAATTGCTTAATACAAAACAATTTTTATAATAGTTATGAATAGTAATATTGTAATGTCCACAAGCAAAAACATCAATAGGTTCTTCAATTATGAATGGATCGAAGCCTATTGGCAATAAGCCTTTTATATTCAAATTTGGGATTAATTCTCGTTTTTTAATAACTTTGAAGATTGCTTTTACCAATGCATCTTTTTTATCATATTTAATCAACAAATTTCTATAGAGATTTTCGAAATAAAATCCATGTGTAGCTAAAATGTTTAAATTTTCAATCTTTAAAAATGAAGGGTCGTCTACAATTCTTATATTTTCTAATTTCAATAAAGGATCAACAAGTTCTCTATCAAATCCCAGAAAAGGTATCAAAGGCAACTGCGCATCTCTTTCACCGGGTAGAACATATATTGTTATGTTCTTGTTTATTTTTGTTAAAAGATTCGCCAGATTCTCATATTGAAATTTAATATCGGAATTGTTATTTGTACTATTTAATAGATTCAAGTCTATTCCTTCAACTAAATCTCCTGTTATGATTAATGCTCGTATATTTTTTGAGATTTCTTCATATTCTGGAATTTTCCCATTCAGAAAATCTATGAAATTCAAAAAACTCTCCTCCGAAAATTTTTCGTTTCCCATCCTTATATCTGATATGAATACGATGTAACCATTACCATTCCGCTTATTCCTATTCCATTCAAGGTCAGTTTCATAAAAATGATTTGCTTTGATATAATAAGAGCCATCTTTTTTCTTCACTAATTCGCCTTCTATTATTACAACGTCACCTATTTCCAAATTTTCAGTTATTTCTACAAGACGTCTATTCTTTCCAGGAACTATAACTATAAAATTACTATAATTATCCTGAAATTCTAAAATAAATGATTCGAATTTACCTTCTCTTTTGTTTGTAAGTAAACCAGTTATTCTTACATTTGATTTATCCAAAACTTTATCTACCATTGAACTTTCAAGATTAGCTCTAACAGAGTTTACTCTTTCTATAACCTTTTTCATTTTTTCGAATCTATCATGTAAAAAGCCCAAATAGCCAGTCGTAGCATCGATATTTTCTAGATTTATTTTTCTTGAAGCGCTTTTTGTTACCTGTTTATCTTCAGATACATAGTACTTTGAAATCACTTTTTCACATATCTTTTTAATGGCATCTTTTGTAACAAGACCTTGTGTTTGATCTATCAAACTGAATATTAAATCAAGGTTTTTCTCTATTTGGCTATAATTATGATAAAAAATAATAATTCATCAATAGCATCCTTCGTAATGAATAATTTCTTCTCCTTGATCCTCCTTATTATTTCTTCTTCATTACTCAAATTTTTCTTTAAAAATAATATTAGACCAGGTAAAGATTAAATTTAATAAAATTTCATCGTTAGAAATTATTTTTTCTTTTTCTTCTATTTTTAATTCCAATGAATTCAAAAGTTCAATTAATTCGCTTTTTTTAAGAATAGTAGGATCATATACATTGGAATATTTTTCGAATAGTTTTCTTGCTATACTATTTATACTTTCCAATTTATCCAATTATATTCTAATTTATTCTTAGATAAATTTTCTCTAAACCATTCTATACCTTCAACAATGGCACTTACCATCTCTAAATTTGTGAAAACAGGTATGTTGAGTTCAACAGATTTTCTTCTAATTATATAGTCATCTTCCAATACTTCTGCATACTTATATAAAGTAAAAGCACTCGGAATATTTATTACCATGTCAAGCACTCTATTTTTAAGATAGTCTAGAATATTAGGCTTCCTTTCAGGCTCTTTAACTTTGTACAAAACTATTATTCCATCAATACCTTCTTTCTTTAAGAACTCAGCAGTATGCTCTGTAGCAAATATCTTATAACCTAGATTTTTTAGTTTATAGATTAGCGGTAATATTTTAGATTTCAATTCTACTCCTCCAACTGATATGAATACGTTTCCTCCTTCGAAAGGAATTTTATAACCTGCAGCTATGAGCGATTTTAAAAATGCTTCATGAAATGTATCTCCAAAACAAGCAACTTCACCAGTGGATTGCATCTCAACACCCAATATTGGATCTGCATCATCAACTTGCATGAAGGAAAATTGAGCAACTTTTACAGCAAATTTTGCTCTTGGATTTTTAAAAATGTTTTCAGGCAATTTGCCTTTAAGAATAACTTCAGCCGCCGAATCAACTAAATTAACCTTATTTGTTTTAGAAACAAATGGCATCGATCTAGACGCCCTTAAATTGCATTCAATTACATATACATCGTTATCTTTTACCAAAAATTGTACATTGAATAAACCCTTTATCCTTAAAGCCTTTGCAATCTTATTCGTAATATCTATTATTTTATCTTCAACCGATTTATTTAATCTTAGAGGTGGAATAACTAACGTAGCATCTCCTGAATGAAGACCAGCATATTCTAGATGCTCAATAATAGCTCCTATAAATGTATTCTCACCATCGGAAACTGCATCAACTTCAACTTCTAATGCTTCTCTAATAAATTTGCTAACGACAACAGGATATTCTTTACTAACTTTCGCTGCTTCTGTTAAGTACTGCTTAAGCTGAGAAGGAATCCAAACAACTTTCATTGCTGAACCACTTAAGACGTAAGAAGGTCTTACTAATAAAGGATATCCTACTTCTAAACCGAAATCATATATGTCTTGAAGATTTGTAAAAGCTTTCCATTTAGGCTGCTTTATTCCAAGTTCATCTAACATTTTACTAAACTTTTCTCTATCTTCTGCACTATCAATGCTCTTGGGATCTGTACCTAAAATTTTTACACCATATTTTGCTAGCTTAGGAGTAACATTATTAGCGATTTGTCCACCAACACTAGTTACAATACCAATAGGATTCTCCTTTTCATATATATCAAGAATTCTTTCAACTGTTAATTCTTCAAAGTACAGCTTATCGCTCATATCATAATCTGTTGAAACTGTTTCTGGATTGCAGTTAATTACAATCGTTTCTTCTATTCCTTTTTCTTTCAATGCCCAAACCATATTCATTGTACCCCAGTCAAACTCTACGGAGCTACCAATTCTATACGGTCCTGCACCCAAAACTATTACTTTTTCTTTTTTGTTTTGAGGTCTATATCATCTGTTTCTCCGTTATACGTTAAATACAAATAATTAGTTTTAGAAGGCCATTCAGCAGCCAATGTATCAATTTGCTTTATAACTGGTATAATATTTTTCCTTTTCTGAATTCTCGTATAAATTCTTCTTCAACATTTAGACATTTAGCAATTTGTTTATCAGAAAAGCCAAACTTTTTAGCCCGCCTAATTTTCTCTTCTAACACTTCAGGCTTTTCTTTTTCAACATTTAAATTTTTTAGTTCTTCTTCAATTTTGATAATGTTTTCTATTTTTCTAAGATACCATTCATCAATGCAAGTTAAATTCTCTATATATTTTATGTCAATTCCTTTCTTTATTGCCTTAACTACATAAAAAAGGATTTCATCTGTTGGATTTTTTAGATTCTCTATAATTTTATCTATATTATCATCAGAATCATCATAATTTGCAACCAATCCGTCTTTACCAATATCAAGCATTCTGATTGCTTTTTGTATCGCTTCCTCGAAATTTCTTCCAATTGCCATCACTTCACCTACCGATTTCATTTGTGTTCTTAACCTTCTATCAGCTCTTGTAAATTTACTGAAATCCCACCTCGGCATTTTTATAACGACATAATCTAAAGCTGGTTCAAAGGCAGCTGTTGTTAACTTAGTGACTTTATTTATTAATTCATCTAAAGTATATCCTATTGCAAGCTTTGCAGCCATATAAGCCAATGGATAACCTGTTGCTTTTGATGCAAGCGCCGAAGATCTTGACATCCTTGGATTTACTTCAATAATATAATAATTGCCCGTTGTAGGATCTAAAGCAAATTGAACATTACATTCTCCAACAACTCCTATAGTGTTGGCAACATCGATAGAAGCTTTTCTCAATTTATGATATTCTTCATTGTTTAAAGTTTGACTAGGAGCGATTACAATATTATCTCCTGTATGTACCCTCATTGCAAGTATATTTTCCATGTTACAGACTGTTATTGAGTTACCTTTGTAATCTCTCATGACCTCATACTCTATTTGTTTCAATGTTCCAAGATACTCTTCAATTAATACTTCTTTTATTAGGCTATGTGCTAAGCCCCTATCTACAATTTCTTCTAATTGCTGTTCATTATATGCAATTCCTCCTCCTTTTCCTCCTAAGGTAAATGCTACACGAATCATTACAGGATATTTTAATTCGTTAGCAATTCTTTTAGCTTCTTCAACAGAATATGCAGGTGCGCTCCTTGCAACAGGGAGATTAGCTTTAATCATAGTATCTCTAAACTTCTTTCTATCACTAGCTGTTTCAATTGTTTCTACAGAAGTTCCTAAAACTTTAACACCGTATTCTTCTAATATTCCAAGTTTAGCTAGAGTTGTTCCACAATTTAAAGCTGTTTGGCCTCCAAATGTAAGAATAATACCATCGGGCCTTTCTTTTTCTATAACAGATTTAACAAATTCAGGAGTAACAGGTAGAAAATAAACTTTATCAGCCATTCTTTCATCTGTCTGTATTGTGGCAATATTCGGATTTACAAGAACTGTATAAATTCCTTCTTCTCTTAACGCTTTAAGGCATTGACTCCCCGAATAATCAAATTCACCTGCTTCACCAATTTTTATTGCACCACTTCCAAGAACGACTACTTTTTTGATATTACTCAATTTAGGCATAAATAGATCTACCTCTTTCAATCATTCTAACGAAGTAATCAAAAACAAATGTTGTATCATAAGGCCCTGGTGTAGCTTCAGGATGAAATTGTACAGTTATTATTGGCTTTTTGTAATGAGCCAATCCTTCAATAGTTTTATCATCAGCATTTATCCACCATACCTTTAACCCAGTTTCATTGAGGGAATTTAAATCTACAGCATATCCGTGATTTTGGCTAGTAACATATGTTAGTCCATCACCTAAAAATATAGCCGGTTTATTTTGGCCACGATGTCCGTATTTCATTTTAAAGGTGTCTCCACCTAGCGAAATTGCAACTAATTGGTTACCTAAACAAATTCCAAGTAAAGGTAAATTGTATTCAATTAAGTCGTTTATCAATTTTATAGTTTCATTAAACTTTTTTGGATTTCCTGGTCCATTACTAAGTACCACTCCTTTTGGATCATATTCTAAAACTTTCTCAACATTAACATTATGGGGAAATCTTATAACTTTGAATTCTCTTTTAAGAAGATTTCTTATAATGTTGTTTTTTACTCCACAATCTATTAAGGCTATTGTAGGTCCTTCGTTTTCATACACAATGGGTTCACTTAATTCAATTTGGTTTGCATAATTTATTTCATCATATTTATTAGAGCTTTTTAGTTCGCTCAACAATTCATCGATATCAGGTTTATCATAATAGAAATCTAGCAAACCCATCATTACTCCTTTATCTCTTAATCTTTTTGTCAATTCCCTAGTATCGATACCTTCAATTCCAGGTATTCCTTCCTCAAGCATCCAATCATGTAAGCTTCTTACAGATGTAGGATGACTTGGATATTTGCAGAGTTCAGAAACAACCAATCCAGAAACCTGTATCTTTTCTGACTCAAAAAATAGGGGTATCCCCCATTTGTCCTTTATATTACTAGGCACACCATAGTTTCCAATTAAAGGATATGTGAAGTTCAAAATTTGACCTTTATAAGAAGGATCTGTAAGAGATTCATTATAGCCTACCATTCCAGTATTAAATACTACCTCACCAATTACCTTTCTTGGAAAACCAAAGGGAGAACCAATAAAGAAGGAACCATCCTCGAGAAGAAGAATAGCCTTTAAGTCCTTATCGTTTTTAATTTGCATTAAATCTTAGCTTTTTTTAAAGATTATAATATTTAAATTTTTGGTTCTATATGAAACAAAAATATTCTAATGATGTTCTTTAAAACAAGTCTCTAAAACGATCCTCAACCAAATTCACTTATATTTATCAAAAAATATAGTGTTGGATGAAATAATAAGAATATTAATGCTTTTTCCATGTAGAAATGACCTTAACTGAAATTCCATATTTAATTGCAGATAGCTTAACCAATTGCTAAAGGATAACAGATCATTCTATACTATATTGAATTTCTTGAATAGATGTTTAACTTATAAATTTATCTTATTATTTAATTTAGCCTTATCTCCAATCTCCTTTTTAGTTTTGATCTAAATATTTTCTGATGTGTTCATCTAAAGGAGGATATTTCCTCTTATATTTAAAAAAATAAGATGAAGTTATATTTCTTATTGAGGCATCCACAAGATATGAAGCTTCATTATCTTCAAAATAATCCCATCCATTATGATGTTTGTATTTAAAAGGGTTAACCCAACTTATATCAAAATTATCTATTTCGTTTAAATTAATACAAATACAAGCCGTGAATAGTTTTCGATGCAAGCTAAGCGGAGCGGTAAAAATTCTCTTCAAATCCATTTTATTCTCAACTCTAACTTGACCAAATCCAAGATTTCTTTGAAAAATTTCATCAGTCACTTTTCTACTAATAAATTCAACAATTCTATATGCAATGTCTAAAGGATGGTATTTTTTATAATTTTCAAAAGGAATGGCTTTTTCGTTAATATGAACATGGCACCCTTCACCAGACCATTTTACGATTATCGATTTTTCAACCTTGTATTTATTCAAAATAGAAATTATTTCTTTTACAATTTCTATTGTTTTTCTCCAATTAGCTATTGAACTATCTACATCAAAAGTTGGTGTGCAAGCAATAATATTACTTGCTTCTTCTACATCTTTTAAACTTTGAATTTTTTTGTATAAATTGGCACTTGCATATACGCTTCTTGTCACTCCTATACAATTTTCTTGAAGAATATTTTCAATACTATTACCTTCAATATTTAAGGGAACTTTAGAATTTTTAAAATATCTTCTTAGTATTAGTTTATCTTTTTGACAGTGTAAAGCAATCCAGCGACTTTTACAAAACTTACTAATGTTTTCTCGTACTTCATATTTATCATAATATTTCTTTATTTGATTTTCAATTTCCAATTATAATTCTTTTTCTCTCTCTTTTTGTACTTCTAAAACTTTTCTTTTAACGCTTTGGGGTAAAGCATAATCTTCTTTCCTCTCTTCAGCTTGACCTATTATTACAATTCCCACATTATCTATTATTTCAAATTGCTGCATGTATAAACTATGTTCAGTTTGTCTCATTTTCTCAATTATTAAATATCTGTTTATTCTACCTTCTCTCATCAACCTTCTAAATCTTATTATGCCGTCAGCAATATGTTCTGCTCCAAATCCGAAAGCTTCAGAAGTAGTGATTGCATATTGTGAAGTAGCGTAAGTTGTAAAATCCCATTTGGAGAGAACCTTCTTTAAAAAATAAGTAAACCTTCTTGACATTGCTGGTTTATCAAGCCAAAAAGCTGACAAAGAGTCAATTACGAGCCTTCCTCTTCCATAACCAATTTTCTTTTTAGCATCAATTACTTTACTGACGAGTTCATCCAAATCTAAAGATTTCAAAGTCCATTCTTTTTCTCCACCTAGTAAAGCATCGATTATTATTAACTTATTTTCTTGCATTGCCTTTTTAAAATCAAAGTTGAACTGAGATGCTTGAACGATTATTGATTCCTCACTCTCTTCAGTCGTTACATAAATACATTTATCATTTTCCTTTATACCCTGCGCAATAAAATGAATACAAGCGATTGTTTTTCCTGTTCCAGGTTCACCTGTAAGAGCAACTAAAAACCCCCTAGGTATTCCACCAAGTAAAAGTTTATCAAGATCAGGTATTCCTGTTGATAATCTTTCTATCTTAACAGAATTCATGTAATGTTTATGTTGTTATAGTACGTATGTATCCCTAAAAATCTTCCTAAAAAGTCTCCAAAAAGATATGATGCTAAAGCTGTTGCAAGAATTAGAGCTGTATTTTGTAGAAATTCTCCTATAAATTTTCTTTCAAAAACTACAGATGAATAAAATGTAAAATAGCTTGTTAAAATTACTGCTACGATAATAGAAGCAATAAATGCGATTATCATAATTTCAGTAAGAAAATAGGGAGTAGCTAAAAGTGCAGCAGCTCCTAAGTAAGAGATTCCTGTTGATATTGCAGATGTTGAAGGTTTCATTCCCATTGTTTGCTTTGCTTGAATGTAAGCTGCTGAACCCATCGCAATAGATGCCGATACTCCAACCACTAGTCCTGCTACTCCTGCTATTATCGTAGAGCTTGTTACACCTAAAAACCCTGCATGTACACCGCTTATTTCAACTATTGCATCTGCAAGTCCAAGAACCACGAAACCAAAGTATTTTACAAAGCTACTCTCCAATTGGCTCAATAAATTCCTTTCATGACTCTTTTCATCTTCAAGTATAGCTTTCAGTCTCTCCTTTTTTTCTTCAGATATATAATTTAAAAGCTTTTCATACTCTTTAATTACCTTTTCTTCATGTCTTTCTAAGTATTTAAGACTAAAAGTTATACCAAAGAAAAATTTAAGCAAAAGAACAACGTATAGTGTAAATTTACTTATTTTAGGTTCATAATTTTCACTTAAGAATTCTTTCCAAAACAAATAATGAGTGTGTTCCTGTTTTGACATTCTCTCAAGAATTTCCCTCTTTTCTAGATTCTTTTCTCGTTTAGCTAAGCTTGAGTAAATAACATAATCTTGATATTCATCATCGCAATATTTCTTGTACTCTTCAGTTCTTGATGCAAGCATATTAATGATATATATTAAACATCCCAATATTAAAGATTTTTGCTTTATTTAATAAATAATAAAAATTTTATTTAAAATATAAATATTATACTATTAAAATTAACTTTAAATAAGATATAAACTTATTATTAAAAAATTTATCTTATAAAAATAAAATATAAATAATTTATAACATGCGGGGGGTGGGATTTGAACCCACGCAGCGCTAACGCACAAGGGTCTGAACCTTGCCCCTTTGACCTGGCTCGGGAACCCCCGCAACATATTTGTATATACTCAATGTTTCAATATAATTTTATGATAAAAATTGAAGTTTTAGATTTTAAAGACATAGAGGAAGTGTCAAAGCTAGCAATTTTATTTTTAACAGAGCCCAATGTAAGTGATAATTCAATTATAAATTCAGAAGAAAATAGAAAATATTGGATTGAAATAGCTGGAAATATTTTAGCTAGAGATAGAAGATCCATAATAGTAGCAAAAGAAGATAATAAAATTGTTGGATATGCTATGTTTAATTTAGATGCGTCAAAACCTTTTAAAGTAAAGAAAAAATGGTGTTACATAAGCGATATTTATGTTCTTCCATCATATCGTAACAAAGGTGTTGGTTCATTGTTGATAAAAAGAATAGAAGAAATGGCTAAAAATGAAGGAGTTAACGCAATAAGATTGATAGTTTGGGGTGAAAACTATATAGGTATAAGGTTTTATAAAAAACTAAATTTCAGAAATGTAGGATTTTTGATGGAGAAGAGCGTAGATTAGTTATATTGTACAAAAGTATTTAGGTTTATCTATTAAGTTTATTAATTTCATATTCATAGATTGTTTATGCCAGCAAAGTATTCGCCTTTCGAAGGAGCCTTAAAACAATTCGAAAAAGCCGCAAATGCATTAAAACTTGAACCACATATAGCTGACATATTGAAAAAGCATCAAAAGGTAATAACAGTTAATATTCCTGTTAAAATGGATGATGGTTCTGTAAAAGTTTTTACAGGATATAGAGCTCAACATAACAATTTCAGAGGCCCATATAAAGGTGGCATAAGATATCATCCAGATGTAAACTTAGATGAAGTCTTAGCATTATCTATGTGGATGACTTGGAAGTGTGCAGTTGTTGATATTCCTTTTGGCGGAGGTAAAGGTGGTATTTCATGCCCTGTAAAATATATGTCAGTTGCCGAAAAAGAAAGAATGACAAGAAAATATGTTCAGATGATAGCAAAGGATATAGGACCAGAATTAGATATACCTGCTCCAGATGTTTATACAGATTCTCAAACAATGGCTTGGATCTTTGATGAATATTCAAAAATAGTTGGATATCCTGCTTACGGTGTAGTTACAGGAAAACCAATTGAATTAGGTGGATCCTTAGGTAGAACACAAGCTACTGGTTATGGAGTAGCTGCATGTGTAAGAGAAGCAGTTAAACTTTTTAATAAAGATATAAAGGAAACAACGGTCGCAATTCAAGGTTTTGGCAATGTCGCATACTACGCAGCTGAAAAGCTTTATAAATGGGGTGCAAAGGTTGTCGCTATAAGTGATTCTCAAGGTGGAATTTATGATAAAGAAGGATTTGATCCAATAGATGTTATGGAATATAAGCAAAAGACTGGAACTGTTGTTGGGTATAAAGAAGTTAAAAAGATTTCCAATGAGGCATTGCTAATATCTGAATGTGATGTTCTTGTACCTGCAGCTTTAGAAGATCAAATTACATCAACCAATGCTCCTCAAGTAAAGGCAAAGATAATAGTTGAAGGAGCCAACGGACCTACTACTCCTGAAGCTGACGAAATTCTTTTTAAAAAGGGAGTTTATATTGTTCCAGATATTTTAGCAAACGCGGGCGGAGTAACAGTTAGTTATTTTGAATGGGTTCAAAACTTCCAGAAGTTTCAATGGGATGAGCAGACTGTTTTAAATAGAATGGAAGAGAAGTTGGTAAAGGCATTTAAGGATGTTAATGCAACAGCGAAAAAATACAATGTTGATAATAGAACAGCAGCTCTAATGCTAGCTATTAAGAGAGTAGCTGACGCGTATAAACTAAAAGGTGATTATTGAGACCTTGTAAACTATTATTTCTTCAAAGAATCGTCTAATCGATTTTATTTTTTCTAATCTTATTGATTTCTTTATATCCTTTCCTAATATTTCTTCGATATTTGTCAAAGAAGAAATAACAAGGAATGTTTCTTTTACATTTTTGAAATTGATAAGCTTAGATAAGAATTCTCAATTATATTTTTTCCATTGTAGTTAATATAAACAGTTAGATTATCTAAATCTGTTTTAATATCATCATTCGGTAAATAGGCGGATTAAAAACATATAATCTATCTCAATGTTTCTTATTGCATCAAATAAATCGCATTGAATTATATCTATGTTTGGATAACTCTTTAATTTATTTCTAATGTAACATATTGCATCGTAATTAATATCTGTTGCAATTACCCATTGAAATTTTTCTGCAACTGTTTTTGCAATATAGCCATTCCCCGAACCAACATCTACAATAATATTACCCTCTAATTCTTTTACAACATCGGCTAATAATAGAGTATCTTCTGAAACTTTATAAATAGGCACAATATCATAAGTTCAATTTTCTTTAATTTTTGTGGCAAATTTATATAGTGTATAAATCAATAAACGATAAGTATGACGCGACCTGTAGATTATAAGCCTAAGCCGATAGACCCTGATGTAATAAACAAGCCAGATGAATATCCAATAACAGGAGAATATATGGGTATTAAGATAAGAGCCGGTGGAATGCAAAGGAACGACGCTGAAGGTAAGCCATATCCTACACAACTAGGCATTTATGGAACAATTGTAATGGTTGATTTTGAGGCATGTGTAGCAGATGGCGTTTGTATGGATGTATGTCCGGTTAATGTTTTTGAATGGTTCTTAAATCCAGGAAAATATGGAACTGGAAACGATAGAGTAATTGATCCTAATAAGCCTGAAGATAAAGAGCTTTGGGAAAAATATAGAACAGATAAAGCCTTTCCAATCCGAGAACAGAATTGTATATTCTGTATGGCTTGCGAAATTGCATGCCCAACCAAAGCAATTAAAATTAATCAACCAGCTTAATTTTTAGGATAAAGGATATATTCCATCATCGCTTATCTTAAAAAGAAAGTAATTTTCTTCATTCATAGGGGCATCATAAATTTTTATGTATCTTTTATCTTCGATTTTTCCCATCTCTAGTATCTTTTTACAGTAGTTATTGATTACATTCCCACCAACTGGTTTAATCTGCCATCTGTTTTCATCTTTCTCTTTCAACAACTTGATTCGTAATTACACAAGCAATGTTTAAAATATCTGTAATTTTGATTAATTCTTCCATAAATTTTCTTAGTTTGAATTGTCTTACAGCAACTTTATCCAAGCTGGTTGTTTCATATCTAAAATAAGTAGCTATTGAATCTACAACAAGTAATTTTACATTCAATTTTTCTATAATATTTTTAGCTATTCTTATTGAATCGAATAAATCATTTAAAGATAATATTTCTTTAATAATTATATTTTTGAGTGCAGCATCTGGATTTATACCAAATCTAATAGCCATTTTTTGGATTTTTGGTGGATAAAATGATTTTTCAGTACTCAAATATACAGCCTTACTTTCTAAACCACCTTTTTCTTTAGGTAATTGTACTGTTACGCATAATTGCTGTGCAAAAGTACTTTTACCTGAACTAAATTCTCCAAATATTTGCGAAATAGATCCACAATCTATGCCACCTATTAAGTTATCTAAAAAATTTATTCCTGTTGTAATTTTAACTTGACTCATTCAATTTCTTATGTTCTTTTGCCATAAAAATTCCTTTATATGTAGGAACTAATTTCCTAATGCCTGAAAACATTTTTTCTTCTAAAATTCCATCATTTATTAGTATATCTATAAAATTATCCCAATCCTCAACAAAATAACCCATAGAAAGCATTAAAGGCTTTATTTCGTTTCTCCTAACAATATTCCTTTCAAGTTCTATAATTAAGTCAGCGATGGCATTTGCTAATCCTTTGTAATTTAGTTCTAACAAACTTTTTGTTCCTTTGATATTTGTTAAATTAGTTCCAGTACTATATTCGTATTCAAAATCAAATTCGAATCTTTCTTTTTTTATAATTTGATTATCTTCTACAACCATTAGATTATAATAAGAATCTTCAACTAAATTGTTTCTTAATTTAAACAGACTATTATAGCTTATGTAATATATTTTAGAAAATCTGGAAATAGTAGCCTCATTTAATTCTTCGAAGGTGGATGTGAAGCAATATGATATTTTTTTAAAGGATAGTAAATCCAACATCTTTAGCACAAGATCCTTTTCAAAATCTAAGAATGATTTACCTTCAACATTATCTACGATTAAAATTATATCAGTATTATCTTCCTTATTAAAAATTAGATTTCCAACAGTAAGCATTGTGGCTAATAGTTTAGATTTTGAATTTGTTAGGAAAGAGTTATTTAAAATTATACAATCTTCCCTATCCAATTCTTTTGTGATATTTAGGATATTAGTATTCCTAAAAATTATATCCAATTCTTTAATATCACTTAATTTTGAAATAATATCTTCGATTTTGGCAAGATGTGAAGGTATTGTTAGAAAAGGATTTGTAGAAGAAGCAATCTTTTCTATTAATTTCTCTACATCCAATTCTTTATCTTTCGAATTAATTAAAGAATACTTAAGATGACTTTTTTGTTCATGATCCAATTCAACAATTGCGGAAATAGAATCAATTAAGAAAGTCAAATCTATTTTTCTTATAGAAAAAATATTGAATTGATCTGTTCTTATTTTTTTGAAATCTAAAGAATTAGAGGCGATACCTTTATTATCTATGAAAAGTACCTTATTATTACCTTCTTCTGCAATCTTTTTACAATAACTTAGGGTAAATAATGTAGCTTTAATCGGTTCTGAAATTACTAGGTCTCTTATCATGTTAAAAATTTAGATAGACTTCTTTAGCTATTTCGTCATATATCTCAACACTACAATTAAGAGATTCAAAGTAGCTTATCAAATACTGCGCTTTACCCAATAATGTATAAGTTTTGGTATTAAAGAGCTTTTTACTTAGTCTGTAACCATATATGTTCTCTTTTATTTCTATTAAACAGCTAGATGAATCATTAATTATTAAATTAGAATTGAGCTTATGCATCAGCTCAGAAATGTTCTTTAAGTCTATATTATTGTAGAATTTAAAATTAACTTTTAATCTAAAAATAATTGTCCAATAAAACCCATTTTTTATCACCTTAAAACCATCCTTTGCTTTATAAATTTGTATGTTACTTTCTAAGTATATTTCTTTATTATCTTTACCTATAAAATTTACAATGATATCTTTTAATTGATATCTTTTTCTTTTTAATTGTATTCTATTTTTTATTAATTTGTGGAATACGTATATAAATAATATTGATATACCAAATATAGGTTGGAAAATAGAAAAAAGTAAAACAATAATAACATAAATTATTTTTTTATTCATAATCTAAGACTCAATTTACAAAATTTAAGCTTGATCCAAATTGAATCGAGTCTCCTATAAATTGGGAAATTAAACTAAAAATTAGGATATGATTATTTAAAATCTCATTTATGGATGTATTATCTACTTAGTAGGAGATGAACTATATTTTTCTTTATATTTATTTGGGATAACGTTTATACAAATTAAATAAATCAATATATTATGCTTAATAAAATCTAACAATATGTTATCTGAGAAAGCAATAAAGTTGATAGATGATAAAAACTTTGGGGTTCTAGCTACAATAAGTAAAAATGGTTTTCCCCATGCGACACCAATATGGGTTGATAGAGATGGTGATTATATATTAATAAATACAACAGAGAATAGAAAAAAAGTTAAAACGTTAGAGCGAATCCAAAGGTTGCATTGACTGTCATCAACAACCAAAATCCATATGAGAAAGTATGCATTGAAGGGGAAGTTGTTGAAATTTCCTATAATAATGCAGAAGAGCATATAGACAAATTAGCAAAAAATATCTAGGACTTGATAAATATCCTTGGAAAAGACCAAACGAAAAAAGAATTATTCTAAAAATTAAGCCAATAAAAGAATACAGTTAATTATCGCTTACGTTTATAGGAGGCAAACCTTTTCTACTTTTAACCCAATCAAGAAACTCTTTTTTTGGAGGATATTTCTCGTATAACTCTTTTCTATAAGCTTCAAGCATAATTATATCTTTACCCATGAACTCAGAGATTAAAAACACATTACAATCATTCTCTAAGCCCATTAACTTAATTTTTTGGATGAATTTCATAGCGTCTTGGCTTCTTAATAAATGGTGATCTACAATTATGTTTTTGACATGTTTGGTAAGTTTTTTAAGATTTCTAATTCCTTGTTCAAATTTAGCCATAGGCACTTCATAGTTAACAAGATAAAGAGGCGGTCCACTGATAATTAAATAATCAGGCTTTTCATCTTTTATTATATTGAATGCTTCTTCATTCATAGGTCCTTCTGTATCTGATGCAAAAATAAGCTTTTCTTCTTCTTTTATTAAAACCATCACAACATAGCCTAAAGGTGTATGCTCTTCTCCATGGAAAACGGGTTTTGAAAAAGATATTTCTAACTTTCCAATATTAAGCTTTGAAGCATCACAAATCTTATATTTTATATTTAATTTTTTCAAATCTTTTTGAAATTGTAAACCCCTATTTCTTTGACTATTATTTATGAAATTTTCAAAGTCTTTAACTAAAACTAATTTGTTTTTATATATTTGTTCAGCACTTTCGTAACTCGCAAAAGTCCATTCATTATCAACACTATTAAAAAAAGGTGTATAGTGGTCGTAATGATAATGCGTAATGCAGATTAATTCACACTCTTTTGACTCATTTTCAATCAATTTTCTACCTTCATATAATTTTTCATACTCAACATGATGCGGGTAAAGACCAAATCTTCTACCTAGAGCAATACCAGGGTCTATCATTATTTTTATTTCATTTGTCTCTACTACAGTACAAAGAGATCTTGTACCTAAAGTTTCACCTGCAAGAATTTTAATTTTCAATTTAATAATTGAGGATGATCTTTTGTTAAAATTTCATCGAATATATCCAATGGATCTTCAAGCTTTGCATACAGGGGTTGGTTTCTAGGCTTTGGATTTTTCAGAAATTTTTTAACTTCTTCTATTATTCTATCTACATTAGTTGAATGAATCATTAAATTATCTTTTGCAAACCTTTCATACATTTTTTGAAGTACAGGGAAGTAATCTATTACCAAAGGAACACCGCATAAAATAGCCTCACCTACTATTGTCCCTGTAGCTATTACTATATCACACTTATGTAACAAACTTTGAACATCCAAAAACTTTCCTTTATATCTTTCAATCGAAATTAGATTTATTTGTTCTGAAAATTTGCTCAGATTTTCGACCAAATTTAAAAAGGTTGAATGATTTGATTCAACATGAGATGCATAATAAGCTGGATCTCTAACTAAAATAGTTATTTTATTTTCATCAAATCCCAATTTTCTTAAAATATCTTTATCAACAATATGCCTCTTTAGCCAAGTAACTTGCGTTAATCCATCGTATTCAATAACGTTTTGAGCTCCATACTTTTTAAAGCCTTCACCACAATTTAATGGCACGATCATAGCTGTTGTTAAAGGACAAACTAATTTTGCTACAAATATAGATTCAGGTGTATCGTTGAAATCAAATATTGGTATGCCTGCTTGAAAAGCTATTCTAGAAGCTTCAACACTTCCATGGTTTATTAGCGCTTTTGGATTTTTTTCTAAAAACCATTTGAGCAATAAGCTTGTTCTTTCAACACTAAATATTAATTTCTCTATTGTATTTGTTCCATGCTTACCTATAATATCTGCATGAATGTTAAGATTCTTCATGGCTGTAACTGATTCAGAGTATTGCCTGGTTGTTGCAAGACATTTATATTTATTCATAAAGTGCTTGAAAAATACTGCTTGTTTAGCTGTTAAAAAATCTACCCAGAACGTCATTGGTTAGAAGTTATTAAAGAAATTAATTTTTTACTCAAATTGATATCTTTGAATAATTTAATCATTTTGAGAATACTTGGTATTTTAGCATCAATAAAAATTTCAACTAATGTTTTAGGATCTAATGTATTAATCGCTTTAATCAATTCTTCTTTGCTCATTCCAAACCAAAAATTCAATAATCTAACACCCGTTGTTAATTTATTGTAATATCTTTCTTTAAAGATTTTTTCATAGTCATTTTTGAATGCAAATTTACCAGCAAAAAGAGCAAACCTGATCCCCTCGCCGCTTATTGGCATAACCATTCCAGCCGAATCTCCTGCCACCACTATGTTGTTTTGTCTCAATCTTTTTAAAGGTCCAAAAGCTGGGAAAGCTGCGCCCTCAATTTTACTAGTAAGTTTTACATTAAACTTTTTTAGGAATTTTTGAAGCCTATTCTCTAGATCTAATTTTGAATTTACATGTCCTCCTATACCTACATTGCATTTATTTTTTCCATATGGAAAAATCCATGCGTAACCGTATTTGAATAGGCTAATGTAAAGAGTATCATCTCTTATATCATTTGATATTCCATATCCTCTTATCGCAGGAGCTAGTTTGTACCCATTGTATGATAAACCGTTTCTTCTTGCAAAAAATGCAATATAACCGGCAGCATCAATAATTAAATCATATTTATTGGCATCAATTACTTCAACAAATCTTTTTTTATAAAATTTTACTCCATTGTCTATAGCATCGTTTAAAATCTCTTCTAAAAAATTAGATTTATTAACAATATATCCGTAGTAGGGTTTTGTGTTTGCTTCAAGTAGAAATTCATCTTCGTAATAAACATGAACATTTTCTACATAGCTTAAAACGCTCTTTGTTTCATTGGGTTTAAAATGAACATAATTAAATCCTTCATTAAAAATTGCTTCGCCACAAGGTTTTGTAGCTAGCTTTTCCTTCATTTCAAATATTTCAACATCATGACCTTCATATGAGGCCCAGTAAGCAGCGTTAACACCTGAAGGACCAGCTCCTATAATTGCAATTTTCATAATTATGATATTAATTATTTTACAATAAATTAAAGAAGCTTTTTTAAAATGCGACTTTATAATTTACAAAAAATCGAAAGCCTTTTTTTAAAAGGTTGGGTCAAGTTGGGAGTACATATGTATCAATATGACATGTCTTTTAGAGAACTTTACTAGTAAATGTAAAGTTTCATCGAATTAGATTTACTTAATTATGCCGGGGCCGGGATTTGAACCCGGGACACCGGATTTCACGCTTGCCAGACCCCAGTAATGCATTATGAGTCCGGCATCCTAACCAGGCTAGATGACCCCGGCATACATTTAAATTTTATTTTTTACCAAATATTTTTTCATAATTTATTTTAAGAGAAGGATCTTGTATTGCTTCAGTTCTACAGAGCTTTTCTATTTCATCTAAAGTAGGAGATTTAACATCGAAAACAGAAAAGTTTTTTTCGAAGCTTTCTAATGTTTTAATCAATTGTTCTTTACTGGGTATATTTATTCCTAATTGAGCTTTCATTGTACCGCCTCTTAATATTATATTTTTAAAGAACTTAGCTGCTGTATCATTTAATTGCTTAAAAAGTTCCTTTGTAATTCCTTTGCCCATTATTTCTTCAATAATAGTATTAACCTTTTCTAAAATGAGCGAAACAAATCTAAAATCTATCCAACCTTCATCTTTATTATAAGATATTTTAGTTGCATATCTAAAGAAAATAAAAAACAACTCCTTAGCATTTTCTTTGTTTCTTATGTAGCTATATATATCCTGCTCTTCAATGAGCTTAATGAAATATGCATCGCTTAAGCTTCTTGTTTTTTCATATTCTCTTTTAATTTCATCTACGATTTTTTCTATGATGAATTCAATAATTTCAACATCTATATTTTCAGCAACTTTCTTTGTTAACCTAACAACATAATCTAAGTTAATAACATCAAAATCCTTTGGATCGTTTAAATATAAACCTCTTTTTTCTTTTAGCAAAAACTGTGTAACGTAATCTTTAATTATATCGTTTCCATGTATGAGCAACAATCCTCTTAATGCACTTTTTTTGTAACAATCTTAAATATTCTCCAACTGTTCCATGCTCATTTGTTTCAACTAATTGTGTATTGCATTTCCTTCCCAAAGCCACTCCATAAAAATCGATTAATTCACCTTTTTTAGAATTTAAAATCCTTTTAGCTAGAGTTTTCTCTTCAACTTTCCCTGTAAATAAAATAAGGGATCTTTCATCTAGTATAATATTTTGTACATACGTGAGGCTCGGTCCATGTTTTAGATTAGCAGAAGTCGTCATGATTATGCATGGAGTATCAGAATTAAGAATATTCTTCCTAGTTTCATCATCTATTGCTTTTATTATTCCTGATGACCTTGCGTTTATATAATAATCTTTTAAGGGTCCTTTTAACTTATAAGAGTATTTATCGTAAATTTTTATAACATCTTTTAAGCTACCGTCTACGTAAATGTTAGCATAAGGCATTTCTTTTTGGATCATTTTATAAGCTAAGAATGTAGCAATTTCTTGTGCACGGCCAGCAGCTGGTATTGGCATTACCACTTTTCCTTTTGTCTTAATAGTACTTATTACCATATTCGCTATCTTTGATATACTATCCATGAATGATTCTTCTCCAAGAGTAAAGTTACTCTCAGATATAACGACATCTATATCTTGGTATCCTGGAGAAAATTGTCCAGCTAAGGGTAAATTTGTAAGACTTATATCTCCTGTATATAATATATATGAAGAATCTATTTTCAACAAATATGAAAAAGCACCTAGCAAATGTCCAGCACTAATTGGTTGCACTTTAATTTCATCATTTATTTTGCTTATCTCACCTTCGTTTAACACTTTTACTTCAGACATAACTTCTTCTATATCGCTCTGAGGTATTCTATACTTTGATTTTATTTCTAAGCTCCCAAGAGTTATTTTTCCTATATCTTTAGTAGGCTCGCTCATGTATATATTGGCTTCAGGGAATTTCCTCTTTAAGATTGTTAAGCCACCTATATGATCCGCATGTGCATGTGATATAAAAATATGCTTGATTTCATCATCTATCCTATCAAATTCAGGCATTTCATATTGGAATCCGCAATCCAATACTATTCCTTCTTTATTATGGCTAATCACTATCAAATTCGGTTTTCCTATTGTACATCCGCCGATGAACTTGATTTTCATAGATAATTATAATTAGATATAAAGACAGTTTTAATTAAGTTTATTCCAAATTTAAGCTAATATTATTTCAGAGGCAGCTTTTCTTAATCTATTCATTACTGTAAGACCTATACCATACTCAGGATATCCTTCAGCTATAATAACATCGACTTCATGGTCTATCTTTCTAAGCTTTGAAAAAAGATTATAAGCTATTGTGAAAAGATTTTTTCTAGAACCTAATATCTCTGCTATTACATTATCAATTTTAATTTTATTAATAGTTTCTTCGCTGCCAATTATGCCAACTTTTTTACCTTGTGCTGACTTTTCATCTATAATTTTTTTCATCATTGAGACAATTTTCTCTTCATCACCTTCAATCAATATCAAAGGCTTTTGAGGAGCGTAGTGACGATACTTTATACCAGGGGAAGTAACTGCTATATTTTCAACATCTACTTTAAAGCCTTTAGCAAAGTCGGGTATGGTGATTTTTCCAATTTCTTTTTCGATAACATTAATAGGTAAAGCTCCAGGTCTTAATAAAACTGGATTTTCCTTCGTTAAATCTATTACGGTTGATTCAACACCGAATATTGTTCTACCTCCGTCTATAATAACATCAATTTCTTCAGAAAAGTCTTCCAAAACATGCTTTGCTGTTGTTGGACTTGGTCTTCCAGACTTATTCGCACTAGGTGCAGCGATTGGCTTAAAAGATTGATTTATTAATTCTAGTGCTATCGGGTGCATAGGCAATCTTACAGAAACTGTATCCAATCCTGCAGATGTCTCCTTAGCTATTTTTTCATTCCTTTTAAGGACTATAGATAATGGTCCTGGCCAAAACTTTTTTGTAAGAATATACGCTACTTCGGGAATATCTCTTGCAACATATTCGAGCTGGTCTATACTGCTTATATGAACAATAATTGGATTATCAAGAGGTCTATTCTTAGCCTTAAAAATTTTTAATACAGCGTCTGAATTTGTAGCATCTGCCCCTAAGCCATATACTGTTTCTGTAGGAAATGCAACAAGATTTCCCTTATTTATTGCTTCTGCTGCTATTCTTATTTTTTCTTTATTTGGATTCAAAGGATTAATTTTTAACAAAATCATTTTTATCTTTTCTTACCTGTTTAAAATGATTCTTAATCTAATTAATTATTAAATTTTTATACCAAATATTATCTTATAACTATTTAGCTTACATGGGGTCGTAGTTCAGCTTGGTTAGAATGCGCGGCTTGGGACCGCGTGGTCCCAGGTTCAAATCCTGGCGACCCCATTTATTATAAAAAATTTAAATGCCCGCCGACTTAGCTAACTTCGCACGGCCTTTCGGACCGTACTACAGTTAGCTACGGAGGGCGGTTTAACTTCCGAGTTCGGAATGGGATCGGGTTGTTTCCGCCCCCTATGGCCGGCGTGGCAATATTATTTTTTATTTTACTCCTATTTAAAATTTGTTCTAATTTTAATTTATAAATAAGATTAACCAATTAAATAATCAGTAATTTAGGTGTATTAAATGCAAATGGTGTTATTTAATAGTATAAATATAGTAATATACCAGCTATTACCACCTTCGCAAACAAACGATTTCTATTCATTTTTATTATCTTTGTTTTATTTTCTAATATTCATAATGTTTTTTGTGAGCATGTTGTTTCCTGGATTACAGCTTAGTCTGTTTACAACTTTTTCATTAAGAAGAATAGGTGATAAAATAACAATCCTTGATGAGCTTGATCTTAAGAGCAAGAAAACTTTAGCTGAACAATTAAAAAAATTTGGAGCTGACGGGGAAAAATTAAGTGAACATGTAAGAGAATTAACAGAATTTTTCGAAATTAGTCCTGTAGATAGGGATCCAGCAGGGATTTTAAATAGATTAGAATATATTTTAGACTTGACAAGATACAGATTTCGTTCTTTATTAAAACTATATGCCCCAAAGGTGGATGAAAATGCTCTTTCAACTTTAGAAGATACAGCTAGTATTGCACAAGTTATTCATTTGATAAACAGAATTGCAAAACATTATTATAACATGGCAAAGAAATTCAAGAATTATTATATTGCTCAACAGGTTGAATTTATACTTCCATTCTTAATAGATATGGCAAAAAATTATTTCAGAGCTTTACCTGCAACAACTTTAGAGGTTCCAATAGGTGATGGAATTGGTCCTATGGTAATAGCGCGTATGTATAAAGAGTTTGGAGTGAACGAAACAAAAGAATTGGGTAATGAAATGGTTGTGGGTGAGGCTGAGTTTCAAAATAGAAAGTTGCTTCTTATGAAAGCTTCAGGTCCGGCAGGCAGAGTAGGGAAACCTGGCGCGGCCGTAAAACAATTAGTTAAATCTTTAGAAGGTAAAGTAAATCTGATAGTTACGATAGATGCGGCTCTAAAATTAGAAGGTGAAGAGACAGGCGAAATCGCGCAAGGTGTGGGAGCGGCAATAGGTGACCCAGGTCCTGAAAAGTACAAAATAGAAGAAAGTGCACTAGAATATAGGATTCCATTGGTAGCAATTATAATTAAACAAGGATTTAATGATGCAATTTCTCCCATGATAAAGACCATCGCTGATAAGGTGGATGATGTTGTAAATAGAGTCAAAAATCTTGTTCTAGAAACCGTTCCCGAAGGCGGAATAGCTTTAATAGTTGGGATAGGTAATACATTAGGAATAGGTAATGCATCATGAGTGAACGCATATCTGTATTTTTTGAGCAAGCTTTAAATATAAAACCTATTTCTCAACTAGAATGCATTCAATGTAAGCATAAACTAGAAAGGCCCTATAAAGAGAAAGAATATGTAAATAAAGCAGTAGATGATAAATGTCCTAAATGTCAAAGCCCAATGTATGTAAAGGCGATTTACGTTTATCCTCAACCTAAACAATTCTAATATTGAATCAGAAATAAAATTAAGGAAAGAATTAAAATCTTTTTATGAAAATTATGCAGAAGATTTTAGCTATACTAGAATAAGACCTTGGAGAGAAGTAGTTTATTATTATAAACTTTTTAAAGGGACTCAAGTTGTTTGTGATCTAGGTTGTGGAAATGGGAGGCATACAAAAGAATTATTCAAATTTTGCACGATTGTATTAGGAATTGACTTTTCCTTTAATCTTTTAAAAATAGCAAAATTAAAAAATTTAAGTAATTATCCATTATTCTTTCCAATTGTAGCTGATGCTTTGAAATTGCCTATAAAGATCAATTATTAGATGGCATAATTTCTGTGCTGTCTTTCATCATATTCCGAATGAACATAATAGAATCGATTTATCAAAGAATGTAAAAGAACACTACAAACGTAATGGAATTTTGATATTAACTGTCTGGAGTATTGTAAATATTAAAAATTTAATCCATTCTATAATACAAACATTAAAATATTATAGAAGAATGTTTTATGAATTTGGAGACGCATATGTTTCTTGGGCTGGTAAATACAATAGATATTATCACTTTTTTTCAAAAAAAGAATTAAAAAATCTGTTTCTCAAAGCTGGTTTAAATAAATTTGTAATCATGCAATTTGGAACTTTTTCCTAATAAGAAAAATTTTCTTTTAATTGCAATTAAAAGCTAATTTGTTCTCTTACTTTACATTCCTTTTTCTTTTTATACAGTAAGACTTTCTCTTTCTGATATTTCTTTTACAATTTTTAATCTCTCTTCGATGAATTTCATGTTTATTAGTGTGAAGACAATAGTAACTAAGGAGATTAAGAAAGCTATATCATAGGATAAAAGAAGACCGAATTTATCTGCGATAAATCCATCTAAAACCGGTGCTATCGCAGCGCCTGACCATCTAATTAAGTTATAAGCAGCTGAGGATATTGACCTTGAATATGGTGATATAGAGATTGCATTAGACGTTAGTATTGAATTATTTAAACCGCATGAAATTCCTGATAGTATAATCAAAAATGGTCGTACTAAGCTATTTGACATAGATAGTGATACTAAAATTATTGCGAACGAGGCTAGAGATGTTAAAAAACTTTGATATTGGAAAACTTTTTAGTCATTAAATTAAAAATTACTACGGAGAAAAAAGCTACTAAAATTCCCCAATAGAAATATATGGTGCCCAAAGTGAATGTGGATAAATCGGCTATTGTAAGAGGAGAATATGCTAAAATAGTGAAGAATCCAAAATTATAGCCAAGTGCAATTAACGCGTTCAATTTAACGCCTCTATCTTTTAATGCCTTAAATACATCAGAAGGATTCTTTTTTACTTCTTTTATAGGAGGTTCTTTTATCATACTAATAGTAAGGATTAAACCTATTGTCATTAAAGTAGCAGTACCAAAGAATGGATACCTCCAACTAAAACTACCCAATATACCACCAAGCAAAGGCCCAGATGAAATACCGAGACCTAATGCAGCCTCATATAATGTTATTGATCTAATTATGTTTCCTTTAGACGAAAGACCAACAATTATGCTTAAAGCTGTTGTTGTAAATAGTGCATTGCCCAATCCCCAAAATCCCCTGTAAATTGCAAATATAGGAATATTTGGAGAGAGCCCTGATAATGTTGAAAAAATAACCACGGTTGACAACCCAAAAATTAGAGTTCTTCTATTACCTATCGTCGTGGATAACCACCCAGCAATGAGCATAGCGATTGCCATCACTGCAATATAACTTGTAAAGAGCCATTCAACATCAAAAGCTGATGCACCCATTTCTTTAGCTATCAACGGTAATAGCGGATCAACAACACCTATACCCATGAATGCAACAAAGGTAGCAAAAGCTACCACAATTGCTGATTTTTCAAACAAAGGTTCTTTTTTCATTGAAATTATTAAAAAGTGAATTCCCCAATTATATAAGCTTAAATTAAAATGTCTAAAATCTTTAAATTAAATGGAAATTCATGGGTAATGAGTTAGATCTGATTAAAGAATACTTTGAATATAATACTTACGTAAGGAGAAAATACTTTGATAAGATATTCAAGGAATTGCCTGAAACTGAAAGACATAAAGATAGAGGCGCTTCTTTTCCAAGTTTAGTTGATATATTTGTTCATGTGTTAGATGCTTACAGATACTGGCTTTATTTATACAATAAATGACAAAGTGAATGAATATTTTAGCTTGAGAGGAAAAATAAATCTTCAGAAGATGTGGAGAAAGAGATGAAGAATGTGGAAAAATTAATTGATGATTTTTTCAATAATCTAAAAGAAGAAGATTTGGATAGGTTAATAGTTTATTCTTATAAAAATAGAAAATATCAAATAAAATTAAAAACTATTTTGCTTCATTTAATAGAAGAAGAATTGCAGCATAGAGGAGAGTTAAATGCCCTTTTATGGCAAATAAATATTGATCCACCAGTTACAGGTTATGATGAATGGATTGAACAGAAAAAGTAGAGATTATTCAATCGCGTCAAATTTTGTATAAGGCCTTAAAATCTCAGGAATGATTATTTTATCCTTTTCTTGATAATTTTCTAACAATACTGCCATCGTTCTACCTATTGCTAATCCTGAACCGTTTAACGTATGAACGTATTGCGATTCTTTTCTTCCGCCACCTACAAATTTTATATTTGCTCTTCTTGCTTGAAAATCAGTACAATTACTGCATGAAGATACTTCTAAATATCTATTCTGAGAAGGCAACCATGCTTCTATATCATAAGTTTTTGCAGACGCAAATCCAAGGTCACCAGTACATAATAATCTAACTCTATAAGGTATCTTTAACAATTTTAAGACTTCTTCCGCATCGTTAACAAGCATTTCTAACTCTTGAAAGCTTGTTTCAGGAGCTGTAATTTTAACAAGTTCAACTTTATTAAATTGATGCACTCTAAGTATTCCCTTTAAATCTACGTGTCTTCCAGCTTCTCTTCTAAAGCAAGGAGTATATGCAACGTATTTTAAAGGCAATTGTTTATAATTAAGTGTCTCATTTGCATGTAAGTTTACTAATGCTAATTCAGCTGTTGGAAGTAACCACAAGTCTTCTTTGCTTGTTCTATACATATCTTCTTCAAACTTTGGTAAATGTCCTGTTCCAAAAGCGCCTTTACCAGTTATCAGTATTGGAGGAAATATCTCTGTATATCCTCTACTTTTGTGCAAATCGAGCATAAAATTTATTAATGCCCTTTCTAAAGCTGCGCCTTTTCCTTTTAATGTGTAAAAACCAGAACCAGCTAACTTAACACCTCTTTCGAAATCTATTATATCAAAAGATTCACCTAATTCATAGTGCGCTTTAGGCTTAAAATTGAATTCTCTTTTTTCTCCTACTTCTCTAACAGTTATATTATCTTCATCTCCTTTACCATATGGAACAGATTCATGTGGTATATTAGGGAGTCTAAATAAAAGATAGTCACGTTTTTCCTTTAATTTTTCTACTTCTTCTTCCAAACTTTTTATTTGGTTCTCTATTTCATTGACTTTTAAAACTAATAATTCTTTTTCTGATTGTGAAACTTGTGGATATTTTTCTGTGAGCTCATTTTTTTCATGTCTCTTTACCTCTAATTCTTTTAATCTCTTTCTATAGAGGTTATCAGCTTCTATTAGTTCATTTAAGGGAAAGTCTAAATTTCTTTTCTTTAGACTTGCTTCAATTATTAAAGGATTCTTTCTAATTAAATTTATATCAAGCATATTCCTTTCTAATAACTTTAGATATCTTATTGTTCAATATGTATTTTACCAATGCAAAATATGGCGGTGAAGGCTTATTTGGTCTAGATTTAAATTCAGGATGAGCTTGAGTTAATAAAAAGAATCCGTTTTTCAATTCAGCAAATTCCAACCTTTTTCCTTCTAGGGAAAAACCGGAGAATATTAAACCGTGCTTTTGTAGTATTTCAAAATAATCAGGATTAACTTCATATCTATGTCTGTGTCTTTCATAGATTATTTCACTTCCATATATATCATAAGCTAAAGTGTTTTTTACTAGCTTTATTGGATAAGAACCTAAACGCATTGTGCCACCTTTATTTATTAAATTTTTTTGTTCAGGCAATAGATCGATTACTGGATGATTCGTATTCGGATCTATCTCTGTTGTATTTGCATCTTTTAACCCACATACATTCCTAGCAAATTCAACAATTGCTAGTTGAAATCCATAGCATATTCCTAAAAGAGGTATGTTATTTGCGCGTGCAATGTTTACAGCTTTTATTTTTCCTTCAGCACCTCTTGCTCCAAACCCAGGTAAAATTATTATCGCATCTGAAGTTAATAATTGATTAATTACTTCACTATCATTGTTTTCAATTGATTCAGAATCTATCCAAATCTTGTTAATTTTAACTTTTAGATTTATGCTTGCATGGTTCAAAGCTTCACTAATGCTTACGTATGAATCAACAAGTTTTGAATATTTGCCCACCAATGCAATTTTAACTTCATATACGTATTTATTGTCACATAAATAAATCCAATCTTTCCAATCAGGTGCCCTATTTTCAAGTGCTAACAGATTTATCAAAAGCTTGCTTAATCCTTGCCCCTCTAATAAAAGAGGTATTTTGTAAATGTTTTCTACATCATATGAATTAAATACGTATTCAGGTCTAACATTTCCAAACAACGCTATCTTATTTCTTGCTTCTATCGAAAGAGGTTTGGCGCTTCTTGCTATTATTATATCTGGCTGTATACCTATTCTCCTTAGTTCATTTACACTATGCTGTAATGGCTTAGTCTTTTGCTCACCTGAAATGGATAAAGTAGGAACTAAAGCTACATGTACAAAAACTATACTATGATTACTTTCTTCCAATCTCATTTGTCTTAATGCTTCTAAAAAGGGTAAGCTTTCGATATCTCCTACAGTACCTCCAACTTCTACAATAGCTATATCAGCGCCTGATTTCGAAGCTGTTGATCTTATTCTATTCTTAATTTCATCAGTAATATGTGGTATTATTTGAACGCATTGACCTAAATAATCACCTCTTCTTTCCTTTGCAATTACTGTTTCATAAATTTGACCAGTTGTAATATTATGCTCTCTATTTAGATTAATTCCAAGAAATCTTTCATAATGTCCAAGATCCATATCAGTTTCTGCACCATCTTCTGTTACAAAAACCTCTCCATGCATGAAAGGATTCATGGTTCCGCTGTCAAAATTCAGATAAGGATCTATTTTTATAGCAGTAACTTTATAATTTCTAACTTGCAAAATTTTCCCTATTGAAGAAGTGATGACACCTTTACCTACAGAAGATAAAACACCACCAGTTATGAATATGTATTTACTCATCAGTTAATAACATGAATAATAACAATCCATTTTAAAAAGTTATAAATTTATCTTATAAAAATAAAAATCATGAAAATAAGCTTCTTGTCCTTCATAATTCTTATTTTAATATTACTTACACCATTTCAAGTTCATTCTTTACCATTACAAAATAAATTCATTTCTTACAAGTATAGTACAAATTTCAAGTTATTAGGCAATAGCTCACTTTCCCCTCTAGGCATTCATATAGGATATTCATTTGAACAAAACGTATCGGGAGTGATTAACATTCAAATTTTTTCTTCAAAAAAAGGATGTGATAATCTATCTATAGCTTTAAACGGAAGTTCGAATTACGTTTATAAAATAGGCTTTATTTCTAAAACAGGTAAAAATTTTATTTCTCAATCTTTTACTAATACAACTTGCTATTTTAATAATTTGCTTTATAGCTTCCTCAAATTTCCTTCAAACTATACAGGATTTTTAAATTATCCAGTAGGAATCAATACGTTAATTTATAAAAACTTAACTCTTGCATTTAACGGTTTAAAAATGATAGAAAATTTTCCTACTGTTAGCTATACCTTTTCTTTATACTATAAGTTTCTTAATAAGAATAATTTTTTCTTAAATGAGACAACAATTAAATTAAATTCCACTTTTTATAACAGCTTAGATTTTGGTTTTCCTATCTATGTAAATTTTACAATGAATGGCGTGTTTAATTCGAGTAAATTATCCAATCAAAAACAATTAAATTATATGACCTTATCATTCCTTTCTTATGGATCAATGGTATTATATTCAACGAATCTTAAGAGTAGTTCAAAGATTGATGATTTTAAATTTATTGAATTGAAAACATCCACCAATACAACATTCTTTGTTATATCTAACAAAACCATTCAAGGAATTAATATATTAGGAGATGAAATGAATATAACTTTAAATGGTAATGGAAATTCTTCTATTTTCATCATCTATGGTGGAGAGAATTTGCTTATAAGCTATAATAATTTTAATATCGTATATCCAAATAATTCTACAGAATTACTTTATTATTACTTCATAAATTATGCAACGTTTTTTATGGAACCCAATTCAAATAACATTGTAATAAATTTAGGAGCCAATGTTGGTTCAGCTAATTTTTCATCAACATCAAGCTATAAATTTTCCTATGGCTACATAATAATTATAATTCTAATAGCGATTTCAATTATGTTAATATACATTGCTTTTATTAGAAAAAGGACTAAACGATAATATTAAAATAAGTGAATTTAATTTAAACTTTGGAATATGCTAGCAGTAATTGTAGGAGGAATGTTCGGAGATGAGGGAAAAGGTAAAATAATAAGTTATCTTTCTATAAAAGACGACGTTGATGTAGGTGTTAGAGCAGGTGTTGGAACGAATGCAGGTCATACAGTTGTTTATCAAAACAAGACTTATAAATTAAGACAAGTACCTTCTTCTTTTGTAAATCATAAAGCTAAATTATATGTAGGTGCGGGTGTTCTTGTAGATGTTGAAGTCTTTTTAAGCGAAGTCAAGAACTTTTCTTTAGAAGGAAGAGTATGGGTTGATGCAAATTGCACTGTGATTGAAGAACATCACAAAACAAAAGATAAAAATGATCCTCACTTAGCAAAAGTGGTTGGTACTACTGGAACTGGTAATGGTCCAGCGATGGAAGATAGAGTTAGGAGAATAGCTAAAACATGCAAAGATGTTGAAGTTCTTAAACCATATCTTGAGGACGTCTCCTTAAAGGTCAATGAAGCTATTGATAACAATAAAAAAGTACTAATTGAGGGGAGTCAAGGAACATTTTTATCTTTGTATCATGGCACTTATCCATATGTAACTTCAAAAGATACAACCGCATCTGCTGCATTATCTGATGTTGGTGTTGGACCAAAAAAGGTTGAAGATGTAATAGTTGTATTTAAATCTTATATAACAAGAGTAGGAGGCGGACCTTTAGAAAATGAGCTAAGTTTTGAAGAGGCTCAAAAACTTAATTTATTAGAATATGGAACTGTGACAGGTAGGCCTAGAAGGGTTGCACCCTTTAATTTAAAGCTAGCAAAAAGAGCAGTTATGCTAAACAGTGCTACACAAATAGCTATAACAAAGATCGATGTTTTATATAAAGAAGCTGCAAAAATTAAAAACTACGAAAAGTTGCCAAAGGATGCAAAGAAATTTATTGAGGAAGTAGAGGCTGAATTAGGTGTTCCAATAACTTTAATTGGTACAGGTAGCGAAGCAGAAGACATTATTGATCTAAGAAACACAAAACTTAAAAAATAGAAATATTGTTATATTCTTTATTTCTTATATAGCTTAAAATTATGATTTTATCTGTAGACGAGTTAAAGAAATACATTAGCTGTGAATACGGAATAGAAAAAGATCAGATACAGACAAATGGTATAGATTTAAGATTGGATAAGGTCTTTCAACCTATTTCCTTTGGAACAATTTTTTCCAAGGAAACTAAACTGCCACCTTATAGAGAAATAATGCCTGAAACAATCGAAGGCATGCAAGTATTTGCTTTATCTGAAGGATATTATATAATAGAATTCTTTGAAACTATTGAAGTACCTTTAAACGCAATTGGAATTTGCTTTCCACGTTCATCATTGCTAAGAATGGGTTGTGATATAAGAACTGCTTTATGGGACAGCGGTTATAAAGGAAAATCTAGGGCTTTAATGGTTGTGTATAATAAAGTAATGATTGAAAGAGGCTCAAGAGTTGCTCAAATAATATTTGCTAGAACTGAAAGTAATGTAGAGAACCCTTATTCAGGTAAATATCAAAAGGAAGGTTTGTTGGAAAAAAGATAATCAATTTTTTCAACATAAAATTTATTTATGAAGTAATATACTATTTGTTGAAGCTGATGTCGAAAAATTTTGGATATTCATGGCTTATAGGTGGTGCTCAAGGAACAGGTATTGAAAGAGGAGCATCGATCTTTATAAACTCAGTTGCAGCAGCCGGTTATTACGTTTTTGGTAAAAGAGAATATTACTCAAATATAATGGGAGAACATAGCTACTATTATGTTCGGTTTGATAAAAAACCTATTAGATCGCATGTAGAAAGGTATAATATATTAGCTGCATATGATGCAGAAACGATCTTTAGACATAGTACAGAAGCTTTACCTGAAGCTGCTATAATATACAACTCTTTACTTAAAGCTGTTCGATTATCCGAGATACCTACAATAGAGAAAAGGCTTAGAAATGAAATAAGTAAAAAATTCAATTTAGAACCTAATAAATTAAATTTAAGCTTAATTTTAGAAGAGGCGGAAAAAAACGGTGTAAAAGCTTTTCCTGTAGACTACACAGAAATTTTAACAACGGTATCCAAAAAAACAGGCGAGAGTTTATCAGAATTAACTATAATGAATAACATAATTGCTGTAGCTTCATCTTTAGCACTTTTAAAACTTGATTTTGAAGTATTAGTAAAAGCAATAAGTAAAACATTTGGAAATAGAAAAAGAGTTATAGAACTAAATACTTTAGTTTCTGAATTGGCTTATAATCAAGTTAATTCAAAGGGATATTCTAATGAATTTAATTTATCTTTGCCAAAACTTGAGAATAATTCTAAAAGATACATATTGAATGGAAATCAAGCAGTAGCGATAGGTAAATTGGCTGCAGGCTGCCGCTTTCAAACTTATTATCCAATAACTCCTGCCACAGATGAAAGTAATTTTTTAGAAGCTCACGAAAATATTGAAATAAAGGAAGAGATAAGCAATCTTATAAATGAAGAAAAAGAATTCTTAAAGACTGAAGGTTCGATAGTTGTTATGGAAACAGAAGATGAGATAGCAGCAATTACGATGGCTACAGGCGCTGCTTTAGCGGGCGCTAGGGCTTCAACTTCAACTTCCGGACCTGGTTTTTCATTAATGGTTGAGGGGTTAGGATGGGCAGGAATGAATGAAGTTCCGGTCGTTATAACATTATATCAAAGAGGAGGGCCTTCTACTGGAATGCCTACAAGAAATGAACAAGGAGATTTGAGATTTGCTATACATGCTGGTCATGGTGAATTTCCAAGAATTGTTTTAGCCCCTGGTGATGTTGAAGAAGCTTTCTATGATACAATTAGAGCATTTAATTACGCTGAAAGGTATCAATTACCAGTTATACTTATGCTAGATAAATTCCTAGCGAATTCTGTAAAGACAATTGAAAAAATTGAAGCTAATAAAGTAAAAATTGATCGAGGAACAATTTTAAAAGAAGATGAATTGCTAAAATTAAAGCAAGCTGGTAAAGAATACAAAAGGTTTGAGTTTACTGAAAATGGAATATCTCCCAGAGTATTTGTAGGTACGAATAATGCTGTATTTTGGAATACTGGAGATGAACACGACGAATTGGGTCATATAACAGAAGATCCTATAATTAGGGATAAAATGATGGAAAAGAGAATGAGTAAGCTTTTAACAGCAAGTAAGGAAATTCCTATGGAAGAAAAGTTAAATTATTTTCCTGCTACAAAACCTGAAATAACTATAGTAAGTTGGGGTTCAAATAAAGGGCCTATTCTCGATTTAATAGAATTACTTAAAGATGAAGGAATAGAGGTTGATTATATTCAAGTTAGAATATTAAATCCTTTTCCGGCCAATGAATTAAGAGGTTTGCTAGAAGGTAAGAGATGGGTAGATGTTGAAAGCAATTATTCAGCTCAATTAGCTGGCTTAATTAGGGAAAACACTGGTTTAAAGCCTAATTATTACATAGTTAAGTACAATGGAAGGCCTATATCGTTAGATGAACTTTATATAGCAGTTAAAAGAACCATAACTAGTGAAGCGCCTACTAGGCAGGTGTTGAGAAGTGGAGCTTAAACTTAAATTAACTGATTATAGAACTGACGTTCATAATAACTGGTGCCCAGGATGTGGTGATTTTGGAATATTGAGTTCTATTCAGCAAGCATTGTTCGAAATGCAATTAAATCCAAGCAAAGTAGCTATTATATCAGGTATAGGATGCAGTGCAAAAACACCTCATTATATAAACGGTTATGGTATTCATACATTGCATGGCAGAGCCATACCTTATGCAACAGGATTAAAGCTTGCGAATCCAGAATTAGAAGTTATAGTAACGGTAGGCGATGGTGATGGGCTAGGCATCGGAGCAGGTCATTTTGTTCACGCAGGTCGAAGGAATGTTGATTTTACAGTAGTTCTTTATAATAATGAAGTTTATGGGCTCACAAAGGGGCAAGCTGCACCTACACTAAATATCGGTGTTAAAACAAAATCTCTACCAAAGCCAAACATAAATCAAGCAATTAACCCTATTTTATTAGCATTTGCAGCAGGATATACATTCATCGCTAGAGGTTATGCTTATGAAGTTAAGCATCTTAAAGAATTAATAAAACAAGCCATTTCGCATAAAGGTTCTGCTTTTGTTGAAGTTATTCAACCATGCCCTACTTACAACGATATTCATACGAAAGAATATTGGTCAGGCAAAGGAAATATAGATCCTAAAACAGGAAAAGAAGTGCCAAGATATTATAAGCTTGAGGAAACTGGTTATGAATGCATAATAACAGATGAAACAACTGAAGAAGAATATCTAAACAAAATCTCTAAATTTCATAAAGAAAGCATATGAAAGTGGAAACAGAGTACCTATAGGTGTTTTTTATAGAGATTTAAGATTTGCTACATATGAAGAAAGATTATCTTCAAGAATGCCCACATATAAAATTTCACCTCCTGCAAAACAAGAAATTGCTGATAAAAAAGGTAATTTAATAACTAATATTGATAAAATCTTAGAAGAATTTGCAATTTAAACATTAAAAATTTTTTTAACAAGCAGAATAGCTTCTTTTAATCTTTGAATCTCTTCTGAATCGTTATATAAGTAGAAACTTGCTCGAGCCATAGCTGGTACATTATATTTCTTCATAACGAGCTTTGCGCAATGATGTCCAGCCCTTATCTCAACTGCTTCCTGGTCTAAAATAGATGCCACATCATGCGCATGAACACCTTCAACATTAAAGGCTATAACGCCGCCTTTAATTTCAGGTTCCCTTGGACCATAAATCTGCAATCCTTTTATTTCGCTTAAGATTTCTAATGCTTCTTTCACTAGTTTCTTTTCATGTTCTCTTATTCGATCCATACCTATATTTTCTAAATATTTAATTGCCTCACCCAATCCTATACCACCTTCTACATTTGGAGTTCCTGCCTCATATTTCCAAGGTAATTCATTCCAAGTTGATTCATAAAAATCCACTTCTTTAATCATTTCACCACCTGTAAGAAAAGGATCCATTTCTTCAAGAATTTCTTTTTTTGCATATAAAACACCTATTCCCATAGGTCCTAACATTTTATGTCCAGAAAATACCATAAAATCACAATCTATTTCTTTAACGTTTATAGGCATATGAGGAACTGATTGAGCGCCATCTATTATAGCTAGTGCTCCTGTTTCATGAGCCATTTTTACAAGTTTTGATACTGGATTTATAGTTCCTAATGTATTAGATACATGCGTAAAAGAGAAGACTTTTAAAGGTTTATCAATTTTATAAAAATCTTCTTGATTAAGCAATCCATCCTCAGTCAAACCAATGTAATCTAACTTAGCCTTTTTTTCTTTAACCAAAATTTGCCACGGAACTATATTGCTATGATGCTCCATTTGAGTTATTAATATTCTATCATTTTCGTTGATGTTTTTTCTTCCCCAAGCATACGCAATTAAATTTAAGGCTTCTGTTGAGTTTCTAACAAATATTATTTCTTCATAACTCCTTGCATTTATAAATTTAGCAACACGTTTTCTACTTTCCTCATATTCCATTGTTGCTTCTTCAGCTAATGTATAAACGCCTCTATGAACGTTAGCATTAAAATTCATATAGTAATTTTCAATGGCTTTTATAACTTGCAATGGCTTTTGAGTGGTAGCAGCATTATCCAAATATACGATTTGCTTACCGTTAATTTTTCTGTTTAATATTGGAAAATCGTTTTTAATCTTTTTTACATCAATTACTTCGTATTCTTTCAGCATTCTAGCTATTAGTGTTCTATAAAATATATTTAATTAATTCTTTAGCCCTTCATAAATTTATATTTGATAGTTTATAGATTAAAAAAGAAATGACATCGTTAAAAGAGGGAGATTTGGCTCCTGATTTTAAAGCTGTAAATTCTGAAGGGAAAGAAGTTTCATTAAGTGAACTAGTAAAGTCAAACAAATATGTCGTTCTTTATTTTTATCCTAAGGATTTTACATCAGGATGTACTAAAGAAGCCTGTAGTTTTAGGGATAACTTTGAATCAATTAGGAAGTTTGGTGCGCAGGTTGTGGGAATAAGCTTAGATGATCCTAAAACACATGCAGAATTTGCTAAAGAGTATAATCTTAATTTTATGCTAATTTCAGATTTAGATGGAAAGATAAGTGAGAAATACGGAGTTTTAAGACAAATGGGTGGTAGAAAGTTTGCAGCTAGAGTAACTTTTGTCATTGATTCATCAGGTAAAATTATAAAAATATTTAAAAACGTCAAGGCAGATACGCATGGACAAGAAATTTACGAGTTCTTATCAAGCCTAAAATAATTAAAGAGATGGATGAAAATAATATAAATAAACTTCTAAAGACTCTGAATGATATAATTTTACAATATAGAAGCTTGATCAACGAACTTAATTCTAAAAACATTCAATCATTTATTTTTAATGATTCTTATCATGATTTGGAATATATAGTAAAAAGAATACAATCAGAAACTAAAGTAATTCAGAAATCCAAATTGGAAATTAATAAGAAGCTTTTATCCAAAGAATTTCAATTTCTTAAACAAAATTATGGTATAAGTGAAGATGAGCTGTTGCCTGAGAAAAATAGTTTAGGAATTATGAAGATTTTGCAGAATATTTAAACAAAAAGTTTATAGAGCTTATTCATGGGATTCATTTCTATTTCCTTTCTCTGAATATTATAAATCAAAAGAAAAATTAGAAAAACTAATCTATGATTTAAAAGAAAAACTAAAGATGATCAATTTCTACCTCAATTCTTATAATAAAAAAATAGTGTATGATGAAGATTCTTTGAATATAACTTCCTAAAGAAATTGCTAAATTTCAAGAAAAAGCTTAAATATATTTAAATAAAACTTATATTTGCTAGACGCAAAGAAAACCTGCACGATACAAAGTTGTATCTGCTGGGTGCTGGTGTGAAGAACCCTGCGAGGGAGGCCGCAGGGTATGCCTCCCCTTCACACCAACTTCTAGCAGATACAGCTTTTGTCGTGCGGGCTTAAATGCGTCTAGCTTAATAAAAATTTTCTCTACATGAATATGTAATTTTAAAATATTCTTCAACTGTAACCCTTTTAATTTTCATTTTATCTACATTTATGATGTAAATATAATCTAATTTAGCATTTCTTAGCTCTTCAATTTCTATTGGTGATGCCTTATAATAAAGATCTAATACTTTCTTAATATTTGAAAGTTCTTCATAAGTTCTTTCCTCAGGCTTTTTAAGTATCATTTCAGGCAATTGTAAAATATGAAAAGGTGGACATGCCAATGAAAAATATCTTGTAAATTTACAATATCTTGCAATTTTACTTACTTCTCTTGCAAATCTATATGTAACAGGATCTCCTGAATATTCAGGAGGCACAAATCCAGTTTCAACTTCTATCAATTCAGAATAATTTTGATTGTAAACTATTAAGTCAGCGATAAGATTACCAACGTCTTTTTCTAACTCTATATTTTTACCCTGTTTTATAAACTCCAATGCTAAAACTAATTCCATCATTGTATGATTTGATTTGATATATTGTCTTAGGTAAAGTTGAACAACCCTATCAATAATTTGCTTGAAAATTTGTCTTTTATCATCATCAAGTTCATAGGAATTTTTTAAATAAAATTCTTCCACCTCTAGCAAAAATTTATTCATTTAACTACTTTATTCTATCTTTATCGTTCAAATTAAAATATTTTGCATTGATTAATTAGTATATGAGTCAAAAGGTAACCTATGTAACTTTATTGGCTGATGAAAAAATTCATCCTGAATATGAAAAAGCTTTAAAGTCTGTTGAAGCAGAATTTGGAAAAACTTATCCTTTATACATAGGTAAGGATGAAGTTTTAAGCGACGAGACATTTGTAAAAACGAGTCCTATAGATAGAAGGATTGTAATGGGTTATTTTCAAAAAGCTAAAAGAGAGCATGTAGTAAAAGCAATAGAAGAAGCCAAGAATGCATTTGAATATTGGGGCAATCTAGATTATAAGAAAAGAATTGAAATATTTAAAAAAGTAGCTGAACTTCTAGAAGAAAATCGATTCAAGATAGCAGCTTACATAACATATGAAGCAGGAAAAAATAGATTGGAAGCTTTGGCTGAAGTATATGAAGCTATAGATGCAATAAAATATTATTGCAAGGTATATGAGGAAAATGAAGGTTATGTAAAAAGAATGAATACTGTTGTTCCGGGAGAAATATGCTACAGTGTTGCTAAACCTTATGGTGTTTGGGTTGTTATTTCACCTTTTAACTTTCCCTTGATGTTATCCAGTGGTATGTGTCTTGGTGCATTACTTACTGGAAACACAGTTGTGATGAAACCTGCAAGTGATACACCCTTTGGTGTACTTTGGTTATATAGATTGTATCGTGAGGCAGGTGTACCTGCAGGTGCAATAAATTACTTAACAGGACCAGGCAATGTTTTCGAGGATGAGATTGTTACAAATAAGGATGTTGCAGGAATTGCTTTTACAGGGTCAAGAGAAGTTGGTATGCGTTTATATAGAAGATTTACTTCATCACAGCCTTATCCTAAACCAATAGTTTTAGAAACTGGTAGCAAAAATCCTGTAATTGTTACTAAAAATGCAAGTATTGATAAAGCTGTGGAAGGAACAGTTCGTTCAGCATTTGGTTTTTCTAATCAAAAATGCAGTGCTGCATCTAGAGTTTACGTTCAAAGAGAAGTTGCTCAAGTATTTGTAGATAAACTTGTTGAAAGGACAAAAAAATTATTATTGGAGATCCAAGAAAAAGAGAAACATTTACAGGGCCAATCATAAACAAGAACGCTGTTGATAAGTACATTAAATATATAAACGATGCTATAAAAACGGAGGAAAAATATTAGTAGGTGGAAATGTAATTGAAAAAGACGAATTTAAATACGGATACTATGTTGAACCTACCATTATTACAGGATTACCTCGAAATCACTATTTATTTAAAGAAGAATTATTTGTACCAATTTTGTTGGTAGATACTTTTGATACATTAGATGAGGCTATAAAGTTAGCTAACGATACGGAATATGGTTTAACAGCAGGTATATTTTCTGAAGATGAGAACGAAATAAGATACTTCTTTAGTAAGATACAGTTCGGTGTTGTATACGCAAATAGAAGAGGCGGCGCTACAACAGGTGCTTGGCCAGGTTCGCAAACATTTGTAGGTTGGAAGGCAAGTGGAGCAACTGGAAAAGGAGTAGGCGGTCCTTATTACTTGTTACTATATTTAAGAGAACAAGCTCAAACAATTGTAAAAGAATAACAAATATTTTAATTAAATTTTCTAAAATTTTTCTTTTTTTGCAAAAAACTTAAAAATTATCAAAATATATTAATATTGTATTTTATGAGTAAAAAAGGATATCCTTTGCATGAAGATATAATAAGGGCTATCAAGTTCGTGATTGCAAAGGGAACTTACAAACCTTTTGAGCTTTATAAAGAAGTAAGCACGATTTTAGATAAATGGGGTTATATACAGGCCATATAAATGTAAAAAGAGTTTGGAAGTTATACTTAAATATAACGGGGGCAAAATTATGTTAAGTTAAAGCT